>Ga0111539_10002557_pt1 | contig 24079 bp, 14 predicted proteins | sample RhiMethybrSRZTD1_FD_79667 | JGI IMG/M metagenome (GOLD analysis project Ga0111539, IMG submission 79667) | Populus rhizosphere microbial communities from Tennessee, USA - Rhizosphere MetaG P. TD hybrid SRZTD1 (version 2) (version 2) | ecosystem: Host-associated > Plants > Roots > Rhizosphere >...
ACGTGTTCGTGCTCGACAACGAGCAGAAGCTGATGGGCGTGGTGTCGTTCAGCGCGCTGTTCAACGCGTCGGTGCGCGCGCGCGTCGCCGACATCATGCGCACGCAGGTGATCACCATCCCCGAACAGATGGACCAGGAGACGGTGGCGACCAAGTTCGCCCAGAGCCGCCTGCTGGCGCTGCCGGTCGTCGACCAGACGGGCCGGATGCAGGGGATCGTGACCGCGGACGACGTCGTCGACGTCGTGCGCGAGGAGGCCACCGAGGACATGCAGAAGGTCGGCGGCGTCGAGGCCCTCGAGGCGCCGTATCTCGAGATCAGCATGTCGCGCATGTTGCGCAAGCGCGTCGGCTGGCTGTGCGTGCTGTTCCTGGGCGAGATGCTGACCGCCAGCGCGATGGGCTTCTTCGAGAAGGAGATCGAGCGCGCGGTCGTGCTGGCCCTGTTCATCCCGCTCATCATCTCGAGCGGCGGCAACTCCGGCTCGCAGGCCACGACGCTGGTCATCCGCGCGATGGCGCTGGGCGAAGTCCGCCTGCGCGACTGGTACCGTGTCGTCAGGCGCGAGTTCATCGCGGGGGCGGGCCTGGGATTCGTGCTGTCGCTGATCGGCTTCATCCGCATCGTTTTGTGGGAGGTGCTGTTCCACACCTACGGCCCCCACTACGTCGGCGTCGGGCTGACGGTGGGGATCAGCTTGCTGGGGGTCGTGCTGTGGGGGACGCTTGCGGGATCGATGCTGCCGTTCATCCTGCGACGCCTGGGGTTCGACCCCGCGAGCGCGTCGGCCCCGTTCGTCGCCACCCTGGTCGACGTGTTCGGTCTGGTCATCTACTTCACGGCTGCGGCGGTCATCCTGGGGGGGACGTTGCTCTGACGTCCGCCCTGCAGCGCGGGCCGCTGGCCGTCCTGATCCTGTCGTGCCCGCTGCTGGCGGCCTGCGACGACGACCTCCCCGAGCCCGAACCCCCGAATCCGGTCGAGATCGACGAGAGCGCGAACACCGGCTGCCCGCCGCTGCCGCCCATCTCCGGCTTCGTCTTGCGGGGCGACGCGGCGCTGCTGCTCGATTCGGTGACGCCGTTCCGGTCGACGGGGACCAACCTCTATTACCTGCAGCAGCTGCTGTCGTACGCGCAGCAGGATCAGGATCCGATGGCCCTGCAGGCGGTGGGAGAGGTGCTGGACGATCTGGTCTGCCTGTCGCTGCCCGTCGCGCGCATCTGGGGTTTCAACGATTCGAAGGACACGTCGTCGATCCGGAGGAGCCCGCAGGAAGGCTTCCGCGAGCAGGGGCTCCGCGGGCTGGACCAGGCGGTGTGGGAAGCGAAGCGGCGCGGCATCCGGGTGATCCTCCCGCTGGTCAACAACTGGGGGGAATACGGCGGGCTGCCCGCTTACGCGGCGTGGGCGTCGGCGGCGTTTGGCGGCACCTACACGCACGACGATTTCTACACGAACGCGCAGATGAAGCAGTGGTGGAAGGACTACGCGTACACGCTCGCGACGCGGGTCAACACGTTCACCGGCGTGCCCTACCGCGACGAACCGGCGATCCTCGCCTGGGAGATCGGCAACGAGATGCGCTGCTCCAGCTGCGCGGGAACGACCAAGCTCCCCGACGCGATCGCCGAGCTGGCGACCTTCCTGAAGCAGGTGGCGCCCAACCAGCTGATCGCCGACGGCGGCGACGGCTTCGACGACGATCCGACGCCCTATGTCGGGTTGTCGAACTACTACGCCGTGCGCGGCGACGAGGGGGCCAGCTTCTCCAAGCTGGGACGCGTGGAGGCGCTCGACCTCCTGAGCTACCACTTCTACCCGCGCAACTACGGCTTCTCGACCGCGCGCGACACCGAGATCTGGATCGAACGCCACCAGGCGATCGCGGCGCTGACCGGCAAGGTCGCCTACCTGGGTGAATGCGGCTTCGTCGCGCCCGACCAGGAGCGCGGCCAGACGTACGACGGGTGGCTGCGCCACCTGTTCGCGCAGTCAGACGGCCAGCTCGGCCTGTTCTGGCAGCTCTCGCCCGCCGCCCGCACCAACAACGACGGCTTCGCCGTCTACTCCCGCCGCGACAGCGCGACCGCCTTCATCCTCTCCCGCTGGGGCCAGTTCATCCGCTGAGGTCGCGGACCCTTGCCGGTGGCGATGGGCACGTGATGCTTGCGGGGTGATCGCGGCCCGATCTCTGCACGCCCCGCTGAAGGCTAACGAAACCTCCTGAAACGGTTCTAGGCGCATCTGCTTGACCCCGCACGCTCGGAGGGTGACTCTCGCCTGCATGGCGTTCATGGGGCCGACCGGGTCAGGGGAAATCGGGGAGTAGGCGTTCCCCCGTAGTCACGCGCGGGTGATGTTTCAGCGGAGCCGCCTCGAGCGCGAGCTGCGCGAGGTCGCCGGGGAGACGGCGGCCTCGGCGAAACTTGCGCCGATCGAGATCGTCGACGAACGCGAGGCGCCGCTCGACGGAGAGCGCTACACCCTCCGCCAGGGAGGCGTGATCGACAAGGGCGTGCTCGCGAACGGCCGGTTCCAGCTTCAAAAGGTCGACGTCAGCAAGCCGTTCTCCGCCGAGGTCGAGGGGCGCGTGCTGGTGATCAAAGAAGGGGCCGTGCTGCACACCGACGAGCTCGGCGTCGAATACGGCGGCACCTTCGTCGACTGGCGGCTTGCCGACGATCCCAAGCAGGCGGATACCGTCTTCTGGCCGCAGTACACCGAGCTGCGTCGCACCCAGCACGAGGGGCCCTCGACCTTCTGGCAACACGAGCACCTGATCCGACGTCGCATCAGCCTGCGCAAAGGCTGGGCGGCCGCGGGCAAGCGCGCGACGCTCCAGGCGGCACCGCTCCGGATCCGGACCGGCCCGCTGGTCCGCTACACCAGCGCCGACGAGGCGGTGATCTGGCTGGAGCTGGAGACGCCGTGCCTGGTGCGCGTCAGCTACTGCAAGATGACGGAACAGCGTCAGGCGCCGCGGCCTGGACCGCGCTTCGACAGCAAGGGGTGCGAGCGTCGGCACGCCGCGACCGTGCGGGTGGGCGGACGCAGCTTCGCGATGGTGATCCTGGACAAGCTGGCCGAAGACACGCTCTACCGCTACACGATCGAGCTCGCGCCGATGCTGGCCGTCGACCCGATCCCGAAGGTGGAGGCCGGTTTCAAGGACGAATGGTTCTCGCGGCCCGCCCGGCGCGTCCAGGACGCAGTCGCGGCGCAGCTCGGGTCGGCGTCGCTGCGCGGCGACGCGTGGCTGTTCGTGCGCACGCTGCGCCGGCGCTACGACCGACTGCGCTTCGCCCACGGCTCGTGCCGCAAGTGGCCGGGCGACACCGGCGAGGACGGTTATGCCCCCGGCGAGGACATGCTGGAGGCGTTCGGCGAGCTCTGGTTGCCCGAGCAGCGCCTTCTGGATGACTGGCCCCGGTTCGTGTTGCACACCGGCGACCAGATCTACGCCGACGACATCGGCGTGAAGACCGGCGCAGCGATCATGCGGCAGCGCTTCGGCGCGCGCCCGCCGGGGCCGAAGCCGGCCGACGATCTGACGGCCGGCGCCTGGGCGGGGCGCTTCGCTCACCGTTTCCTGGCGGTGGCGCCGGACAAGCTGAAGCCGACCGGCAAGATCGCCCCGCTCGAGGCGAAGGAGCGCAAGCTGCGCGAAAAGGTGCTCGCCGACGTCAGCAAGACCCGCGCGCAAAACAAGAAACTGTCGTCCGCGCAGATGAAGTCGCTCGTGGAGCTGGCCGACCTGCAGAAGCACCTGAAGCAGGCGAGCCGCCAGCCCACGCCCGCCGACTTCATCAACGACCCCAAGGCGATGCGCTTCCGCCACGTGGCCACGAACCACTTCCTCTGGCGCGTCCCCAAGTACGAAGACGGGGTGCCGAACGTCAAGGTCTACAAGATCGAAGGGAAGGACGGCAGCGTCCACCCGGCGGCGGGCGAGACCCGCGGTGTGCACGCCGCCGATTTCGCGGAGTTCTCGTACCTCTACGAACAGGCGTGGACCACGCGCCATTGCCGCAAGGTGCTGGCCAACCTGCCGCAGTTCATGATGTTCGACGATCACGAGATCACCGACGACTGGAACCGCGATCGCAAGTGGGTGGCGCAGCTGTTCTCCCCCCAGGACGAATTCGCCTACTGGCCGCACGCGATCACCGACGGGCTCATCGCGTACTGGACGTATCAGGGCTGGGGCAACATCGCGCCCAAGGAGTGGAAGCAGCGCACGCTGGCCAAGATCCTGGTGGCGGCGCGCGACAGCGGCACGGACGCGCTGCCGGAGCTGCGGCGCGCCGTGCACAAACAGGCCGCCAAGCCGCCGGGCGGCCTGATCTTCCACTACGAGCTGCCGATCGATTCGCCCAAGGTGCTGGTCAGCGACATGCGGACGCGCAAGCGCCTCGGCGCCACCGACGACGACACCAGCTCCTGGGACAAGCAGCAGCTCGACTGGCTGCAGAGCCGCCTCAAGAACCAGGACCGGGGCGCGGCGGCCTTCGTCGTCCTGTCGCTCCCGTACCTCCTGCCCAGGTTCGTCTCGTACCTGATGCGGCACCTGCCGGCGATCGCGGACGTCATCGGGAAGCGCGATGAGATGGTGCGCGGCACGCTGTTCGACATGGAGCACCCGGTGATGACGGCCAGCTGGGAAGAGCTGAAGAAGGTCTTCCTCGAGCTGCAGAACTCGGTCACGCCGCTCAAATCGGTGGTGCTGCTGTCCGGCGACGTGCACATGGCGTTCAACCTCCGCGCCGGCATCCGTGCCGAGGGATACGAGCTGCCACCCGAGCCGGTGCAGCTCGTATCGTCGTCGATGCGCAACCGTCTCAACGAAAGCAATGAGCAGGTGACGCTGGCGGCTCTCTGGTGGTTCGCGAAGAACCACACCCTCGGGAACATGCACATCCAGCCCGGCGGCTACGAAGGGCTGCGCGGCGAGCTCACGTCGGTCCTGTTCGAGACGAACATCGCGCTCATCGACTGCAAGGTGGCCGACGGGAAGGTGGAGCTGGCGCAGAAATATCTGACGCGCGCCCGGCAGGCGCCGACGCTTCGGAGCCGCGACGTGATTTACCGCAGGAGTGAAACCGACAAGTACCTCACACCGGTGAGCAGAAGCTGATGCTCAAACATTGAACTTCGTCCACATCTCTTCCCAGAGCGCGTCCTTGGCTTTCCACTCCGCGACTGCTTGGGCGGTCAGCACCTCGCTCCAGGAAGAAGCTCGCTTGAACGCGATGAATACCTCGTCGATATCCTCGTATCCGAAGTCCGTGCGTTTCTTGTACCGCATCGTCGCCCATTGCAGGAATGGCTTTTCCTTCATGATCGCGTCGAAATGGTTGCGCGCGTGCGCCCCTGAGACGGCCAGAGCGTGCCAGGCGTCGGAGACGAGGGGCGGCATGCGGATCTGCGCCTTCACCGTATCGGGAAGCTTGTTGCTGCCGAGGGCTTCACCGAACAATGCCGCTCTCTGGCGGGTTTCCGAGCGGAAATCTCGTAGCTTGTGCGTGGCCTCGACGCGATCCGAGAAGCTCTGCCAATAGTCGTCGCCGGCACGCTGGATCTTCGCCAAGTCGTAGGCCGTGGCCGCCTTGATCATCTTGAAGTCCTCCAGGAAGCGCTTCAGCTTCTCGTCATACTGCTGGCGCATCTTCCTGACCTCGAGGAACCAGTCCACGCCGACGGCGAAGAGAGACGCGGCGCCGCCTTTGACCGACCCCGCCGTGAGGATGCCGACCAGGTCAGCCAGGCTGGGGAAGGCATCCTCGAAGACCGGCTTTTTCAGCCTCTTGGCTTCCATGATGGTCTTCTCGAAGTCGTTAAGCGCTTCCCAATATATGCCGCGCTGCCGATCGACCTCGCTATAGGCCCGGGCCAATGCCTTGACGGTCTGGAGATAGTTTTTCTGCGCGCTGTCCGGGGCGACCCGCCACTGTCGGTAGGCTTCCTTCTTGTCCCGGTCGGTCTGGGTTCCCGGTTTTCGGTACACCGATGCCTTCTGTCTCCCCGACATGGCCTTCGGCTCCTCCGGCGCACCCACGCTCAGCAGGTCGCGAAGCCGCCCGATCTGGCGGAGAACCTCATCGAAGTGAATGATGAAGGCGTTGTACTTTTGAACCCAGCGGTTGAAGCGCCCACGCTCGAGCTGCGCGATCTCCTTGGTGATCTTGGCCGAAAAAGGTGAGCGCGCCGCCAGCCTTCCCTCCTCCGGGCCAGTCTTGCTAGCGGTCAGGATGATCCCGTCTTTGGCGAGCTGCGCCTTGCGGAAGTCTGGCGAGTAAAGACCGCCCCGGATTTGGAATGGGGCGAGCTTTTCGGGCGGAAGTTCGTAATCGGATGTCTCGCCTTCGCCCAATGGCGACGGCGGACGCAGACCAAGGTTGACGATCTCGTTTTCGAACCCGCTTCTTTCAAGCATCGTCACCTCCTGCTCTTCTCGTTCATGCCACCCCTCAAGAAAATGTCGCGAGGATTCCGACCACGACGATGCCCCGGTTGCGGCCGGGCTTGGCGGCCGAGTCCCCCGGGGCGCGACGCGCGTCGCGACTCTGCTCCACGTGGATGAAGCGCGAGGGCGCCGCCGGAACGTTCTCGGGCGCGCAGAGGCTCGCGTGCGGCCATCCCGACGCAAAACGCATCTGCACGTTGTCGGTCCCCCGCAGATCGCAGTCACTCTCGGAATCGTAGACGCCGGCCACGAGGACGGGGCCGTTTGGCGCCGCGGCCTTCGACGCCGCTTCGATGTTCGCGGCCAGCGCGTGCATCGTGCCCGGCGCGGCCGGTACGCCGTTGCTCAGGAACACGTCCTCGGTGCAGCGGGAAGCGTTCCCGTGGAACTGGAAATGCCAAGTGACCGAATCGCTCCCGTAGATCTGCTCGAAGGCCATCTGGAAGACCGTCCCGGCGGCGTGGGCGACGTCGGACTCGAAATAGGGGCGGCTCGACTGCGCGCAGGTCGCGAGCGCCGTGTTCTGGTCTCGATCGGCCCCGGCGATCAGCAGGGTGCGGGCGCGCAGGGCCAGGTAGGCCTCCACCGCTTCGTCCGCGGTCTCGAGATCGTCTTTCGGGTGCGGCGCCGAGACGCTGACCGCCCGCAGCGCCTGCGGATCGAATACGTAGGTCCCCCATCCGCGGCGGGTGGGATCGGAGGGCTCGGTGATGCTGATGCCCGAGGCGTGTGCTGCGGGAGCAGGGATGTTGCCGGGCAGGCCCTCCATCAGCACGTAGTAGGTTCGGCCCGAGGGCGTATCGAGAAATTGCACGACGTTGTAAGTCGAGCTGATCATCCGCGCCTTGGCGTGTGCCGGGGCCCAGGCGCCGGCGAGAAGGCTCTGGAAGACCGCGCGCCACGAGGCGAGTTGGGATGCGGTGGGAAGGATGTATTCGTTACGCCTGTCGGCGGGGTTCGCGCCGGACCCCGAGCCGGTCACGTTGGTGATCGAAGGCAGGAGCTCCCTCTTGATGAAGGCCGCCAGATCCCCTGAAGAGGTCGGGACGTTCTCCGGGACGACGCCGACCTTGTAGACGATGACGACGTTGTCGACGATGAAGTCGTCGACGTCGCCCCCGCTGCCGCCGTCCGCGCCTCGAGCGGCGATCTGCAAGACATTGCCCGTCGCCCTCAACTGGTGACGGGGCTCGACGAGCAGGACGTTGCCGTTCCACCCGGATCTGCCGGGGCTTGGCGGGAGACCGCCGAACACCTGGATGCCGTTCACTTCAAACAGATTCCTCCCATGGTCCACGTCGCGTGACTGGAACAGCAGAACGGCCGTCTGGCCGGGATCCACGTCCGGGCAGTCGAACGAGAAGCTCTTCGACGCTCCCGCGAACGGGACGTTCGGCTCGACGGTGTTGAACGAGCCGGGTTGATTGCCGAAGTGGTGTCGCTGGAACACGATCACCGTGAACGTGCTGGCCACCGGCATCAGGTCACCGGCCGCCCGTCGCTCAGATAGGTACCGTACTGCTTGCTGGCGAGCAGCCGTTTGGCGAGCGCCTTGAGGTTCGCCTCGAACTGCTTGCGCCCCTCCTGGATGTACGCGCCGACCCCGCTCCCGCGCATGTCGAAGTGCATCATGTCGCCGTAGCGCCCCCCCCAATACAAGCCTCCCCGCTCCATCCCCACGACGAAGCGCCGGTCCAGATTGAGGATGGCGTTCTTCTTGAAGTACGGTTGCCTCTTGCCGCCGCGCACCAGCCTGACGGACAGACGATCCAGGTCTTTTTGGATCTTCGCGGTCGCGTCGGCTTGACTGAGCTGGCGCCATGCGGGCGCGGCGGCGCGGTGACGCTCGAGATCGCCCGGGCTGTCGACCAGGCCGAGGTAACGCTCGAGCAGCTCATCCAGCTTCTGGATGTAGTCGTATCTCGCTCCGATATCGCCGCTGGCATCTTTTGTGAAGGTCATGACCGCCGAGTTCGTCAGCCCGGCGGCATTCTTCAGCACGTCATCCAGCGTTTCGATGTCGCCCGTTTCGATGAACGGGTTGCCCAGGTAATTGCAGTCCACCGCGAGGCCGAACATGTGGAAGGAATATTTGGCGGTCGACGATTGAGCGCGCGTGCCACTGATACGCTCCTGGCTGTTGTTCAGCAGGACGTTCCCCGCCGCCTGCGAGGACGTGTTCAGGTCGCGGACGAATCTGCTTTCGATCTCCTGCAACAGCTTCGCCATCTCGACGTGGAGGTACTGGCCTTCTGGCAATTCCCGGCCGAGAAAGCTGAACGGCGCGGTGGCGCCATTTGCCAGGAGGACCTTGCGGGTCATCTGCTTGAACCAGGTGTCCGGATTCAAGAGCGCCGCCAACGTCGCCTTGTTCTCCCGCCGCGCAGCTTCCCCGCCGAGCCGAACGATCTCCGGCACGTAGACCGCGGGCGCTTCCACGATCCCCACGCGTTTCTTCCCGTCCTTGAGCGACAAGAGCGCCTTGCGCCCCGAGGACAGGGGCTTGACCTTCAGCAGGTCCTCCTCTGCGAAACCGCCGGCGCGAACGGAGATCGGTTGGGCTGCCGCCTGCGCCTGGGGCGTCGTGCTCTTCGGCGCCGCCGCGCCTGGCCATCTCCCCGCAAGGACGTTTGCGACGCCCTTGATCACGGGCGCCAGCGCTCCGAACTGCCACTGGTTGATCGCTGATCGCCATTTCTGTTTGAGGAGCACACAATGGCCCGTGCCGTCCTTGACGTCCGTGAAATTGCGATAGCCTTCGAGGTCCTTCGTTCGCGCGACGAACTTGCTCGGCCGGCGGTAATGAATGAAGCGCTTGCCTGGATTCGCGCTCAACCACTTCACCCAGGTTGACGTCCCGAAATACAGGCACTCGAAGCCCCAGCACTGTGTGATGTTCGGCTGCAACTTGTTGCCGGCCGCGACGATGTTCTGCATCGGGCGGCCGCCGGCGGAATGGGCCGCCAGGACGAGCTCGCGCGGACGTGCGTCGGACGACAGCTCGCCGGCCTGTTTCAAGGCGCCCAGCGTCTCCGAGATCAAGAAGTCGAGCCGGCCATCCTGATGCAGGTTCCCGAAGCGACTGGGGGGATGATCCTTGCTGCCGAAGGAGGTCGACAGCGTCGGCGCAACGAGCAGGGCCGCGCTACCGCTGTGCGCCAGCTCCTGCCGCAGGCAGAGAAACAGCGGCGTGTTCCAGTAGTACTCGATGCCCGTCTTCGTGAACGCGCCGGGATCGGTCTTGCAGGCCGAGATGATGTTCTCGTGCAGGTAGACGATAATGTCGACGTCGGCTCGGGACTTCTGGTAGCCGCGCGGGATGAAGACGCCGACCCTGGGAATGACATCGCTGCTGAGCGCGATCGGCAGGTACAGGGTCTTGCCCAGCGTGGCGTCGATCTCGCCCTCGAACTGGGCGGACGGGCTCACCTCGCGGTCCGCCAGGATGCCCAGCTCGCGCGCCAGTCGGGCTGACTCTCTCATCACGGCACCTTGGCAGCGACCCTCACCCGTACGCCCTCCGGCGCGTCACGCCTGCTGTTCGATCGTCGGCGTCGCGGAGGCGCCCAGATCGACGCCCGTCAGGGTGCGGTACGCGGTCCGGTAGCCCTCGACCTTGCCCTCGATCTGCTGGAGCCAGCGGTCGAGCTCGCCGCCAAAGGCGGCGTCGGTATGGTTGATGACTTCGAGATCGAGCAGGATGTCGCGCCCGTTCTGGGCGCACTCACGGTGCACGAGGTACCGGTTGGTCTCGCCCTGCGTGACCGATCGTTTCAGCACCAGAAGGTCGTAGGCGGCCGGGATGTACTCGTCGGGCGTGTTGAAGGCGGGCGGAATCCCGAGCGTGGTCCGAAGCTCGCGGATCACGGACATGGCGGCGATCGCCCAGACGATCCCGCTCAGCGTGTTGTAGTAGTTCCGCCCGTAGCTGAACGCCTCGAAGCGTTTCTTCAGAACGTCGATCGTGTCGCGGAGGGTGATCAAGGTCGCCGCGGAGGGCGGCGGTTGGTCCGCGGCCACGCCGCGAATCGCGAACGCCAGGCGCTTGTCCTTGTAGAACTCGAGGGCGTGGTAGATGAGCTTGTGAAACAGCGAATTGAATCCGGTGTTGACCACCGTGTCGAGCCCGAGCTTGCGGCCAGCCTGGCTGGACCACCCGAGCGTGGTTCTGAACAGACCCTCGCGATCCCGCGTGGTGTTGGCAAGACCGGTCTTCATCTGGCGAACCATCGCCTCGAGCACCAGCGCGATGATGTCGTATTTCAGATCGGGTTCGTCGAGGCTCCCGTTGGAGATAGGCAGGCGCCCGCTGTAGGCATAGGCGTCGAGGATCGCCCCGAGGATCTGGAACACGCCCAGGCGGTCGACATAGTGCAACCACATCACATCGCCGGCGAACACGCGTCTCACACCTGGTGGCGCAAGTGGCGGCGCAGAGGGCGGCAGCTGCGGCCGCTCTCCGTCGAGCGTGACGCACGGGGCACAGAAGCAACAGTCGCTCGGCCAGTCGGAGCTGGCAGAAAAGATTGTTCCCGGCGGCGGCGCGGGATTCATACAGTCCAAGAGCCCGCCGGGGAGGTATGTGCGCAGGTCTTCCTTGCCCTTGACGAGGATCTGATGTTGTCCGAACTTGAAGTATTCGTTGAAATACTGGTTCACGTCGTCGGGCGGGCTCTTGTGCCAGGTGGCGAGGGCGAGCAGCTCGTCCGCGCAAGGAGGAAACGCGACGCTCACCGGGCCGACGCGCGCGGACGAGGGGGCGCCAGAGTTCGGAACGCCCCGCAGACGTTCACGCGTCGGAACGGGCTGCGGAATCGCGGGCTGGAACATCACGATCTGCGGCTGGCCTCCCGGTAGATTTGACGTTGGCACGTACGGCGCCGCCGCCTGGGCCACGGGGGGCGCCGCCTGCGTCTGGGTAACGCCCAAGGGTGCTTTTCCTTCTTCGCTCTTACCCATCGTCCGCTCGCTTTCTTTGGCTCATCTGAAGAGGTTTGCCGTTCACGAGGTCAGTTCGGGCGGCGTTCGCCCAATCGAATCAGCCAGCGACTCATGAGCGCGTCCAGCGCTTCCTCGCTGAGCGCGTCGCGCTGCTTGAGGACGCGGAACACGGCCAGGTGCCCGCACGGAGAGAGGCCGGTCAGGCTCAAACACCCCGACCTGGCGCTCTCGACAATCCGGTTTAGCGCATCGGGAGCAAGCGACCGGAGATCCCACAGGTCGGAGATACGCCGGCCGTTCAGGGTGCGAAATCGCGTGAACAGCAGCGCGCTCGACAGGAGCGGTAGGAAGCGAAGGCCTTCGTTCAGGATCGTTCGCGCCTCCGGCGGTGCGCTGTCCACCGGGTAGAGCTCCATCCATTCTCGTTGCCAGCGGTCCCAGGGCCCTCGTCCCCATTGCCGTCTGCAACATTCGAAGGCCAGTAGCACGCGCAGGTACGGCGGCGGATGGGGATCCGTCCACGAGACCTTGAAGACGTGATCCGGCGGAAGCGCCAGGACCTCTTTGATGCCGCCGGCCGCGGCAAGTCCCGCGCCGCAGAAGGTCCAAAAGTCCGGGCCGATCTCGGATGACCAGAGCCCGAACAGGTCGGCCAGCGTGCGCGACGCCCCCGCCCGAGACAGCGCGCCCGAGAGGACGCGGGGAAGCACCCGGGTCAGACCGAGATGAGCGAGCGCTTGGTGCCCCGCTTCATGCAAGATCGAGGTGAGGTTCGGCTTCTCACGGAGACGGGAGTACGGGATCTGGATCAAGGGCATCGGATTGGGCGTGCCGTCTGGCATCGAGACGCTCTCTCGAATGATGGAGGCGCCGAAGCCGCGATCGCAGAACACGAGCGGCGGTTCGATCAACCGGAGCGCGGGGTGATCTCGCCTCATGGCCGCCCAGGCGAGGACATCACAGCCCTTGAGCACACTTCCCAGGCCCGGGGTGTGCCGTTGCGTGAGCACGTCCATGTATGTGTCGAAGAAGGCAAACGTTCTCGACAACGCCAGCTCGATCCCGCCGAGCGCGGCGTTGAGGCGGCGAGCGTCTCGAACATCTCGGCCCGACCCCTGGTATCCCGCGGTCGCTCGCCGGAGACGCGTCGTGAGACGCTGCTCGACGGCTGCGAGCTGGAGCTCGAGAACCGACCACTGGCGCCTGGTGATGTCGCGTTGAGGCGGAAGCCCGACCCGCGCCCGGAGCGACGAAAGCTCGTCGATGCGCAGGCGCAGCGATGCGATGGTTCGCTCGAAGCGGCCGGAGAGGTCGTCCATCCCGTCACGTCGCCAGACCCCAGCTCACTCGCATTTGATGATCAAGACGTCACCGCGCCGGAGGCGAATCCGGCGTTTTCTTCGGCCCCCTGCCCCTGCTCCGACGCGCGCAACGCCACGCGTCCCGCGTGCCAGTCCAACCTTGAACGCGTCCGCGGCCAGACGCGCGGCCTCCGCCGGCTGGCCAGCCCGCTCGTTGAGGTTGTTGGCGAGATGCTCGTACGACTCGCGCGCGACGCCGACGAGGTTGTCCCACGCCTCTCGGTTGTCCTCGGCCGTCTCGGTTTCGCCACCAAAACCGAGCCCCTTCAACGCGTCGAGCGCGGCGCCTCCTCCTGGCACGACCGATCCCAGGGCGCTCTTGGCCAATGAATGAACGAGGCCTTTGACATCTCCCCGGGCCAGGGCCGTCACACCCTTCAGCGCCTGCAGGGCCGGAATCTGTCCGGCGGCAAAGCTGATGCCCTTCTTGAGGAGGTTCCCGATGCCACGCTTCTTGAGCGACTTCCACCCTCGTTTGAGGGCCCCCCAGAAGAACTCTTGCTCGATGTCATTCAGCACTTCGTTCAATGCTTGGTCGACTTCGGATTCGGATTCGTACTCCCGCGACGCGATGCCGACGAACCGGTCAGCGTAGTCCGACCCTTCGTTCGCGATGTCGAGCTCTTCTTCGAATGCTTCGCCCTCGTCGGGCGCTTCGCCCTCGTCGGGCGCGCCTTCGAATTCCTCATCGAGCTCCGCCGACGAGTCCATAGAGTCCTCCATCTCCAACTCGAGCTCCCGCTCGAGCTCGGAGAGGTCCGACGTATCCGCATTTGTCGCCATGGCTAGCTCCTTGTTGGGTCCGGGCACACCTGGAAGATGCCGACTCTCGCTCTCTGCTCTCGGCTTCGTTGCTCGCAGGGCAATCCGGTGGTCAACGACGGCCCGACCACGCGCGGGATCAAGGGGGTCGACCTCACCGATGGGACAACCGGATCATCCTCCACGAGCTCACCTCCTCCGAGTGCGCTCACAAGCCCTGACCGACCGTCGGAGTATCACAACGAGCCCTCCCCAGGGAATCCCCCAATGTGTTCACGTTCGCCTGCCGCCGGTGTTGTATTGGTTGGCAGACCCGCCGCGCGGCGCGCGCCCTGATTAATTGATTTCCATAAACGTCGCGGCCGCGGCTGCTGGTCAACGCTTACGCCGGCGAGATCTTCCCTTCGGCACAGTTCCGATCAAACGACCGAAACGGCGACCAGCAGCAGACGCCCGTCCCATGGATGGTAGCGGGGGCTCGCTACAACAAGCCTGACCCGCGAGCGCTTACCCGCTGTTGCGGAGGCCCGCGGCCACGCCGTTGATCGTGAGGTGAACCGCGCGGCGGAGCTCTTCGGCGTCGCCACGGCCGGAGCGGAGGCGGCGGAGCAGATCGACCTGGAGGTGGCTGAGCGGATCGATGTAGGGGATCCGGTTGCGGAGGCTGCGCGCCAGCGTCGGGTTGTTCTCCAGCAGCGCCTTCGTCTGCGTGATCGCGAAGAAGGCCGCGCGCGTGTCGTCGTGCTCGCGCTGGATGCGATCGAACACCGTCTTGCGCAGCTTCCGATCGGGGACCAGCGCCGCATAGCGGGACGCGATGCCGATGTCCATCTTCGCGAGCACCATGTCCAGCCGATCGACCAGGGTGCGGAAGAACGGCCAGCGCGCATACATCGCGCGCAACATCGCCAGCCGCCGCTTGCGCGTCGCGTTCCCCTTGCTCAAGTATTGCTTCACCGCCGCGCCGAAGCCGTAGAAGCCGGGGATCGCCTGGCGTGATTGACCCCAGCTGAACACCCACGGGATCGCGCGCAGGTCCTCGATGCGGTCGGAGCTGCGGCGCGCGGCGGGACGGCTGCCGATGTTCAGATCGCCGATCTCGTTGATCGGCGTCGATGCGCGGAAGTAGTCGATGAAGCCGGGCGTCTGATAGACGAGGCCGCGGTAGGCGGCGAACGCGTGCGCCGAAAGCTCTTCCATCGCTTCGTAGAACGGCGCCTCGTCGTCGCCCAGATCCACACCGTCGAGCAGCGTCGCCTCCATGGTCGCCGCGACCAGGGTCCCGAGGGTGCGCCGGCCGACGATCGGGTCCGCGTATTTGCTGGCGATCACCTCGCCCTGCTCGGTCAATCGCAGCTGCCCGTTGACGCTGCCGGGCGGCTGCGCCAGCACGGCGCGGTAGCTCGGGCCGCCGCCGCGACCGACCGTGCCGCCGCGGCCGTGAAACAGGCGCAAGCCGACCTGGTGGCGCCGGCACACCTGCACGATCGACAGCTCGCCCTTGTACAGCTCCCAGTTCGAGGTCAGGAAGCCGCCGTCCTTGTTGCTGTCCGAGTACCCGAGCATCACCTCCTGCATGTCGCCGTGGCTCTCGAGCAGCCTGCGGTAGTACGTGATCGAGAACAGCTGGTCGAGGACGGTGCCCGCGCGCCGCAGGTCCTCGATGGTCTCGAACAGCGGGATGATGTTGAGCCCGCAGGTCGGCTCCTCGCCCGGCACCAGCAGCCCCACCTCCTTGAGCAGCAGCGCGACCTCCAGGACGTCACTGGGCGCGGCCGTCATCGAGATGACGTAGTTCGGGATCACGCGCTCGCCGAACTTGGCGCGCACCCGCGCCGTCGCCGCCAGCGTCGCCAGCGCCTGCGTGGTCTCCTCGCCGTAGCTGACGTGCGGCGAGGCCAGCGGCCGCGGCGTCCACAGCTCACGCAGCAACAACGCCTGGCGGTCCGGCTCGTCCAGCGCCTCGTAGCCGCGCTTCCCCGTCGCGCGCGCGAGCAGCTCCGAGACGACGCGCTCGTGGACCCCGCTGTGCTGCCGCAGATCGAGCGGGCACAGGTGAAACCCGAACACGTCGACGTCGCGGGACAGGCTGCGCAGCCGGCCGTCCGCCGCCAGCGCCGCGCCGTCGTCCGCCAGCGCGGTGGCGATCACACCCAGATCGGCCGACAGCTCGCCCGGCCCGCCGTACGCGCGCGCCGGCACGGCGGTGGTGCCGAGCGTCCCCACGTCGGCGTCCAGCGCGCGCGCCGTCGCCGCGACGCGCGCGAAGATCCCCACCAGCGCACGCCGGTACGGCTCCTCGTCGCGGCTGGTGCCGCGGTCGGGCGAGCGCGCGGCCAGCGCCTGCAGCTCGGGCGACGTTTCGGTGTAGCGCGACGACAACGACAGCTCGGCGCCCAGCGCGTGAATCTGCGCCAGGTAGTGCGCGAAGATGACCGACGCCTGCCGCTCGGCGGCGTGTTCGGTGACCTGGGCAGTGACGTGGGGGTTGCCGTCGCGATCGCCGCCGATCCAGCTCGCCACGCGCAGAAACGGCGCCAGCCGCGTCCCCGGACCGATGCCGTCCTCGATCTCGGCATACAGGCGCGGGATCGCGTCCAGGAACGTGGAACGGAAATAGGTGAGGCCATTCTCGATCTCGTCGGCGACGGTCGGCTTGGACAGGCGCAGCTCGTTGGTCTTCCACATCAGCAAGACCTCGCGCCGCAAGGCGCGCTCGATGTCCTCCGCCGATCGTTCGCCCCGCGCCGCCAGCAGATCGATGACGGCACGATGGCGATCGAGCGTGCTCTTGCGCTGCACCTCGGTCGGGTGCGCGGTCAGCACCGGCTCGACGCGCGCCCGCTCGAAGAACGAGATGATCTTCTTCGTCGGCACGTGGGCGGCGCGCAGCCGCTGCAGCGCGACCGCGATGCTCCCCTCCTCCTGCTCCACGCCGCGCGCGTACAGGTCCTCGGCCGCGTTGGCCAGGTGATGGAAATAGCTGAACGCGCGCACGACGCCGGTCGCATGCGCCGAACCCAGCCGCCCGATGATCCGTTCCAGCTTGTTGAGGCTGGGCGGATCCTGCTCCTTCCGGTAGTGGATCGCCGTCCGGCGGATGCTCTCGACCAGATCAAAGACATCGCTCCCCGCCTGCTCGCGGATCGTGTCGCCCAGCAGCCGCCCGAGGAACCGGATGTCCTCGCGCAGCGCCGCGTCGCTGTCCCTGTTCTTCAGTTTCCGACGAAGCAATAGATCCTGCCCGCGCCTCCGCCGGGCGCGGTATCCCCACACATGCCCGTGTGGGAACCTGCCCATTGGTTGTAAGGGGGGCCTGGATTCATGCTGGGACCGAGTCCGTCGGCGTGGCCGACCTGCGAACTTCCCGTGGTGGCAGTCCAGTCGCCGCAGGTGTTCGCCGTGAGCAACATCCCGGCTGCGGTGCTGCCGGTCAGGATGTCGTGCTGGATCGGCGTCGGCGATCCCGCCCACTGCCCGTTGATCCGGCTGCGGTGCTCGTCGATGAACAGCAGCGGGTCGCCGCTGCGCGCGTGCAGCGCGTCCTTGTCCGCTGCCAGCATCATCCCGTCCGAGTTGTAATACGGGCCGTTGCCGATCCGATCGCGCGCGTTCGTCGCGGGGTTCGCCACGCTCAGGTACGCGCGCCAGGTCTTGCCGCCGTGGCCGACGGCCGCCGCCAGCGTCTGGCAGCGAGCATCCGCGCCCGTCAGCCCCCCCAGGTTGGCCGTCGTGCTGGTGTCGCTGCTGACGAAGAAGTTCATCATCGCGTTGGCGGCCGTTACGCTCGAGCCCCCGCTCCCCGTCGCGCCGGCCGTCCCCGTTGCGCCGGCCGTCCCGGTGTCCCCTGCCGTCCCGGTCGTGCCGGCCGTCCCGGTGGTCCCCGCGGTGCCGGTGTTGCCGCTGGAGCCGCCGCAACCCATCGGGGCGGCGAACGCCACGAACAGAACAGCGAGGGTGCGACTCCGGGCTTTCATCGCCAACCCGGATCTAAAGACCAATCGCTCGCCGGAGCAAGCGTCAAAGCGGGGCAGCCGCCAATCTAATTACCGACGAAACAATAGAGCTTGCCGGCGCCGCCGCCGGGCGACGTGTTGCTGCACATGCCCGTGTGGGAACCGGCCCACTGGTTGTAGGGGGCCGCGGAGTTCATGTTCGGGCCGAGGCCGTCCGCGTGGCCGACCTGCGAGTTGGTGCCGGTCCCCGTCCAGTCGCCGCAGGTGTTCCCCGTCATCAACATTCCATCGAGCGTGCTGCCGGTCAGGATGTCGTGCTGATTCGGCGTCGGCGAGCCCTGCCACTGGCCGTTGATACGGCGCCCGAGCTCGTCGATGAACAACATCGAGTCGCCGCTGCGCGCGTGCAGCGCGTCCTTGGTCGCTGCCAGCATCATCCCCTGCGAGTTGTAATAGGGGCCCGCGCCGATCCGATCGCGCGCGTTGGTCGCCGGGGTCGCCACGCTCAGGTAGGCGCGCCAGGTCTTGTCGCCGTGACCGACCGCCGCCGCCAGCCTCTGGCAGCGGGCGTCCGCGCCCGTCAGCCCACCCAGGTCCGCCGTCGCGCTGGTGTCGCTGGTGACGAAGAAGTTCATCATCGCGTTGGCGGTGGCGGCGCCGCCGGTCCCCGCCGCGCCAGTGGTGCCGCCACGGCCGGCGTTGCCGGCGGCGTTGTTGCCGCCTCGACCGCCGTCGCCGCCGCCGCCGGTGCCACCGCGACCCGCGTTGCCCGCGGCGTTGCCGCCGCGACCCGCGTTGCCTCCACCCGCACCGCCGCCGCCGCCCGCCGTGCCGCCGCGACCCGCCGCGCCGGTCGTCCCTGCACCGCCGGTCGTCCCCGCGCCACCGGTCGTCCCACCGCCGCCGGTCGTCCCCGCGCCGCCAGTCGTCCCACCGCCGCCGGTCGTCCCACCGCCGCCGGTTGTCCCCGCGCCGCCGGTCGTCCCACCGCCGCCGGTTGTCCCCGCGCCGCCACCGCCTGATCCGCCGGTCCCGGTCCCGTTCGCGCCGTCACCGCAACCGGCGATGACGACGGCCACCGAGGACACCAACCCAAAAAGGCAATTGCGGAGCTTCATCGGGCACCTCCGTTTAGGCAGTACGTGGATCTACTGACCTTGGGGCCGTCGGGGCAAGTCCCACGTCAAAAAACCTGCGTGAAACCGGCCGAGAAACGCCCCGGCATACCCGCCCGTGTGCCCACGCCGTCCTGGAGGGGAACGGCCCAGTCGAACCGCATGACCGTCGAGTTGAACTGCGGGGCCAACCACCGCAACCCGAGCCCGACATCGTTGCGGGGAAGCAGATCGGAGAAAGACGGCGCCGCATCGCCGACGTCGTAGAACGCCACCATCCCCACCCGCTGCGACCAGATGCCGATCGGGAGCGTCCGGACCTCGATGTGGCCGACGAGCATCGACGTGCCGATGAATTCGCCGATCGCGTAGCCCCGCAGCCCGTTCGCGCCACCGAGGACGAACGGCGTGTTGGTCATGTCCGCCCGCTTCGACTCCACCTGCGCCTCGGCCACGATGCGGAACAGCCCGCCCACGATCGGCGTCGCCGCAGAGACGTTGGCGGTGCCCAGCTGATCGATCCAGCGCCCCTGGTCGTACCGCCACCGGCCCGACGCGGCGGCCGCGACGGACACATAGCCTCCCGCCGGCGCGGCCGCGAACCCGGCCGTCACGCCGAGACCGAACGCGGCGAAGCTGGCGCCCAGCGCGGGCAGCCCTTCGGAGACCCGCGCGCTCAGCTGCGGACCGAGCTGGCGGTTCTCGCGCAGGTCGAAGGTGTCGAGATCGCGCAGCACCACGTAGCGGGGTGTGAACATTTCGTAGCGCAGGTACGGCTCCGAACGCTGCTCGGGGATCGGCGCCCACTGGGAGAGAAACAGCGCCGCGGTCGCCGCGTCGCCCGGAAAGGTCGGCACCACCTCGGCGGTCCGCCGGTCGGCGAGGTAGCCGACCGTCGCGCGCTGGATGACAGCGGCGCCCCGGAACGACCGCACGGCGTTGGCGTCGGCGATGAGCACGCGCCGCGCGTATTCGTACGGGAAGCGTTCGATCGCGGGCGTCCCTGCAACGTCGACCAGCCTGAGTTGGTTGCCCTGGAAGACGCGCACGACGTTGTTCACGTGCGTGACGTCCACGCCCGCGCCCCACCTGCTGGCCAGCGAATAGAGCGGGTAGCGCAGCGCCGCGACCTGGCCGTTGCCCTCGTATTCGCCGGTCGCGCGCGAGTTGTAGAAGAGTGCCTGCAGGTAAAGCGTCAGGCGCGTGCCGCGGATGTTGGGATCCTGGTAGGTGGGGCCGTAGTAGTACTTCCCCTGGTCGAAGTTGAAGCCGAGCGACAGGTACTTGCGCCAGCCGAACAGGTTGTTCTCCGACAGCGACGTCTGGAGCAGCGTCAGCGCGTTCGCCTGGTATTCGAAGGTGGTGTTGAAGCGCAGGCTCCAGATGTCGCGCGTGACCAGGAGGAGATCGACCTGCCCCGGGATCGCCGACGCGACCGGCAGCAGCACCACCACGCTGGACAGCTCCGGCTGGCCCACCGTCCGCCCGTTGACGATGATCCCCGCCGGCGACTGCAAGTTTCGCGTGCTCTCCTCGACCAGCGCCTGATCGTAGAGCTGCCCGGGCCGGAGCAGCAGCTCGCGCTCGAGGATGTAAGAGCGCGTCGTCCAGTGAAAGATGTTGAGCAGCTGGAAGTACCAGTCGCGCTTCGAGAACACGTCCTGGTTGACGACGTGGATCTTGCCGATCGTCTTGCCCTGCGGCGCCGGATCGACGTGCACGCCGAGAGCGGCCATCGCATCGTCGACCGACTCCTGCTCGAGGCGCCCGAGCCGGCGCGGGCTGTCGCCGATGGTGTCGGCCGCGGCCGGCAACGCCGCCAGCGCCGGCAACAGGATCCCGAGCGCCGTGCGCAAAAAGCGACTCCCGATGCGAACGCCTCTCACGCGGAGCATCACAATACTCCTCCCACGGCCGAGCCGCGCGATTGCTCGACGGGGCGTAAGCCTTAGCTTTGTTCGCAAGGGTCGAGTTGAGGGAGGGGTGGTCATGCACGTCGAGCTGGACGAGCTTCGGGGGAGGAAGGTCTTCGACGCGAACGGGCGGGCGATCGGGCGCGTGAAGGCCGCGCTGGTCGACATGGAGACGTGGCTGGTGGATACGCTGCGCATCCGGGTCACGCGGCGGGCGGCCGCCGACCTGGACATGCACTGGTCGTACTTTCGCTGGCCGAAGATCGATGTCACGACCGGGCTGATTCACGCCGCGGGCGACGCGATCATCCTGCGCGTCTCGCTGGCCGAGCTGCGCGAGACGCCGTCGCTGACGCTCGTCGAGCAAGCGGCCGTCCACTAGCCCCGTCCGGTCCCCTCGCCCCGCGAAGCGGGGAGAGGGTTACAGGGGTCTTCGCGCGCTTGATGCGCGGGCGAGCGGGGCGATACCATCGGGCGGGGTTCCGCGCCGATGCGATCGTCAACCGCTCGTCGATCGAATGTGATTGCGAATGCGATTGCGATTGCCGCCGTCATGGCGGCGGCGATCGGATGCGACGCCGTGCGCCGCCCGCCGGTCTACATCCGCAGCACGGAGCCGGAATGGGCGCCGTTGCCGTCGCTGGCGCACCTGGCGGCGATGCAGCCGACGCTGCTGCCGAACACCGCGGTCCAGATGCAGCTGCCTCTGTTCAGCGTGCACCAGGAGGTGCTGCCGAGCGGCCTGCGCCTGGGCGTCGAGACCGGCGAGACGCGCGGGATGGTCGCCGTCGTGACCGTCTTCGGCACCGGGTCCAGCGCCGACCCTCCCGACCAGGAGGGACTGGCTCACGTCGTCGAGCACCTCGTCTACCATTCGCACGCGAAGGCGGAGCGGCCGGCGAGCGACAGGCTGATTCGACTCGGCGCCAAATACAACGCCGACACCAGCGTCGATACCACCCGCTATTACGAGGTCGCGCCCGCGAGCGCGCTGACGAGCGTCCTTCAGATCTCGGCCGAACGGATCGCGCACCCGCTGGCCGGCGTCGACGAAGCCGACTTCGAGCGCGAGCGCGCGATCGTCGAGAACGAGCTCAATCAGCGTAACGAGATGGGCGTCTACGGACGGGTCGTCGCGTGGATGCAAGCGGCGATGTTCCCGCCGGGGCATCCGTACGCCCGGCCGATCGGCGGCAGCACCGCCAGTCTCCGGCGGCTGACGCTGGCCGACGCGCGCAGCTTCGTCGCCGAACACTACCGGCCGTCGAACGTGTCGCTGCTGGTGACCGGCGAGTCAGCCGTGACCTCGGCGGTGGCGAGCGTGGCGTCCCGTCTGCCCGCGGCGGTCACGTCCAGGGAGGCGACGGCTTCGCGGCCCCCGATCAAGAGCTTGCAGCCGGCCGCCTCGACCGGCGGCGCCGCTCCGGCGAGCCCGCCCGCAGCACCCGGAGGACGGCTGCAGGCGCGCCCGGACGTGCTCGAGGCCGCGGTGGCGCTCCCCGAGATCTGGCTGGCGTACGATCTGGGCGGCGGCGGCTACGACTCCGCGATCGCCAAGATCCTCACGTCGCGCGCCGCCGAGACCATCGTGCGCGAGCGCCTGATGCCCGAGCGCGAGGTGCTGGATGTCGACTTCTTCGCGGTCGGCCTGCCCGGGAAGACGGTGCTCGCCTGCCAGATCGTGCTGGAGGACGACCGGCGGCGCGGCTACATCGCGGACAAGGCGCGGGATCTCATCTGGCGGTTGTGGTCGGACGTCGGTCAACCCGGGTTGACCACCTGGCAGGGATGGCAACAGAGCGCGGTCCTGGACCTCCGCCAGGCGGCGCTCGCGGACGCGATCTTCGACGCCGAACCGTTCATCGGCCGCGCGCTGGAGCGCTCGCGCGCCTTCCAGGCGACGGGCGCCATCGAGTCCTACGACCGCGTCCTGGCGACGATCGGCGCCGTCCATCCGTACGAATTGAGCGCGCGCGCCGCCCGCCTGCTGGCGCCGAACCGCGCCCACCAGCTGTTTCTGCGGCCGGTGCCGGAGGCGCAGCGGCCGGCGCCCGGCGTGGTGGGCGTGCCGAGCAGCGATAACCTGCCGATGGAGACGCGGTTCCGTCTCGCCGATCTCGGCGCACCGCCCAGCGTGTCGGCCCCCGCCGGCCTGCGTGACGCGCGGCTGATGACGCTGCCGAACGGGCTCACCGTCGTGCTGGTGCCGCGGCCGCAGTTCCCGTCGGTCACGGCGCTGCTGGGATTCCACGGCGGCTCGGCGGCGCTTCCCCCCGGCGTCCTGGAGATGGTGAGGGTCGTCGAGGCGCATCTGCACAAGCGGCATCCGACCAAGATGGAGATCCTCAGGGCGGACGGTCGAGGATTCACCGCCGACTTCGTCCGCACCGATCGGAGCCGCCTGTCGAACGCGCTTTATTCGCTGGCGGATCGCCTGAAGACCGTCGCCGCGACCGACTGGCAAGGCTTGCTGGCGCGCGCGCAGGCGACCGCCACCCCGGAGGACCTTCGATCGCACGACGAGCCGCGGATGGTGGCGGCGGGCCGGATGCTGGAGGCGCTCTACGGCCGACACCCGTACGGGCACCGGGTCCGCGGCGCGGATCTGCTGGCGCTGGATCCGTCGCTGGCGCCGCGGTGGCTCCCGTATCTGTACAATCCGCGCAACGGCTTTCTCGTCATCGTCGGCGACATCGACGTCAACGCCGCGGCCTGGCTGGCATCGGGCTGGTTCGGGAGCTGGCAGGGTCAGGTCGGCACGGGACGCCTGACGGCGCCGCCCGTCGCCCAGCCCGGCACCAAGGCCACCCGCGAGCAGGTGCTGATCACGCACCGGCCGGTCGCGAGCCAGGTCGAGGTCGTCTTCGCCTGCCGTCTCGCGTTCCCGACGACCGGCCGCGAGCGCGCGGCGCAACGAATGCTGGCGGATCTGCTCGGCGGCTACCTGTCGACGCAGATCCGCGAACAGGCGGGCGCGGCGTATTCGGTGGACGGCTCGGTCTCGACGCTGCCGGCGGGCGGCGCCCACCTGACCGTGGCGATGTCGGTGGATACGCGCCGGCTGCGCGACGCGCTCCGCGTCCTGCATGCCGAGCTGGACGCGCTCGGCGCCGGCCGGATCGAGAAAGGCGCCGTCAGCCAGGCCCGCTGGGCGCTCGCGACCGAAGACGCGCTCGACTACCAGACCGGTCTCAAGGCCACCAGCCAGATCCTGGACGCGTTCTCCCTCGGCGTCCCGCTGGAAGCGCTGTCGACGGACGCGGACGAGCTCGCGCACGTGAGCGCGCAGGACCTGACCCGCGCCTTCGCCCCCTGCGTCTCATCGCGCGTCCTCTCCCTGATCGGCGACGACAAAACGATCCGCGCCGCGATGTGATCCGATCCCCTCGCCCCTCGAAGCGGCAGTGTGGGAGAGGGTTAGGGTGAGGGGCCCGTCCGCAACCTAGTACCTCGCCACAGATGTTTTGATCGGTTGGCGCACCCTAGGCCTCGGACCTCAGGCCTCGGGCTTCTGGCTCCGGATCCGGACCTGAGGCCCGAAGTCCGACGTCTGAGGTCCTTTGG
>Ga0111539_10002560_pt1 | contig 24076 bp, 14 predicted proteins | sample RhiMethybrSRZTD1_FD_79667 | JGI IMG/M metagenome (GOLD analysis project Ga0111539, IMG submission 79667) | Populus rhizosphere microbial communities from Tennessee, USA - Rhizosphere MetaG P. TD hybrid SRZTD1 (version 2) (version 2) | ecosystem: Host-associated > Plants > Roots > Rhizosphere >...
CCGTCACGGCAGCCCTCGCCACGCTGCGCCAAGCGCTGGGCCCCTCCCCCGCGGCCCCCGAGCTTTGGCGTCTCGATCCCCCCTCGCTTTTGACGGCGGATCGCGCGGGCTACGGCCATTCTCAGACCGGCGCGTCCCCCCCTCCCCCGCTGCTCTTCGATTTGGCGCGGGGCGAGCCCGAGCAGACCCTTCGCATCGAAGTGCTCGAGACGCTCGAGGTGCGGCGCGCGGATATCCGCCCTGCGCTCGAGTGGCTGCGCGCGCGGGGCTCGATGTCGTTCACCCTGCTCACCGATGACGAGGGCCCCGTCGGCGCCCTCGTCCTCCCGGCCGGCGCGCGTGCTCACCCGCTTTCGCTCGAAGAGGTGCGCGCGCTGCGCACCCTCGCCGATCGGATGACCGCGCAGCTCGGCGTGTCGGGCGCACTTGCCCGCGCCCGCACGCGCGAAGTCGACGCCAAGCACGCCGCGGAACGCGAGACCGAGCGCGCCGCCCTGCTCGAAAAGCGCGTGATGACCGCGACGCGGCGCCACGAGGCCGGCGCGCGCCGTCTGGCGCGCCCCGCCCTCGTAGCCCCGTACAGCCCCGTGGCTCGCCTCACGATGGAGCAGCTCGAGCGCGCGGGGGAGAGCAGCGCGCCGCTCCTGTTGCTCACGCCGCCCGGAATCGACCCCGTTCCGTACGCTGCGGTCGTGCACGGCACGGGATCGCGACGCGAAGGCCCGTTCGTGGTCGTGGATGGCGCCGGGGTGGACGAGCAGCAGGAAGAGAGCTGGCGCGATCCCATCGGCTCACCGCTCCAGCTCGCGCAAGGTGGCTCGCTCCTCGTTCTCAGCGTCGCCGCGCTGGCGCCGGAGGCGCAGCGGTTTCTCGCGACATCGATTGCGACCGGCGATCCCCTAAGGCAAGGCGACCCGCGCCTCGACGTCGCCGTGATGGTCGCGGTGCCGATGCCGATCCCAAAGCTGGTCGAGGCAAGCGAGCTCGATACCAAGCTGGCCGAAGCGCTCGGCGAGCGGGCTATCGAGTTGCCACCGCTCGCGGCCCGGGCCGAGGATATGCGCGCCATCATCGTCGACCGGTTGGCGCGCCTCGGGGTTCGACTGCAAGGGCGCCCCATGGGGCTCGATCCGCGCGCCCTCGGCCGGCTCATCGAGCACACATGGCCGGGCAACGAGGTCGAGCTCGACGACGTGCTGACCCGCGCCATCGCCCTCGCCGACGGCGACGTTCTCACCGCCGCCCACCTCGATCAGGCCGGATTCGCGGGCACGCCCGCGGCGCCGAGGCGCACATCCCGCCCCGCCGCATCGCGCAAGGCGGCACGGTCCTGAGCCGCTCGCCGCCGCGCGACGACTCCCGACTACTTGTACATCTCGTCGAGGATTTCTTCTTCTCGCCCTTGGGCGATGAGCCGGTCGTGGCGGAACGCCTCGCGCATCGCCAACCAGGTGAAGAAAATGATGATGGGGATCAGCCCGGCGATGGGCATGTTGTCCCCTTTTCCAACGATCTCCATCAGGTTTTCGAAACCCTCATGGAACTCTTCTGCGGTCGGCCAAGCGGAGAGCGCTGCGAGAAACATGGTGGCCTTCATTTAGAGCAACTCCGTGCCACGGGCAAGCGGTGCCCAACGTACCTCGTTCGGCCGTGCCGAGAGCCCCACCTCAGGGTGGCGGCGGCCAAGCTCCCCAAGTAGGGTACGAAAAAGCGTATGAAGTCTTCCCCCCTGACCGATCGCTCGCTTCTCGGCGGCCGGTTTCAGGTCGAACGGGAGGTGGGGCGCGGCGGGGTCGGCGTCGTCTACCGCGCGTTCGACCTCGAGACCTCCCAATGGGTCGCGCTCAAGCTCATCGCGGTCGAGGGGGTGGAGACGGCCGAGGAAGAGCGCTTTTTACGCGAGGGAAAGCTCCTCGCCGAGCTCGATCATCCGCACATCGTGAAGCTCGTAGCCTGCGGGAAGCTCGAAGAGATCCCTTACGTCGCCATGGAGTGGCTCGAGGGCGAGGACCTAGCGGCGCGACACCGCCGTGCGCCGCTCGGCCTGCGCGACGCGCTCGAGGTGGCCCGGCAAATCGCGGTGGCCCTCGACGCGGCGCATCGCGCAGGGGTCATTCACCGGGATATCAAGCCGTCCAATATCTTCCTCCTCCGCCAAGCGAAGGACGGTGACCGACCCTTCGCCAAGCTGGTCGACTTCGGGGTTGCGCTCGAGAACGACGTACGGCTCACGCGCACGGGTGTGGTGGTCGGCACGCCCGCCTACATGGCCCCCGAGCAGGCCAAGGCGGAGGGGGTCCTCGACGCCCGCGCCGATATCTATTCGCTGGGCGCGTCGCTGTTCGAGCTGGTCGCGGGTCGGCCGCCGCACGTCGGGCCGACCGCCATCGCCACGCTCGCCCGGCTCGTCACCACCGACGCGCCGCGCCTGTCGGAGCTCGTGCCGCAGGTGCCGCCGGCCCTCGACGCCCTCGTGGCCACCATGCTCGCGACCGAGCCATCCAAGCGCCCCGAGCGCGCGCTCCAGGTGGCCGAAGTGCTGGCCCAAGTCGCGGGCGATGCTTCGACGACCGACACGGCATTGCCGCGCGGCGGCGCGGCCGTGCAAGCCACCGCCGCGGTGCAGGGGTCGCGGCTCTTCACGTCGATTGTCGCGCTCGGGATTCCGAGCGACTAACGGGCGAGCATCGTCGAGCAGCTGCGCGCCCGCGGGGCCGACGCGGTCGCACTCGGGCACGACGCGGTCGCCGCCCACGTCGGCGCGCGCCGCGCCTTAGGCGGAGAGGCGGCGCGCGCCCTCGAGCTCGGGCGGTTCCTCGCCGAACAAGGGGGCAAGATCGGCGTCGCCACGGGGCGAAGCAAGGTCGACCTCACCAAGCCGGTCGGCGAGGTCGTCGACCGCGCCGCTGCGCTCGCCCACGGTGCAGAAGCGGGTCAGGTCCTCGCCGATACGACGACGAGCGAGCTTGCGCGCAGCCGTTTCGAATTCCAGGCCCGCGGCGACGGTTCCTCGGTGGTCGGGCCGCCGCTCAGTGCGAAGCGCAACGAAGGATCGGCCGGTGCGCCGTTCGTAGGTCGCGAAGCGGAGCTCACGCAAATCGTCGCCACGTACGAGCGATGCGCCGACGAGCGGACGCCCGTGGTGGTCACCGTCGTCGGCGCGCCGGGCATCGGCAAGAGCCGTCTCATCCGCGAGGTGCTGGCGCGCGTCGCGACGCAGTCGGCGCCGCCGCGGATCGTCGTCGTGCGAAGCGAATCGTTCGGACGCGGACACCCTTTGGGGCTGGCGGCCGACGTCGTGCGATCCCTCCTGGGAACGTCGAAAGGTTCGACGTTCGAGGCCGCGCGCGGCGCCCTCGCGCAGGCCCTGCCTACTTCGAGCGACCCGAACCGCGGCCTCGGCGTTGCGGCACACGAGCTCCTGGCGCGACTCGTCGCGAACGAAGCGCTCCCCGAGGGCCACGATCAGCGCGGTGCCCGCGACGAGCTGTGGCTCGCATTGACCGAGTTCGTCGTGCAGATGGTGAGCCGCGAGCCGTGGGTGCTCGTGCTCGAGGACGTGCAGTGGGCGGACAGCGAGTCGCTCGGCTGGATCGAGCACACCTTGGGCCGCGCGCAGCATCAGCCGCTCTTGGTCCTCGCGGTGGCGCGCCCCGAGCTCTTCCGCGACGACGGCGCGAAGGGCAAGACCGCGCTTTTTTCCGGGCGCGACCACATCCGCATCGATCTCCGTCCGATCTCGCGGCGTGCTGCGCGCGCCATCGCCACATCGATCCTCGGCGAGAGGGCGACCGAACCGCTGCTCGATCGCATCGCGGCACAGGCCGCGGGGTCGCCGCTTTTCGCGGAGGAGCTCGCGCACCTCACCGCGTCGGGGCGCGACGCGCACTCTGCGCCTACCATCGAGGCCGCCATTCAGGTGAGCCTCGACGCGCTCGACGAGCGCGCTCGCGACGCCGTGCTGCGGCTGTCGGTCTTCGGTCTCTCCGGCTGGGACGGCGGCCTCGCGGCGCTCGGCGTGACGTCCCCCGAGTCGACGCTGCGTCAGCTCGCCGCCGCGGATCTCTTGGTGGAGCAGGCCGAATCGCGACTCGCGGGGACGCGCGAGTGGGCGTTCAAGCATGCGCTGGTTCGCGACGTGGCGTACACGTCGCTCGGCGACGCGCAGCGCAAAGATTTGCACGCGGCGGCGGGGACTTGGCTCGCCAAGATGGGCGAAGACGCGGCCACCGTGGCCAAACACTTCGAGATCGGCGACCGCTGGGCGGACGCCGCGGTGCACTGGGAAAAAGCGGCGCGCCGCGCCCTCGCCACCAACGCTCTCAGCGACGCAGTTCGCCTCGCCGAGGCGGCGCTCACGCACGCCGAAGGCAAAGCCGCCACGTTCGCACGCGCCCAGTTGCTCGACGAAGCGTGGACGCGCCTCGACCCACGCGCCGCCGACCGCGAGACGGCGGTGCTCGCGCTGCAAGAGTCCGTCTTCGACGAGTCGAGCCAGCTGCGCGCCGAAGGGGCGCGCGCCCGCTACGATCACGCGCGCGGCACCGGTGCCCTCGACCTCGCGGCGCGCCTGACCGAGGTGCGCGACAAGGCGCGCGAGCTCGGTTTGGCCGACGAAGAGGCGCGCTCCACCGCCATCCTCGCCACGCGGCATGCCTTCGGCGGCCGTCTCGACGACGCCGAGCGCGAGGCTGACTATTTGCTCGAGCTGGCCGAAACGCGCGGCATCCCGGTGGCAGCGGTCGACGCTTGGCAAAGCTTGGCCGTCGTGCGGCAAACGCGGGGCGAGCTCGCCAGCGCGCTCGAAGCTCGACAAAGCGCGGCGCGCGCTGCCAACCAGGCCGGCTTGAAAGAGCGCGAATCGATGCTCTCGGTGAACGTCGGCTTCGCGCTCACCACCATTGGCGCACGCGACGAGGCGCGGACCGCGATCGAAACGGGGCTCGCCTTGGCGCATGCCATCGGCAGTCCCGGCGCCATTCGTCACGCGCGTATGAACCTCCTCGGATGGACGGCGACGTTCGGATCGGATCCACGCTTCGACACCGAGCTCGCCGATGCACGCGCGAACGCGGACGATGCCGCGATCGGCGCCTGGGCGGCGCCCGATCGCGCCAACCTCGGCGTCCTCTTCTATCGCGGATGCGAGTGGCTCGCTTCTGCCGCGCCCGAGGCTGCGTCGCGCGCTCGCGCGCTGCTCAAGATCGCCACTGAATCGTACCGCGTGACGGGCAACCGCGATCTCATCCCCGTCGCGCTGGGGCGATGGGCAGAGGCGGAGCATCGCTCGGGGGAGCACGCGCGCGCGCGCTCGCTTGCCGAGGAATCGGCGAAGCTCCTCGAACAAGGGGCACCGAGCCTGCTCAACGAAAGTCCGGTTTTCCTGGCACTTCACGATGCATGTCTCGCGGAGGGGGACGAACGAAACGCCCAAGAGGCCATCAAACGGGGAATGCTCCCTCTCACCCGCCGATTGGCCGGGCTGAAGAACACCCCGTACGCGCGCCTTTTTCTCACGGCGCTCCCCCACAACGAAGCGCTCCTGAAAAAAGCCGCGGCCTTGGGGCTCGTCCCCAACGACGTCACCAACGCGTTGTCCCAAGACAGCGCCCTCTGAAAAAGGTTCATGACTACATACGAGATACGTGGCGTCGAACCGTCCGACGAAGAGCAGCTGCTCGACGTCGCGCATCACCTCGACACCGTCAACCTGCCCGATGACCGGGATGCCATCCGCGAGATCATCGACCTGTCGCAGCGCAGCTTCACCGGCGAAGTGAAAGATCCCAAGAAGCGGGAGTACGTGTTCGTCCTGCGCGACGCGCGCGAGAACCGGCTGGTCGGCACGTCGATGATCATCGCGCAGCTCGGGCGCCGCGATGCTCCCTACATCTACTTCGACGTCATCGAAGAGCAGAAGTATTCGCAAACGCTCGACAGGCATTTTTATCACACGCTTTTGCGCATCGGCTATTCGTACAATGGGCCTACGGAGATCGGCGGGCTCATCGTTTTGCCGCAATACCGCAAAGCGCCGGAACGGCTGGGGCGCATCATCTCGTATGCGCGATTTCTCTTCATCGCTTCGCGAAGGTCGCTATTTCGCGACGAAATCCTGGCCGAGCTTTTGCCGCCGCTCGAGAGCGACGGCACGAGCCATCTGTGGGAATCGCTCGGGCGGCACTTCACCAGCCTCTCCTATGCCGAGGCGGATTTTCTCTCGAAGAAGAACAAGGAGTTCATCAAGAGCCTTTTCCCCGACGGCGTCGTCTACGCATCGCTCTTGCCCCGCGCTGCGCAAGACGTGATCGGCAAGGTCGGCGCACAGACGCGCGGCGTGGAAAAGCTCTTGAAGCGCATCGGGTTCCGCTACGCCGATCGCATCGACCCCTTCGACGGCGGCCCGCATTTCACTGCCCCGACCGACGAAATCACGCTCGTGCAGCGAACCCGGCGTACGCGCGTGGCCGACGTCTTCGCGCCGGGAACGGCCGGCGCCACCAAGGGCCTCTGTGCCAAAGAGCTCGCCGTGTCCCCGTTCATTCGGATCGTGATGGCCGAAGTGCGCGACCTCGGCGACAGTGGCGTGGCGATCGACACCGATTGCGCGCAGCATCTCGACCTCAAGGCAGGGGACGAGATCGTCACCCTGCCCCTCGACTGACGGCGAGAAGCGATGCCCGCTTCGCAATCTGCAGGATGGTCGTCGCACCGCGTGACGCCTCCCCCGGCGGCCGCGAGCGAAGTCATCACCTTGACCACCGCATCGGGGACCGCCCTCGCCGTCGAGGTGCGCGATCCTCCGCGAGCGCGCGCCACGGCGATCTTGCTTCACTCGAGCATGGCTTCGCGGCGCATCTGGAACCTTCCCAAAGGGGGCGGGTTTGCGGCGCTCCTCGCCGAACAGGGCGTGCGCACGCTGGCGCTCGATTTTCGCGGACATGGCGACAGCGGCGCGCCTGCCGCACGCGGCGGGAAATGGAATTTGGACGATCTCGTGCGCGACGATCTGCCCGCTCTTTGCCGCGCCGTGCGCGAGCGCTGGCCGCGCGACCGGCTGACGCTCGTCGGACATTCGCTCGGCGGACAAGTCGCCATCGCCGCCGTCGCCACGGGGCTCGCGGACGCCGACGGCATCGCGGTGCTGGCCACCAACGTGTGGCTCCCGGGCGAAGAGCCGAATCCCGTGCTGCGCGCCAGGAAGGCAGCCGTCGTGCGCATCATGCGCGGGATCACGAAGATCGCCGGCTACTTCCCAGCTCGCGCGCTTGGGGTCGGTTCGGACGACGAAGCCGCTCGTTACATGGAGGGGTGGGCCTCCAATTGGGACCACGACCACTGGATGAGCGACGATCGAAGCGTCGACTACTTTGCGGCGATGTCGGCGCTGCGTTTGCCCGTCTTGGCGGTGGCGTCGATCGGCGATCGCCTTCTATGCACGCCGCAAGCGGGATTTCGCTTCATCCGCCGCGCCGACCGCACAAACGTGCGCTTCGAATTGATCCGGCGCTCGGACGAGCGCGAAAGCGCCCCCGATCACATGCAGATCGTGACCACGCGGAGCGCCGTCTCGTCGTGGCACGACACTGCGAAGTTCTGCCTCGGTTGACGAAGCGGGCGCGCGCCGCGCGCGGCGGCGGGCACACCGCGTGCAAAGCGCCTCGCCATGCGCGGCGCGACCCAGCTCTCCCGTTTCGCAGATTGCCTCATCGGACGTGGCGAAATTCGGTGATCGCCTCGGCTCGCGCCGCTCGAGCCGAATTCTACGTCGCCATCGTCGACGTCGCGCAGGTGCTGCTCGTCATCTCGCGTGTGGCCGGCGAGCCAGCTTGACTCAACTGTGCGCACAACTGTGCGGGCCCAACTAATCGGCAGCGCCGAACGTCTGGCGCTGGCATGAGCGGAAGCCACGGCGGACCGCACAAGCATCCGCACAGCGGGTGCGCAACGGCTCTTGCAGACGATCTCACGTCAGGTCGGGGCAGAGCGCAAGACCGATAGCGCCCGTTTGCACCGCTAGCGGCGTGACAATCGGCAGGCGGACCCGATCGTCGCATCTGCACGCGGTCGCGCCTTGGGTTTGGCGCGCGAAATGCTTGTGAGCCGTCCCTCTCCCGCAAGGGCGAGCCCAATCAGAAAACGATGCGCGCGGTGCAGTCACGAAACGGAGAAAAAAAATGAGATACCTCTCGTCGTCGCATGACCATTCCCATCTGTCCCCTGCTTTGCGCTTAGGAGCCGCACTTTCGGTCCTGACAATTGCGGCTTGCGGGAACACGACCCAAACACAACCGCAGGCTGATCCTCCGATCTCGTCACAGGACGAGGCCCTGGAGGCGGGCGCGACGCCCGAATGGACCGACCAATCCGGAACCGTCCACTTCAGAGCTTGGGTCAGTCAACCGGGCCAGGCGGCGGTCAACGACGTCTCGGTCGATGTCGGGTCGGGATACGTCCTCGTCGGCGGCGGCGCCCAAACTCCCCTCCAGAACCCGCCAGCGCGGTTGACGGCGAGCTATCCGGAATCGTTGACCCGCTGGAGAGCGAAGTCACAGAGGCCTACCCCCCATCAGCTCTATGCGTTGGCGATAGGAATGCGGATCGACGGCGTTCCCCCAGCGAGCCTCAAGAATGAGATGCAGATCGTACAGCAGCAGTCCGCCTCTTCCTCAGCTCCCAGCGCGGCGGTCAATGTCCCGCAAGGCTACATACTCGTCGGTGGAGGCGCCAAGACGGACACAGCCGGCGTGGGTCTCTTCCTCACGTCATCGATAACGAGCTTCCCGGGGCTGCCTAGCTGGAGTGCCAGCGCCAAGGATCATGGAGTCCTTAGCCCGGGCACTGTCACGGCCTATGCCATTGTCGTGAGAAAATGTCCGACTGGCTATTGTCTGAAGAACACGCTGTTCACATCGACGGGCCTGTATGGCGGCGGCTACCAGTTCGCCTCGGTAGTGCCTTCGTCGCCTTATGCCTTGAGCGCGATCGGCGCCGACGGGCGTGCCCCCGGCCCCGGGCGCCTGCTGACCAGCATGTACCACATGCAAGTTGTTCAGGGTCAGCAAGCCGTTGCGTGGTCGACGGACTATGATTTCCCTCAATCAGGCAATGTCCTCGTTCAGGCAGTGGCCCTGAGCAAGGAGTAGCTCTTTCGACGCGGGAGACCGCCGCCTTTCACTCGCGGGCGGTCTCTCACGTCCCTCTGCCATCAATTGTGGACGACGGAGGGAGCCACGTGGCGAAGGATGCGTGTGTCGAGCGCCCGTCCTTGTTTCCTTCCGTGCATACGCGCACGGCACGGTAAAAGAGCGCGTCCGGGCGAACGGTGCCGAACGCCGCGGCGCGCTCTCGCGCGGCGAGCGCGCGGATGTGCTCAATGCCACGAGCCGTATCGTCGTGGCGCACGACTGCAAACTTCTACCTGAGTTGACGCCTCACCCCACCAAGACAGGGTCGAAGTGAAGGGCCCAAGGACCGCGTCGCATTTGTATTGACCCGCGGAATCGATGGGTGAATAGCTGCTCGCGCCGATCAGGCGTACCGAGGAGCGACCGGACAGGGGCCTCGGTGATCGACGCTAACTGACGTCGAGGAGAGCCTATGATCGCCAATCGCATCCGCATGCGTCGGCCGCGCTTCGTCTTGGGGGCGGGTCTGCTTTTCATTCTTGGATCGTGTTCGAGCGAGTCCGTCACGACGCTCGAATCGTTCGAAATCGACGAGCCGGGCTCGCTGAGCGGCGAGCTCGCGGTCTACATCGCGACCTTCGACGACGGCACCAACGAGACGCGGTACTTCCTTCGTGACGCGAAGGGGGACGAGCGCCGGCTCGCGCTCGACGCCGCCCCCTCGGTCGACCCTGGGACGCGCGTTCGCGTCTGGGGCACGACGGTCGGCGACACTTTCCAAGTGAGCCGCTTGGCGCGCGCGACGTCCGCCGAGCCCACGGGACTCGGCGCGTCATCCTCGGAGCTCATCGGCGTTCCCCCGGCCGCACCGCGCGTGATGTGCGTCGCGCAGGTCGTGCTGAACGGCGGACCCCCAGCGGCCAACTTGAGCATCGAGGCCATCGAACAGCAGTTTCACGTCGGCCCGACTTCCGTAAACGCGTACTACCAAGAGAACTCGTACGGACGCGACAGCCTCGGGGGCAAATCGTACGGCCCGCTGCCGTACAACATGACGACGTGTGACACCTCGGGCTTGGCCAAGAGCGTCAAGGCGACCTTCCAGCAGCTCGGATTCACCGGCTGCCAGCAATATTCATTCGTCATGACGCCGAAGGCCACCGCGTGCGCGTGGGCCGGACTCGGGCAAGTCGGGACGTCGGACAAGCCGGCTACCGACACTTGGTACAACAACACCTTGGGCTGCACGGCTACCGTGCAAGAGCCGGGGCACAACTACGGCATGCAGCACTCATCGTCGATCACGTGCACGGGTGGGCCGTTTCTCGACAATCCCAGTACCTGCACGCACAGCGAATACGGCGACAAGTTCGACACCATGGGGGGCGGCTGCCGCCACATGAACGCTTGGCAGAAGCTCTACCAAAAGTGGTGGGGCGGTTGTAACGCCATCCGCGTCAAGTCGACCGGCACGTTCAACCTCTATCCCACCGAAACCCCCTGCAACGGCGTGCAGGCGATGCAGGTCATGTTCCCCAACGCGAAGACACGATCTTGGCAGAGCACGTCGCTCACGAGCTACTACCTCGAGTACCGCGCTTCGGTTGGATTCGACAACGGGATGACGCCGCAAGTGCTGGTGCACACGGGCACCGAACCGATTCTCCCCACGCAGACCAACCCGAAGGGCGTCAAAGTTTGGATCATCAACGCGTCGGGTGACGCCAACAACCCGGGCTTGCAAGCAGGGGGCAAATTCAGCGATCCGGGCGGAGGCCTCGACATCGCCATCAATTCGATCGATTCGACCAAAGCGGTCGTGCAGATCACCTACTCGGGTGGCGGTGGCACGACGGGCGACGCGGGGGGCACCGACGGCGGCGGAACCGCACCCGACTCGGGCGGGGGCACGACGAGCGAGCCGGTGATTTGCCTCGACGGCAAGAACACGGTGTTCGTTCCGCCGGGCTCCGACGAGTGCGTGCCCATTGCGCCCCCCGTCAATCCCGACGGCGGCGGCATTGTCGTGGTCGACGCGGGGACATCGACGCCAGAAGCGAGCACACCGGTCGACGCGCGCCCGATGGACGCGCCGCGAACGCCGGATGCCGTAAGCGACGCGGGGTCGACGATCGACGTCGTCGTCGATGCCGCACCCCCGCCACCGACCGAGGATGCTGGAACGATGCCGCCGACCACGCCGCCACCGCCGGATGACCGCAGTGGGTGCGGCTGCCGGCTCGCGCAGCGTGGAACCGATGCCGATGCGCGCGCGGCGTGGCTCGCATTGCTCGGCAGCGCGTTGGCGTCGAGGCTCTCCACGCGCAAGCGACGTTCCTTACTCCGCCGCTAACCGTGCGGCCGAAGTTGGTGGCTGCAAACGTCTACAGCGCAGCCACCAACTTCGCGTACCGCTCCTCCCCGCGCAGCCCCGCGAGATCCGGCTCTTGCTCGATCTGCCATTTTCGCTTGAACCCCGCGGTCACGGCGAGGCGCAGCTTTTCGAGCGCCTCGTCGTTGTTTCCTTTGCGCGCGTACGCGCACGCTACGGTAAAGAGCGCGTCGGGGCGAACGTTGCCGAACGCCGCGGCGCGCTCTCCTGCTGCGATCGCAGCGTCCCATTCCCCCTTCGCGTGGAGCACGCCGCTCAGTCCGACCCAACCGAAGCCGTCGCGCGGATCTTTCTCGACGAGCGCGCGGTAAACCTTTTCCGCGGCCTGCCACTCTTTCGCTTGTTCGTGCACGCTCGCTTGCTGCAGCGCGCGGCCGTGGTCGTCGAAGCTCGGGTTGAGGTACGGATACGACGACGTCAAATATGCCTCCGGCGTCCAGTGGTATTCCATGTAGCGCGCCGTGTTGTCGGCGACGTTGCGACCAAGGAGACGCGCCACCGCGTGCAGCGCGCCGTCGATGCCCGCCGAAACGCCAGCGGTGGTGATGATGGATCCATTGTCGACGAACCGTTTTCCTTCGATGACGGTCGCTTTGGGAGCTGCCGCACGCAAACGATCGAATGCGCTGTGGTGCGTCGTCGCGCCCTGTCCGTCGAGCCGCCCCGCCCGTGCCGGAACGAAGGCTCCGGTGCAAACGGTGAGGGTGAGCTTGGCGTTCGTCATGACTCCTCGAGCCCACGTCATGAAGCGATCGTCGTTGAGCAGCGTGCCTGACGTGCCACCGGGAATGACCAAGATGTCGGGAGGCGGCGCATCCTCGACGCTGTAGGCCGGCTGAATGGTGACGAAGTCCTGACTCTTGATGGGCTTACGCGTGGGGGCGACGGTGTAGACGTTGAACGCCGGCTGTCCGCGGTCGGCCCCCTCGTTGGCAGCCGCTGCGAACACCTCGCCCGGTCCGGCGAAATCGAGGAGCTCGACCCCCTCGTAGACGACGATGGCAACGTTGCGGGTGTAGTTCTGGGACACGCGGACCTCCTCTTTTGCTTCTGCCATGCGCACGGCGGCCAATCGGCGTACGGCGAGCGCGGTCGCGAGGAGCATCGTGCCGAGACAAAGGGCCCGCGTCAGCCGGTTTTTCCAGGGTACGTGTGACATGCTCCGCCTCCTCGTGACCAGGGGCTCGCAAAAGCGCCCCAGTTACCTGCCTTTTGAACATGAGCTTAGGAGGGCTCTCGGTCTCGACCCGCCCTTTGCAGCTGGTCCACCGACCCGCGTGGCCAGGCGGATCCCGCGTGCGGCGAACCGGACGCAGTGGATGCGCCAACCGAGCGGGCGCGAAAGGGCCCGAGCCGCTACCCTAGGGCTGACGTGTGGAAAGTCGTTGCCCTCCTCGTTCTTTTTCTGGTCGTTCTGTTGCAGTGCTCCGATCCGGCGCCGGCCGTGGCCCCGCCGTGCGCGACCTGCACGGCGTCCGACCGAGGTTACGACGCGAAACACTACGAGCTCGTGGCGCGCTTCGATTGGGCACGCCAACGCCTCGTCGCGACCGAGCAGGTCACGTTGGTCCGCACGACAACCGCTCTAGACGTCGTCGAGCTCGACGCGGCGGTCGACGTGCGCCGCGTGCGTGGAGCAGCGCTGGCCAACGGCGACGGCGCGACGGACGCGGGCACCGCTGACGGCGGCATCTCGACGGAAGGGGTCGACCTCCCGTTCACGCTCGTCGCCGACAGCGTCTTGCGCATCGACGTGTCGCCGCTCGGCGCGGGGGCGCGGCACCTCTTTTTGACGATCGAATACGAAGCGCCCACGTCAGAAGCGCTGCGCGCCTCGGTGAGCCGCGACGACGATCCCGTGACGTCGCGCGTCGCCTATACCGACTCCGAGCCTTTCAGCGGCATGTACTGGCTCCCCGCCAACCATCGGCCCGACGATCGGGCGACGTGGAGCGTCGAGCTCACGGTGCCGCCGAGCGAAGACCTCATCGCCAACGGCACGCGAACGATCGACGAAGCACGGAGCGGCGAGCGCGTCGTCCGCTACGACATGATCCACCCCATTCCGACCTACACGATGGCGTTCGCCGCGGGGGAGCTCGAGCACGAGGACCGAACGACGGGACGAACGCCCCTCAGCGTGTGGTACCGGCGCGGGCTCGCCTTCGATGCGGGCGAGATGCTCGATCTCTTGTCGGGCGCGATGGCGAGCTTCGAGAAGCTTCTCGGCGCTTATCCTTGGCAAACCTACGCGGTGGTTCTCTTGCCGGAGTTTTCGGGCGGCATGGAGAACACCACCATCACGTTTACGGCCGAGTCCTCCGGTCAAGCCAATCCGGGCGCATCCTTACAAGCTCACGAGCTCGCGCACCAATGGTTCGGTGATTGGGTCACGGTGGCGAACTTCGACGACGTCTGGATCAAGGAGGGCATGGCGACGTTGCTCGCCCCCGAGGCCGATCGGGGGCGGCGCGATACGCAAGACACGGGTCGCCTCTTCGGATACGTCTTCGCCTTCAATCCGGCGGATTCCATTCGCGACAAGAGCCTGCAGGGAATCGCCAAGTACACGTCGGGGCCCTACGCCCGCGCGGCCTGGCTCCTCACGCAAATTCGCGCCCGCGTGGGCGAGACATCCTTTTGGCAGTCGCTCCGCGTGGTGCTCGCCAAGCACGCGCTCGGCAGCGTCGACAGCGAGGCTTTCGTGCGCTCCTTCGCGCTCGACGAAGGCACCATCCTCAAGATTTTGCACGCGCTCGACGAAAAGCGCGTGCCCTCTGTAGCCGTTCGCACCCAGCCGGGGCCGGCCACCATGGTCACGCTGAGCATGACCGATCCGGGACAGACCGTGATCGCGCCGACCGTCGTGACCGTCGTTGACGCGCAAGGGCGATCGTCGTCGAGCACCCTCGTTCCCGACCTGCCGATCACCCTTCCCGTTCGAAGCGGTGGGTACTTGGCGCCCGACGAACGCGACGTGCACCCGGCGTGGTGGATGTCATTCGACTTGGCGAGCTCGGATTTCGCCGCGCTGGTGCCGCTCTTGTTCCCATCGAGCGACGCCGCGCGTGCGACGTTCGCCGAGCGTTCCGCGGCACACCAGGAACGCGCGTTCGATGCGCTGCTCCGCACGGCGACCGTTCCCGAGCTCGCGCCCGCGGCGTTTCCCGCCCTCCACGCGGACCTAGATTCGAGTGTGGCGCGCCGATTTGCCGAGATCGCCGGTTGCCTCGCTTGGAAAGGGCACACCAACGACGCGTGGGGTCCGGCCCTCGAAGCGGTGCTCCCCATGCCCTCCCTCATGCTCTGGTCGACCGCATTCGGCAACTGCGAGACCGAGCTGCCGACACGCCTCTTCGGTGCCGAGCTCGCGAGCCTCGCCCCGCGGGTCGACGCCAAGAGCGCGAGCCGCTTCGTATACCTGACGAGCTACGACTTCGGTCCGGCCGCGACGCTCGATGCCCTTTCCACCGTCGCTACGCGCGCGCCGAGCTTGCAGCTGCGCGAGCAGGCGCTCACGCGCTTGACCTACCAAGCGGCGCCTGGTTTCGGCTACAGCGCCGTACCCGTCGATCAGATCTCGCGCTGGCAGGACTTTTTCCGCGCGCGCCTCGGCGAGGCCAAGTCCGCGGCGCGTTTCCAGATGGTGTGGCGCGCCGAGGTGGGCTTGTCCGACGATCGCGCCCTCCCCATCGCGGGTCAGAAGCTCCACACCGTGGAGCTGTCCGACGATGCAAAGCGGCAAGTCGTATGCGAGGCCTACGCGATCGCCAAAGCGAATCGCGCCGAGGCGTGGACCGAGTTTCGGCAAGCCGCCGAGCCGTGGGACACGCTCGGCAGCGCGGCGCAGACGGTGCTCACCAACGACGGCGCCGGATGCGCGCGGCCCTGAGAGGGATGGGGCGTACCTTCGTCAAATCACGCGCTCGTCACTTGCACGGACCGTCTTTGAGGACGCCGGTCCCGGCGCGCGCCGCAGCGCACACGTTGCCGTAATCCTGGCCGTCGCATCCGCAGACGGGCTTGAATTCCTCCGTGCACACCTCGGGTCGTGGCTTGCATGAGGCCATCGCGTCGCCCCTGCCGCACTTTTGGAAGCGGCCCCACGCGCAATACGTGTTGGGGGGACAGCGAAACCCCGCAATGCCTCCGCAGGGGGGCTCTTTGGGGGGCTCGGCATCCGTCGAGCAGAGCTTCTCGGTGCACGCCCACACGCCTTCCGGGCAAGAGCACGTGTTGCAGATGTCGGCCGCGGGTGCCGTCGCTCCGCGCGTGCATGGAGCTCCGGGCTTGGCCGGCTCGTTGGTACCCTTCGGCGGCTCGCTGGCACCTTTGGTGGGCTCGCTGCTACCCGAACGAGGGCCGTCGCTTTTGACCTGGTGCGCTTCGACCCGACACCCCGCGAGTGCCGCGAAAAGGACGAGAATGCGCGCGCCGCCGAAAGAGAAGCTCATGGAGCACCGCTAGCATGTCCGCGCTGGGGCGGCATTGGGACGAAGGCCACGCCCGCGCCCCGTGAATCCGCGGGCGTGCGTGGTTGCATGCGCCGCGCGCCGTGGCGCGCGCGGCGTCAGGGAGTCGTACAGTTCTTACCAGCCGGGCAATTTGCCATGCGCATTTCGTTGCAGGCTTGGTTCATGGCGGCGTCTTTGCTGGCACCTTCGGCCATGGCGAGGATCGCGCCGAGGTCGATGTTCGTCATCTTCGTCATGGTGAAGGTGTGCGAGGCGACGCCCTGGTTGGGGGAAACCGAATCGTAGGAATCGACCTGCGCCGCGCTGCACGCGCCACCGGGTACGCACGAGGTGGTGGGCGACGACGCGCAGATCTCGCAACCCTGGATGCGTAGATCGACCTTCGATTTTCCGCTCGCAGGGCCGGTGACGTTGCCCGCGACGACGCACTGGTTGTTGCTCAGCGTGATCGAGGTGCTCGTGATGGCGCTGGTCGTACGCTGCCCGACGAACCAACGGTTGGTGCGGAACTGCGTGAGACCGACCGCACCGGGCCACTCTTGGTAGTTGTAGGTGCCGGTGGGGGTCCTCAGGCGCGGACACACCGTCGGTTCGGAATGGCTGTACGGCGGGTCGGGGTTCGTCCCGTCGATGCCGAGGCCGCCGCGCGGAATATGGTAATTCGTGATGCCCGAAGTCCCGTCTTCGTCGGCGTCGACCCATGTCGCGCGGTTCGTCACCGTGTAGTTGGTGCCGTTGCAGCTGCACGTGCCGCCCGCCGCGACGCCGACGCAGGCTCGACACGCGGGCCACGCGCCGGCCGGATCGTCGAGAGCAATGCCCAGCAATTGAACGGTTTGCGGCTCGGTGTACGTGCCGCCGGGCACGACGCCGACGAGGCTCGCCGTGACCGGCTTCGTGCCCGTCACGACCTTCGATTTGCCCCACATCTGGTTGGATTGGTACTGCGTGTTCGTAACGCTGTTGTAGACGTTGCAGAAGTCCGGCGCGGTGCCGCCGCACGTCACCGTCTGCACGGTGAGCGAGCCGTTCGCTTCGATCTTGTGATGGCGGAGCGCCCACTGGTACGTCGCGACGCCGCCGGTCGGAGACGCTTCGATCACCTGGATGTTGAGCGGCCCCGTGACCGTCGGCCACGTCACCATGCTCGTCGACATGAGGGAGTACGTTCCCGAAAGGTCGCACACGCACGTCGGACCGGTCGGCGTCGAGATCGCCGTGAAGCCCGCCGCGCAAGTGCAGCTGTAGCTGCCGGGGGGCGAGCTTCCGTTGCACGACGCCGCGCCCGTGCCGCACGGATTGGGGTTGCGGTTGCACTCGTTGATGTCGACGCAGCCCGTGCCCGCGGCTTTGCCGTCGCCTTCGTAGCCGGCGGGGCAAGTGCATTTGACGTCGCCGTTGACGGTGCCGTCGGGCGTCGGGTCACTGCAGGTGGCGTTGGGGGCGCAGGGATTGCCCGTGCATTCGTCGGCGGCGAGCTTGCACACGCCGTTGACGAGCACGATGGGGGTCGACCCCGCGGGCGCCGTCTGACACACGCAAAGGCGGCCGTTGTAGCAATTGGGTCCACTGGTGCAGGTCGTGCACGATGTCGCGAGCGCGCCGCAAGCGTCGTGGCTGATCACGCAGGAACCATTGGCGTCGCACTTGCCGCCCGTGTCGCAGGCGGTAATGCCGTCGTCGCACGCACCGTTCGTGTTGGTGGGCTGCGCCTGGCACGTTCCGTTGGAACAAACGCCGACTGCGCAATCGGTAGTGAGGCTCGTGCAATCCTTGGGCGTTCCGACGCAAACACCGCCGGAGCACACGTCGGTAGTGCACGCGTTGTTGTCCGAGCAGGTCGCCGCGTTGTTGTCGCTGTGCTGGCATCCCGCGGCGGCCGAGCAGAAATCGGTCGTGCAAGGATTGCCGTCATCGCAATACGTGGGGCCGTCGACCGGCGTGTGCACGCAGCCGCTCGGGCTCGAGCAGGTGTCGGTCGTGCACTGGTCGTTGTCCGCACAATCGGTGGGCGCGCTGACGACGCACGACCCGCTCGAACAGACGTTGACCGTGCAACCATCGCCATCGTCGCACGACGCGCCGTCAGCCTGCCGTCCGTACGTGCACGTCGTGCCGCCGGCGCACGTCGTGCCATCGATCTGCTGGCACACGCCCGGCGTGTCGCACCCGACCGCGCAGCAGGTGCCCCCTACGCAGTGACCATTCGCGCACTCGGTGTTCGCCGAGCAACCTTGGCCGTTCTCTTTGAGACAGAGGGACCCGTCGCCGTGCGTATCGATCGTGCCAGGGGGGCACACGCAACGCGGCGGCGTGCTGGTCGCATCGCACTTGGCGGGAGGCGTGCACGTGATCGCGTCGCACGGGCCGGCGTCGGTGCCACCGTCGTCGGAAGTGCCGCCCGCACCGCCGGTCCCCGTCCCGCCCGTTCCCGTACCGCCCGTGCCGTCGCCAGCCGTGCCGCCCGTTCCCGTGCCGCCGGTGCCCGCCGTTCCCCCCGTACCGCCACCGTCGTCGCCCGCGGCGCCGCCGGTCCCCGTGCCGCCGGTGCCAGTGCCGGTGCCGCCGGTGCCCGTGCCGCCACCGTCGTCACCTGCGGTGCCGCCGGTGCCCGTATCAGCAGGACCCGCGTCAGGGGTCGATCCTGCGCTGCCACCGGTACCCGTGCCCGCGGTGCCCGCGGAACCCGCGGTGCCGCCCGTCGTTCCCGCGGTGCCACCGCTTCCACCTTTGCCCGCGCCGCCACCGGTGCCTGCGGTGCCGCCGGCGCCAGCGGTGCCCGCGCTGCCCGCGCTGCCGCCTTTACCACCCGTTCCTGCGCTACCTCCGACCCCCGCACCACCGCCGCTTCCGGAGCCGCCACCGCTGCCCGCGGCGCCACTGCTTCCGGCGCTGCCACCGCTGCCCGTAGTTCCCGCCGCTCCTGCCGTCCCGGCACCACCGCTACCTGCGGCACCGCCGACGCCCGCGGATCCACCACTGCCCGCGGCGCCCGCTTTGCCGGCCGTTCCCCCGGCGCCCGCGCTGCCCCCCGCTGCGCCGCCCGCGCCACCCGTGCCATCGCTCTTGCTCGCGGCATCCGTCGCGCCGCCCGCTGATCCACCCGTGCCGTCGCTGCGATTGCCGTCCACTGCGACGCGATCGGCCTGCGCGTCGGCGGGTCCGTTGATCGCTTCGTCATCACCGCCGCACGCAGCGGCAAACAACGCGATAAGGACAGGCGAGAACCGAAGACCCTTGCGCAAGCAAGTCATCATGTACCTCTCAGCGTTATGAGCATTGGCTCAGCGAGCGCACTCTACCCCAAAAACGTCGAAGCCAATGGCAATCAGCGGTCGATTCGATCGGTTTGCGGCGGCGATCGATCGGTGCGCGGCGCTCGAAAATCGGGCGGAAAAAAAACGGCGCCGTTGCTCTTTATCGCTTCGGGTTTCGCGACCGCGCGCCACGCACGTCGCCGCTCGTCGATCTTTCGTGTAAGCAACCACCGAGCCACGGCTCAGTGATCGCTCGGAAAGCTGTCACAAGGTAGGAAGCGACCCGCGGCGTTGGCGGCGCCTTCCGAGTTTCAAAATGAGAACAGGTCGACCAACCGGGGCATTGCGTTGTCGATAGCGCAACGCGTTACGAGCAATGCGGCTACAGCAGAGCGCCGACGCGCGCGGGCGCTTCGACGCCCCTGCGCACGTCCTTTTCGACTTTCCCGTCGCGCAGATGCACGACGCGCGGCATGCGTTCGGCAAAGGCTGCGTTGTGCGTGACAACGACGATGGTCGTGCCTCGTGCGCGGTTGATGGCGAAGAAAAGCTCGTGCATCGCTTCGCTCGTCGCCGTATCGAGATTGCCCGTCGGCTCATCTGCAAGGAGGAGCTTCGGCTCGAGAACGAGGGCGCGCGCGAGCGCCACGCGCTGCTGCTCCCCTCCCGACAGCTCGCCGGGCCGGTGGGTCATGCGTTCGCCGAGCCCCACCTCCGTGAGCAACGCCTGGGCCGCGCGCTCCATCTCCTTCGGGCTCTTACCTTGTATGAGACCCGGCATCGCCACGTTCTCGAGGGCGGTGAATTCAGGAAGAAGATGATGAAATTGAAAAACGAAGCCGATGGTGCGATTGCGGAGCGCCGCCAGCTTGCGTGCGCGCGCCACCCCCAAGGCGGTGATGTCCTCGCCGGCCACGATGATGGTGCCCGAGCTCGGCAGGTCGAGCGTCCCCACACAATGAAGGAGGGTGCTCTTGCCTGCCCCGGAGGGACCCACGATGGCGACCACGTCGCGCTCCTCGATGTCGAGGTCGATGCCGCGCAACACCTCGAGGTTGCGCCCCATGTGGTCGAACGATTTGTGGACGTCGCGAATGGATACGAGCGCGCTCAATTCGAAGTCTCCCTCATTCGTAGCGCAGCCCGTCGACGGGTTTGAGCTGCGAAGCCGCCCGCGCCGGGTAGATGGTGGAGATGGTGCAGATCAGCATGGCGGCGATGGCGACGGCGACATAGTCGCTCGCATTGACGGCCACGGGAAGGCGGTCGATGTAATACACCTCGGGGTCGAGGCGAACGCCGTAGATCGACAGCGAAAGGCAGAAGGCCAGCCCCGTCATCACGCCGAGGACCGTCCCAATCGCCCCGATGACGACCCCCTCTAGCATGAAGACCTGGAGGATGGCGGCGTCGCTCGCGCCGACCGCCTTGAGGATGGCGATCTCCTTCCGCTTTTCGGTGACCATGAGTAGCAGGGTGCAGATGATGCAGAAGCTCGCCACGAGGATAGCGATGGAGAGGATGATGAACGTCGCGATCTTCTCCAGCTTGAGCGCGCTGAAGAGGTTCTTGTTGAGCTCGCGCCAGTCGCGCACGCGGAGATCGCTCCGCTGCACGGCCTCTTCGACCGGGCCGCGCAAGTCAGTGGCGCGCTCGGCGTCGGGGACGCGCACTTCGATGGCGCTGATGTTCTCGCCGAGCGAAAAGAGGCTTTGGGCGGCGTCGATCGTCATGTACGCGTGGGCCGCGTCGTATTCGTACATGCCGCTGTAGAAGATGGCGGCGATGCGAAACTTGCGCGTTCGCGGGAGGATCCCCATCGGCCCCAGGTCGCCGAGCGGCGAGACCAAGGTGATCTCGTCCCCCACGTACGCGTGAAGTGTCTTGGCGAACTCGCGCCCTACCGCGAGACCGGGGTACACGGGGGGACCCTTGAGCGCGTCTTTGGTGGCGGGATCGACCTCGGCGCCGCCGAACATGAGATCGGGGCCTTTCAAATAAGGTTCGCCACCCGAGCCGAGCCCGATCACTTCGTCGGGGGGCAGGCGCGTGAGCTTCTCGGGGTGCTCGAGGTATTCGAACTTGCCCACTTCGATGTTCCTCACGAGCTCGATCACATTGCCGATCGAGCCAGGCTCGATCCCGCGCACGAGCACGCCGGCCGTCGTGGTCGCCGACGAGGCCATCCCTTCGCCGCGAACGACGGGCGTTGCCGCGGCGATGCCGGGCACGAGCCGCACGCGGTTCAGCGCTTCTTCCCAGTCGGTGAAGCCGCCGATGGCGCTCGTGTCGATCGTGATGTGGGCGTTGTTACCGAGGATCTTGCGCTTCAAATCCTGGCCAAATCCACCCATCACGGACGTCACGCCGCAGAGCGCGCACGAGCTCACCGCGACGCCGAGGATGGAGAGCACGGAGATGACGGTGAGAAAGCCGCTCTTGCTGGCGCGCACGTGGCGCACGGCGACGAAGGTGCGAAAGGTGCGCCCCTCGAGCCGATCGAAGAACCACGGCATGAGCGCCACGAGCCCGAAGATGGTGAAGATCACGGCCGTGGCCGCGGCGCCGTAACGGATGGCCTCGTGTTTGATCTTGAAGCTCGTACCGTGCGGCGCGGGCAGACGCAGCGCGAGCCACGCCAGCACGCCGTGAACGACGCCGAACCCGATGGCGACGTTGCGCACCCAACGCCGCCAGCTTCGCTTGAGCGGCGCCACGAGACCGCGCAAGGCCGACGGGCTATCGCCTTCGCCGGGCACCGGAACCGGTTCGCCCTGCGCGGAAGGAACGAACCCCTCCGGCTGCGCGCCATGCGCGGGCTCCGAGCCTGCGACCGGTGCGGCTCGAGGCGGCGGGGTCCTGGGGTCGGGCGTACTCACGACGTTTTGGGGTTCTCCGCCCGAAGGAGCGGAAACAGGATGACGTCGCGGATCGACGGCTGACCGGTGAGCGTCATCGTCAAACGATCGATCCCCATCCCGAGACCCGCCGCCGGGGGCATCCCGTGCTCGAGCGCGCGGATGTAGTCCTCGTCGAAGTCCATCGTTTCTTCGTCGCCGCGCTCCTTCTTTGCGACCTGCGCGCGGAAACGCCCGGCCTGATCGACGGGATCGTTGAGCTCGGAGAACGCGTTGCAGATCTCGCGCCCGTGGACGAAGAGCTCGAAGCGATCGACGAGGCTGGGGTCGCTGTCTTTGCGGCGCGAGAGGGGCGAGGTTTCGTACGGGTAATCGATGGTGAAGACAGGGAGACTCTTTTGCCCGTCCTTCGTGCGGTAGTCATCGGGGAAGAAGGGCTCGGCCAGGTACTCGTAGGCCAAGAACAGCGCTTCGCCGTCGTTGTCGGCCTTCGCCATCACCTTAGCGAAATTGCCCCAATCGACCGATTTGGCGCGCGGCGACGAAGCCGCCCACTCTTTGATCCGGCTTTTGTCCTGACGAATCACGGCCGGCACGTCGGCGGGGAGCTTCGCGGTTTCGAGCGCGCGCATCACCGCCGTCTTCATGGGGACGCGCGCGAAAGGCTCTTTCAAGGAGAACGGGCGCGCCGCTTCGAACCGGGCGTACGCCTCGGGCATCGCCGCGGCGAGGCGCCCATCGATCGTGCGGAGCATGTTCTCCGTCGTGTCCATGAGCGTCTCGTACGTCGCGTAGGCCTGATAAACCTCGAGCATGGTGAACTCGGGGTTGTGGCGCGTCGAGATCCCTTCGTTGCGGTAGCAACGCGCGATTTCGTAGACGCGATCGATTCCACCCACGACGAGCCGCTTCAGATAAAGCTCGGGGGCGATGCGCATGAAAAGGCGCATGTCGAGCGCGTTGTGGTGGGTGACGAACGGTTTGGCCGCGGCGCCGCCGATGAGCGTGTGCATGGTCGGCGTCTCGACTTCGAGAAAGCCGGCGTCGTCGAGATAACGGCGCAGCTCGCGCACGATGATCGACCGCGCGACGAAAATCTCTTTCACCTCGGGGTTGGCGACGAGATCGACGTAGCGGTGCCGGTAGCGGAGCTCGACGTCGGTGAGCCCGTGCCACTTCTCGGGCAGCGGACGGAGCGCTTTGGTGAGAAGCCGGATCGAGCTAGGCTCGACGGAGAGCTCGCCGGTCTTGGTGACCATCGGCACCCCTTCGGCCTCGACGATGTCGGCCACTTCGATTTCCTCGAGACGCGGCGCCCTGTCGCCGAGTGAGTCCGCTTTGCAGAAGAGCTGGATCTCGCCTTGGCGGTCGCGCAGGCGCATGAACGTCGCCTTGCCGAACCCGCGCATGGCGATGACGCGGCCCGCGACGTGCACGCTCTTGCCCTCCGCGATGCGCGTCACTTCGGCGGCGTCGTACTTGCCGTCGCTCCCTCGCGCGGGGGCGAACCGTTCCCTGAGGTCGCCGAGCGCGATGAGCGGCGACGGCGCAAGATCGTTGGCAAACGGATTTTCCCCGCGCGCGCGGAGCGCGTCCGCTTTCGCGATGCGCGCGGCAACGAGTGCCTCCTCGGCACCTGCGCGCTGCGGAGCGTCGTTTTCCTTCGGCATGGCAAAGGCGCTTTCTAGCGTGCCCGCGGGGGAGCGTCCACGGGGACCCTCCGGGCGAGCCACGGCTTTAGCGAGGTCATGCGCCGGCCGCGTCGTCCGTCACCACGACGCCCCCTTTTTTCAGGGTGCCCCCCGCCGCGGCTAGCAGATAAGCCTCGATGAACGGATCGAGCGCGCCGTCCAGCACGGCGTCCACGTTGCCGGTCTCGTATTCGGTTCGCAGGTCCTTGACCAGCTGGTAAGGTGCGAGCACGTAGCTGCGGATCTGGCTGCCAAAGCCAATGGCCGTCTTGGCG
>Ga0111539_10002561_pt1 | contig 24068 bp, 20 predicted proteins | sample RhiMethybrSRZTD1_FD_79667 | JGI IMG/M metagenome (GOLD analysis project Ga0111539, IMG submission 79667) | Populus rhizosphere microbial communities from Tennessee, USA - Rhizosphere MetaG P. TD hybrid SRZTD1 (version 2) (version 2) | ecosystem: Host-associated > Plants > Roots > Rhizosphere >...
CGAGGGCAGTAAGACGGCCGCCGAAGGCGGCGTACCTTAGCGTTCCCGAGGGTGGGCCCGACGCTCAAAGTCGGCGTGGGGGGACCCCAGGGCAGTAAGAAGGCCGCCGAAGGCGGCGTACCTTAGCGTTCCCGAGGGTGGGCCCGACGCTAAAAGTCGGCGAGGGGGGGACCCGAGGGCAGTAAGACGGCCGCCGAAGGCGGCGTACCTTAGCGTTCCCGAGGGTGGGCCCGACGCTAAGAAAAGGAGACTGTGATGGTAACGAAAGCCGTGCTTGGAGTCCTGCTTCTGGCGGCCGCGTTCTTTGCGCCCGTGGAACGATCGTTCGATACGTGGAAGAGCTACGGAGGCGGGGTCGATTCCTCGCAGTACTCCTCCTTGAAACAGATCAACAAGTCGAACGTGGCGCAGCTTGCGGTTGCCTGGACCTATCAGGCCGGTGGGATGACGACGAATCCGCTCGTGGTGGATGGCGTGATGTATGTGCCGCAAGCACAAGCTGCAGCGACCGCGACACAGCCGTGCCGTATGGCGGCGATCGTGGCGCTCGATGGCGCGACGGGCAGACAACTTTGGGTGAGCCCCGGCAACACCACCAGTCGCGGTATGAACTATTGGGAAAGCCCGGATCGCGGGGAACGCCGGCTCGTCTTCATCAACGGCGGCTTCATCAAGCAGATCGATGCTCGCACCGGGCAACCGATCGCGACTTTCGGCGACAACGGCCGCGTCGATCCCAGCGCGGATTCCGACCGCCCGGTCGGACGGCCTGGAGGCAACCCCGGCCGGCTATACAAAGACACCATCATCGTTTCCCTGCCCGCCAGCGGAGCAAATTTCGATTCAACGCCAGGAGATGTCCGCGCCTACGACGTCATGACCGGCAAGTTGAAGTGGACGTTTCATAGCGTGCCCGGGCCTGGAGAATTCGGCGCGGACAGCTGGCCTGCCGAAGCCTTGAAGGCCGGCGCGGGCGGCGTCCACAACTGGAGCGAATTCACGGTCGATGAGGATAAGGGTATTGTCTTCGTCCCGTTCGGAACTGCGCGTTACGACTTCTACGGCGGCAATCGAAAGGGCGACAACCTGTTCGCGAACAGCCTCGTCGCGCTCGATGCAAACACTGGAAAACGGCTGTGGCACTATCAAATGGTCCATCACGATCTGTGGGACTACGATTTGCCCACCGCCCCGAAACTTCTCACGGTGCGCAACAACGGCAGGAACGTCGATGTCGTCGCGCAGCCGACGAAGCACGGATTCCTGTTTGTGCTTGATCGTCAGACGGGAAAACCTTTGTGGCCTGTCGAAGAGCGCCCCGTGCCTCAATCCGATGTACCGGGTGAATTCACTTCGCCAACTCAACCTTTCCCGACATTGCCTAAACCTTTTGCGCGGCAATCCTTCACGGAAAAAGACATCAATCCCTTCCTTTCTGCCGAGCAGCAGCAAGCGCTTCGACAGCGCCTGAAGGAGTCCCGCAACGAAGGATTATTCACTCCACCCAGCATGCGTGGATCGATCCAACTGCCGGGCCACAATGGAGGCGCTAACTGGGGCAGTTCCGCAGTGGATCCGACGAAAGGCACGATGTACATCGTCTCCAAAGAACTGCCGACATATCTGAAAATCGTGGCTCCCGGAGCCGGTGGCCGAGGTGCCGGGGGAGGTGGTGCCGGAGCTGGTGGAGCTGGTGGAGGAGGCGGAGGTGGCGGACGAGGACGTGGCGGCGCTGCGCCGGCAGCGGGGGTTCCTGCTGCAGCTGCGCCCGCTGGAGCAGCGGACTGCGCACCGCCGGCAGCGGCAGGAGGAGGTGGCGGGCGAGGCGCCGCCGCACCACGCGCATGGCGGCCTGAAGGCATGGTCGAGTACACCGCGCCGTACGAGTTCATGCAGAACGGAACTTCAACGGACGGCGTCGGCGGTCTGGAACTCATCGGACCACCGTGGTCTCAGTTGACAGCTTACGATCTGAACACCGGACAGATCCTGTGGCAGGTGCCACACGGTGGTGTGTCCGCTCTGGGCGAGGCCGGCAAGAACACCGGCAGTATGGCGCCCCGTGGCGGCGTTGCTGTCACCGCAGGAGGATTAGTGTTCTCGGGAAGCGCTTCCGATCGAAAGTTCAGAGCCTACGATCAGGATTCGGGAAAGGTTCTGTGGGAATACAACCTGCCGGCTGCAGCGGAAGGTGTGCCCGCGGTCTATCAGGCGAACGGACGTCAGTTCATTGTCGTTCCGACGGGCGGAGGTTCTGTATTTCAGCCGCGAGCGGCACAGAATAATCCGATACCGCCTGCGGGTCCGGGCCAATACGTCGTGTTTGCATTGCCGGCGAAGTAGGACGGGAAAACGAGGTCAAAATCGGGGAGATGTTCGTTGTTCAATGTTCAATAGCCACTTGTCATCGATGGTTCCGCTTCGCGCGATTTTATCTTAAAGACACCGCGCCGAAACCGCATCCGAAAATGACAATCGCTATTGAACAACGAACAATCCCTACCTTTCCGCCGGAATAATCTTCCCTTCGACCACGAGCTTCGAAGACTCCGCGACGCGCACAGCCTTGCCGGAGCTCTCCGATCGGCGCATCTGGTCAGGATCGAAATAACCGAAATTCTCGAGCGCTTCCCACGCGAACAACTTGTAGTCTCCCGGAGTCACGCCACGCATCACAAAATTACCGGTCTGGTCGGTAGTAGCCGTCTTGTAAAGCTCGGTGCGATTCCTCGCATCGGGTATCAGGACAGCCTGAACGCCGGCCACAGGCTGCGAGCGATCATCAACAATCACGCCATCGAGCTGACCGACGCTGCGATTGATGATGACTTCGATTGTGCCGGCATCTGAACTGCAACATACGGGAACGGGACCGTTGAGCGCATCGCGTCGGTCATACCGGATCTCTTTTACATAGAAATCCTGGGATGGAGGCACAACAATCCGATATTCGCCCGGCAGAACACCGGGAATGCTGAAGGATCCATCTGCCGCGACCGCTTGCGACGTCGCCGATGAGCCGGAATAGTTCTGCAATCCATTGCTCACCAGCCGCATTTGAATTTGCATCGTGTTCGCGGGCGGCATCTCTCCGCCGTCCACGATGAAGCGACCGTTGATATTCACACCACCATCGATCACCACGGCCAGGTTCTCGACATTGCTGTTGGTGATCTCCACTGGGACGCGAGCCGAGAAAGGAGGCGCGGCGGCCTGCAGGATGTAAGCACCCGGCAGAACATCCCTGAGAACGAAGAGCCCGGTCGCCGGGTCATACGCTTGTTGCATTTGGAAAACGCCCGTGGATCCTGTCAGCGTTTGAAATGCCAGAGAAATAGTGGCTGCCGGAACGTTTCCGTCTGCGGCGGCTGGCGATGGATTTACGATCTTGCCGCTAATGCTGAAGAGTTGCTGCCTGGGCACAGCAAAGTCGAATACAGCCTCGCTACCGGATTTGACATCGATCGCCGTAGCGCGACCGATGTCGGTAACGCCGGGATAGAAGGTCAGCGTGAACGTGTCGCCGGGCTCGTTTGGACTGGTGTTGGCGCCACCGAAGGAGTAATTCGCTGCCGCATTGCCACCTCCCAGGTAATATCGGCCAGGCGTGACCCAAAAGAATCGATATTCCCCGCGATCGTTGGTACGAGCGGTTCCGGCATTCTGGAAAATCCGCTGGCCTGTCTGGTTGTAAATCGCTTTGAGCAACTGCAAAGGCACGCCCACGGCGGGCCTTCCACTGTTATCAAAAATTCGCCCGCCGAGATTCCCGGTCTCGATCAAGCGAATCGTCATATCTCGAAAAACCTGGCCCGCACCGAGAGTGATCAAAGTTCCCTGCCCTGGGAATACACGCTGGCCGTATTCCTGACGGACATAGCCATCTTGCGTGACAAGAACTCTGTAGGAGCCTTCTTCCAGGTCGGGAGCCACAAATCTGCCATCGCGGCCGGTTGTGACTGGAGGAATCGGCAGAGCCATCTGCTGCAGTGTTGGAGCGCCGGGCGGTGGCGGCGGCGTTCCTCGTTGTCCGGGTGCGGGCAGTCCGGGAAAGGGTGTGGTTGGTCCGGTTGTGATGCTTGTGCCAGCTGTCCGGCCCGGTACAAGGAAGCTTGCTCCCGTCGAAGCATTTACTTTCGTCACGGTGATACGTGCACCAACGACCGGCTGTGGGTTAACGCTCCCGGCCTGCAGCACAATGCCTTCAATCCGACCTCGAGCGCTCTGCGAAGCCACCGCGTGCGATACCAGAAGAAGAGAGATCGTCATCACTCTGAACAGTTTCATGGTGTCTCCTGTCGAGTTACTCCCCGTTTATACGCCCTCTTGAATCGGGCCGACTCCCTTTCGCGGCAGATTTTTTTCAACTGATACGGGAACCGAGGACAACGACGTGAATTTCCTCACCGTCCCCAATTTCCGCGCCTATACTCGTCCCAAACAATCGGAAAAAAGGAGCTTGCGATGAGAATGATCGTGATCCTCGCGATTATTGCGAGCCTTGGCGCCTCGACGGCGACAGCTCAATCTCTGACGTCGAAGGTCGACCTGAAGGCGCCGGCCCCTCGGTTGCCGAACGGCAAACCGGATTTCAGTGGACTCTGGGCGCGTCCCGGAACGCAGGACATGACGCGAACCTTCACGAACGCGAATGGCACGAGCAATAAAGGCGAACCCAACCCGCTTCCGTTTACTCCGTGGGGACAAGCACAGTGGGACAACTACAATCCGATCAAAGATGGGGACTATGCGGGAAGTTGCATGCCCTTCGGATGGATCCGCTCTTTTACTCCTCACCCGATGCAGATCACTCAGAACAACCAGTACATTGCGTTCCTGTTCGAGCAAAGCACGATGTTCCAGGTCGTCAATACCGAAGGCTTACCTCACCGCGACTGGCCTCCGACATGGTTTGGAGATTCACGAGGAAAATGGGACGGCGACACGTTAATCATCGAAGCCGTGAAACTGAACGGCTTTACCAAGCTCGATACGCTCGGCCACCCAATGAGCGACCAATCGAAACTCACCATGACCTTCAAGCGGCCGGACTTTGGACACATTGAATTCAAGTGGGTCCTGGAAGATCCGAAAACGTATACGAGACCGATCAGTAACGAAAGAGTGTTCGTGCTGACTCCGACCGTCGAATTGATGGAGTACTCCTGCATGGAGGGGAACATGCTTTCGCTTCTGCAAGGTGGAATTCAACCCTGGACCGGGCCGAAAGACGAAGACAAGAACCTGGTATATGGCCCGGAACGTCAATGGAGCGCCTACGATCAGACAAAACCCGAACGAATTACAGGAGTCATACGAGAAGCCCGCTACAACGCGCCGTTCGGAAGCATCCGGATTGATGCCGGAGGAAAGGCATTAAACGTCGTTCTGGCACCGCCTCCACGCATGGACTTCCGTGGACTGACCGAGGACAACCTCAAAGTCGGCTCGAATGTGATAATCGAAGCCTTCCGCAACAAGACCGTCCCAGATGAGGTTCGCGCCACGACAATCACGATTGCCGGCCGCACCACAGAACTGAGATAGCCCGGAAACTAGTGAGGCTTGCCCAGGTTTCCGTTGTTGGAGGCTCTGTAAGAGAAGCCCCGGCGGGAGATCTGTTCTTCCAATTGAGAGATGACAGTCTTCAGTTCGTCTACGAGGCCGTCGAGGCGGAGTCGAGTCGATGTGGTTTCAAGCAACTCCTGCTTACGGACGGAGTTCAAATCCAGAACATAACTGACCATATAGGAAAGACTGAGCGGGGACTGCGGGAGATCAAGAATAGGAATCTCCATTTCCTTCACGCGTGAAGTCAGTTCCATCGCTTTGCGATAGAGCCGGCTGACTCGGCCAAACAGTTCGTCCAGGTCCTCTTCCTCAGGCTCATCCTCGAAAAGTTCGACTTCCGCAGTCCAATAAGGTTGTTCTCCCGTGAACTCGAGAATACGAAAACGCGATTCCCCCGCGCAAAGGATGTTCAGACGGTGATCTTCGAGGCGTTCCACTTCGACAATGCGCGCCGTTACACCGACGCGATGGATGGTTTCGTCGCTTTCCTGCTCTGCGCCTTCGCGAAGCAGAACGAGGCCGAAAATATCCGTCTGATCGATGCAGCGACTGATCATGAGTTTGTACCGGTCCTCGAAGATGTGAAGAGGAACGGCGACTTGCGGGAAGAGAACGAGGTTAGGCAGCGGGAAAAGAGGAATTTCCATCGCTCATATGAACAGTTCTTCGTCTTGATGGGCCTGATCCACGGTGGGTCTTTGCCGGCGCAAGAACAATGCCTCCAGGCCGCGGCCAACGCCTCTTGCGATCGCGGCAACCTCACGAACAGGGCGGAACACGGAGTCCTGCAAAACCTGTGCGGTTCCGCTGACGCGGTCCACAATTTCGCGAGTCGCGGAATCGAGACGCGCCAGTTGCGCTTGCAGGACTTCGTGAGTGTCCGTGACCATGCCTTCAACGCGACGGAACTGCTCGCGTGCAACTTGCCCAATCTCCACAATGTTCGCGGAAGCGACGCGCAGATTTTCGGTGATGCTTCGAATCGGCACCATCAACTCCCGCGTCTCGTTCATGAAACGTTCCATTTGCTCAGAATGACGTTTAGAGACCATATAGATGGCGACCAGTACGGCCGCCTGGGTCATGACGGCGATCGCAGTCAGAGCAACAAAGATTGTGAGCATTAGGCTTTCCAAAGTCTCCTCCGGTTACTTCTCGGATTCCTTTCCTTCGCGGTAAGCGGCTTTACCGGCCTCGAACGCCGCTGTGATCTGTTCCTTCTGACGAACGATTGCGTCCTTGCTCCGATCAACAAAACTGGAAAAATCATCAGTGACTTTTCTCGATGTGTCGCCGACGAACTGCTTACCTTCTGAAACCTTGCTGGAAAGGTACTCACGACCGTCCGCTGCGGTTCGCGCGATCAACTCGCGAGTCTCGCGCCCCGACTTCGGGGCAAAGAGCAAAGCCAGGACGGCACCGATGCCTGCACCAGCCAGAAAATAGAGAAACTTGTCTCCACCAGAACTGTGTTCACCCATGGTTTACTCCTTCGCAGATCGCATCTGCTGAATCTTTTGGGATAGTAACACACAGGCAGTTAAGCTCTCCCAACAAGTCGTTTGCTTTAGGCGCGATCCAGGACCCGCACTGTTTACTTGAGGAGGCTGAACGTGCCATTCACCCCGTTCCACCTTGGACCCGCTCTCCTGGTAAAGGGTTTGGCTCCCAGGCACTTCTCGTGGATCGCATTTGTGGGGTCGCAGGTTGTGATCGATTCTGAACCTCTCTATTACATGTTGCGGCGCGAATTCCCCCTCCACAGGACACTACATACTTTTGCAGGCGCGACGCTGGCTGGAATCGCCGCAGGCCTCGCGATGATCGGCTTGAGGGTACTGCTCGGCAAGGCGCTGGAAGCTTCGAAGGAGGACTCGACAGCGCCTTTGAAACTCATGCGATCCGAAATCTCGAATACCGGAATCCTGGCCGGGGCGCTAGTCGGCGGCCTGTCACATCCCTTCCTCGACGGAATTATGCATACCGACATCAGGCCGTTCGCGCCATGGTCCGACGCGAATCCTCTCTTGCATGTCATTAACATTGGATTGCTGCACCTGCTATGCCTGCTATCGGGCATGCTCGGCGCAGGCATTCTTGTCTGGGGACAGTTGAGAACGGGCCGCTCAAAGTAACGACATATAGACGACTGCACAGAAAAATCAGGAAGAGCAATCACCGCGCACTGCAATCCCCTATGATGTTCATAGTTATATTTTCAAACTCGTAAAATCGATGCTGTGAGGTACAGCGTAATGCCCGAAACCCTGCCAGACCGTCTGAGCGTCAATCCGAACAGCCCCCACTACAACGAAGAGGTTCTGAAACAGAACGTGGGAATCCGTTTCAACGGAACGGAAAAGACAAACGTCGAGGAGTATTGCGTCAGCGAAGGATGGATCCGCGTTGCCGCCGCCAAAGGATTTGATCGCCATGGAAACCGTCTGTTGATAAAACTTAATGGCGTGGTGGAGCCTTTCATTAAAGAGACAACCTGACCGGGCTTCGGAACGGAATGCTTATGAGTTACACGTTGACGATTAAACGAAAGCCTACGTACCTGCACGCGATCGTTACCGGCACCAACAGCCGGGACAATGTTGCGAACTACCTCCAGGAAATCATGCGCGAATGCACGAGCCAAAAGTGTTTCCGAGTGCTCATTGAGGAGCGATTGGAAGGCCCTCGCCTGGGTGTACTGGATGTATTCGAGATCGCCTCCAGGGGAAGCAAGAACTCCCTCGGGAAGTTAAGGGCGATTGCTTATGTGGACGTCCATGCAGAGGGCGGCCTGATGGAGTTTGCTGAAACAGTTGCGATGAACCGGGCCATGCCCGTCCGAGTCTTCTCGACGGTGGCAGAAGCCGAAGAGTGGATACTCAGCGACGAGAATTTCACGGACTGATTCGGCTTCCCCTTCCCCAGGGTGAATAACCGCAACACAACGGTTGTTCACTATTGAACCCATAATCGAAATACTTGTATCGTTTCGCGGTGCCCAGCTTGCCGCATCTCAGTACGGACCAGGTCGCCGCATTCGTCGAGGTGTCACGTAGCGGGCAGATCCGGGCGGCTGCGAAATCCCTCGGCATTACGGAACAGGGCGTGCGCAACAGGCTTATCGCACTGGAGACGCAACTCGGCGTCGAGTTGTACCGCAAGAGCCGTGGGCCACGCCTCGCCGCCGTCCTGACGACTCAAGGGCGCCGGTTCCTTCCCCACGCGCTTGCCTTTCTCGAACGTGCTCACGAGCTTTGCCGTGCCTGCGATCTCGAAACCAGCGACCAGGAAGTCCATGTCGTTGCGAGCCAGTATCTAACGCGGTATGTCCTGGTCGATGTCCTGAAGACGTTCCGCAAGCACGCCCCGACGATCCACGTGCGGGTCAGTACCATGAACGAAGCGGACGTCGTGGACGCTTTGCTCGGGGATTCGGAAGTGGCATTCGGCCTTGCCGCTCCTTACGAGTCTTCGCCGCAGCTCGAGTACTCCGAGCTGTTTTCGATGAACTGGAGTTTGATTACACCTCCGGGATATGCATTGAAACGGAAATCCCGAGTCCGCCTGAAGGATGTTGCCGGGCTTCCACTCATTCTCTACGAAAGAGGATCGACCGGCCGACAGCATGTGCTCGACGCATTCCATGAAATCGAACTGACACCTCGAGTCGCTCTCGAAACGACGAGCACCGAGACGATCGTCAGTATGGTGGAAAGCGGCCTCGGAGTTTCCGTCGTGCCATTGATGCCAAACGGTGCGGTGACGCGCGGCCGGCGGGTTGACGTGTTTCCCATCGAAGATCCCATTCGACCAATTCACTCCGGGATTCTTCTCAGGCGCGCCGAAAAGCCCGCCGGCGCCGCAGCGAGACTTCTGGAATTCACGAAATCCAGGTTCTAGCGTCCCTATCTGCCATACCGGAGGCGTGGTTGGAGGATAGCCAGAGGTAAGCGAGTGAAACGAGCGCAACTGGTTCGGAGAGACGTCGAGCCCTTCAATTGATAATGCTGCGACAGCGGCAGCAGAAGCGCACCAGTACCGCACGCTATCTCCAGCAGGGTCCGTGCTCGTCGATGATGCTTCCGCAGAAGTTGGAGGTACGAAAGACCCGTCGCGTTTCCCCTGACTGGCGTCGTAGAAGGGTCCGTATGTTGAGTACGATTGCATGGTGGCCGACAAATCCACGCACGACTCCGTGGTTCGTGAGCAGGTCTTAAACGACAACCAGGGGGGTGCGCTCGTTTCACTCGCTTACCCGTGGCCACTTCCTCCACGCCTCCGGCGTGACGTTACTTCGGTGTTTCACCCCGGAAGTGTTTCCACACCGCTTCGGCCTGCCGCCGATTGACTGTTTTGGATGCCACGAGGTTGTCAACGGAAGCTGCCTGCACGTTCGCCAGAGATCCGAAATGAGACAAAAGCTTCTGCAGCGAGCGCGGACCCACGCCAGGAATCTTCGACAACTCCGAAGTGAGATGTCGTTTGGCCCGACGCGATCGATGAAAAGTGATCGCGAAGCGATGACTCTCGTCGCGAATCTGCTGGATCAGCTTCAGCACGGGGGAACGTCGGTCCAACACCACGGGCTCGTCTTCCCGTCCGGCCACGTAGATGATCTCCTCACGTTTTGCAATGCTGGCCAGGGGTTGATCCACAATGTTCAACGCATCGAGCGCTGACTGTGCAGCATGCAATTGTCCGAGTCCACCGTCGATCAGTACCAGGCCCGGCATCTTGGCACTTTCTTCCTGCACGCGCTTGTATCGTCGTGTAATCACCTCGCGCATGCTTTGGAAGTCATCCGGTAATCCCGTAACAGAACGGATGATGAATTTACGGTAATCGGATTTCTTCATCCGTCCGTCTTCCCAGACCACCATTGACGCGACGATATCGCTTCCCTGCAGGTTTGAAATGTCGAAGCACTCAATGCGTCGAGGAGCGGCGTCCAGATCCAAGGCTTCTTCGATCTCCCGAGACAGCGCCGCGGGAGAGACGGTGGCTGAGCGAAATCTCTGCAGAAAGACGAGACGCGCGTTCCGATGCACGAGGTCCATCATTTCCCGCTTGCTGCCGCGCTGCGGCGTGCGAATCTCGACGCGGCGGCCACGCCGGGCGCTGAGTTCTTCTTCAAGCAATGCGAGGTCTTCGAAGTCCGCCGGCACGTGAATCTCTGTCGGAATGAAAGCCGCATCCAGGTAGTACTGTTTCAAAACAGATCCGAAGAATTCTCCGGGATTAAAGTCCTCCTGGTCTTCCCAGAACAATTCGCGCTTGTCCACGACGCGTCCGCCACGCATGTGAAAGATCGATACGGCCAGCATCGTGTCTTCGCGGTGATAACCGAAGATATCGATGTCGTCGTAGCCTGCCGACGCCATCTTCTGGCTCTCGGCCAGGTGCTCCATGGTCTCAATGGCGTCGCGATAGTGGGCCGCAAGTTCGAACTGTTCCTGCTTCGCCGCTTCGTCCATACGGATTCGCAACCGGCCAATAAGATCGCTCTTGCGTCCTTCCAGGAACAACTTCACGTCCTTAACCGCCTCCTGGTAGTTCGAAGAGGTGGTGAGTCCTTCGACGCACGGTCCGAGACACCTGTGGATGTAGTACTGCAGACACGGCCGCGGACGCTTCCCGTCTATAACAATCGTGCAATTCCGAATAAGAAAGTACCTTTCGATCAGTCGCAAAGTCTTTCGGGCAAGGCCACCGGGGAAGAACGGTCCTGCGTAATATGCGCCGTCTTTCCGGTAGCGCCGGGTAATCAGGGCGCGGGGATACGGCTCGTTAATTGTGAGTTTGATATAGGGATACGTCTTGTCGTCGCGAAGCAGGATGTTGTAGCGCGGCTTGTGCTGCTTGATCAGGTTGTTCTCCAGCGCCAGCGCCTCACCTTCCGTATCTGTAACCACAAACTCTATATCGCCGATAGAACTCAACATCTGTGAAAGACGGGGATCCAGGTCCCGGGAATCCTGAAAGTAGGAACGCACCCGGCTTCTCAGAGATCGCGCCTTACCAACATAGATCGGCACGCCGGATGCGTCTTTGTACATATACACACCCGGGCCCGCAGGAATGTTGGCAAGTTTGATTTCAATCGTCGAGTTCATGTTGGAGTCAGGGGCTCGCCGCATTGGACATCGGACATGGGACGTTTAACATTTGAGAGTCAGAAACGCGTTTCAATGTTACGTGTCAAACGTCCTGTGTCCGATGTCCAATCTTCGCGCGGGAGACATGAGGATTTCCGTGAATGTAGAACCTCCAGGGTTTGTCCTTGTATTCTCCCGCATAGTCGACGCCAATGCGGGCCGTCGCGTCAATCCGGTCAACAGCAACACCGCGATCTTCAATCCATAGGGTCTTGCCGGTCAGGTCGGCGCCATTGAGCTTCTTGTCGATTGCCATCGCCATACAAAGTTTGCCGGGACCGCTGGCAATACTGGTGTCTCGCTCGGGATTCTTACGCAAACGCCGCATCGTGCTGATGTTTTCGATGGGATCTACGGCGCGAATAAGCACCGCAGCAGGGAAATCCCTCGGTTCTGTCACGACATTCAGACAGAAATAGAAACCATAGATCATGTAGACGTACGCGCAGCCCCCCTGTTCAAACATGACGGTGGTACGCGGCGTTCTGCCTTTCGAAGCGTGGCACGCAAGGTCTTCTGGTCCTACATAGGCTTCGGTCTCCACGATGATGCCCGAGAGCGTCTTGCGACCTAAGCGTCGGACGAGAACCTTCCCCAGGAGGTTGCGCGCCACCTCCAACGTAGGCCGGATGTAGAAATCGTGCGTGAGTTTCACAAGAAAGAAGGGGCAGGTGCGGGATCGATCAGAACGACGCGGGAGGCGGTCGGACTACCCGGCGCCTCCGGCATCACAGGAAACTAATCTTATGCGGCTTCAGGTTTTCCCCGGGCCTGTCTCTTGATCTTCCAGTGCGAGAACAGGTACTTGTGTCCACATCTTGGGCACTGCCAGGCGCCCTTTACGGGGTCGGCTCCACGCTCATGGAACATCTCAACGATGAGGTGACAATGAAGACACATCGTTGGATGGCTGTGGATACGTTCCGGCTTCGCAGCTTTGACCTCTGCCAGGGCCAATTTCGCTGCTTCTTTGAGCTTAACCGCTGGTCGGACAACCGATTTTGTATCGGGTTTGACCACGCTCACCTTGACGGCGGCGCTCGCCGGCGCCTTTAGCGCCAGTTTCGGACTCGCGAGTTTCGCTGTCGTCAATTTAGAAGGCGTTCGGGCGAGTTTCGCCCCACTCCTGGAAGCCAGGACGACCTTGCCGGCACCGGCTCTTCCTTTAGCAGGTGCAGCAGTTCTGGATTTCCGGGATTCCCTACCCTTTGTTCTTTTCAAAGACATAACTCCCTCTTGATTCCGAGGGCTTGTTTTCGTCCCCCCTCGGAAACCGCAAAGATCTCGTAAATGTTCAGACGTTGGTAATTTGTAAAAGGCGCGCCGGCAATGGCGGTGTTCTGCTGCCGTGGGCCGCGGGCATTATAGCCGAAACCATTCAGAATACGAATACTCAGTTTTTGCAGTGTAGTAACATTCCCAGCCAGATCGGCTTTATGAAGATCCCCGTCATCCCTCTGGTCGTCGCCACAACCCTCATCGGGTTGGTTTTACTCCTTTTCAATTCAATGAGTTCAGGGAAAAAAGTACTGGGAGCTCCCAAAATGGACCGGCTGGTGGACTTCGAAGGAACAGAAACGGAGGTTGCGCTCGCTCCCGACGGATCACGGCTGGTTGCTGTCGCTTCCGGGGATCTTTGGCTCCTCAACCTTGCCGATGGGACCCGCAGACGGCTGACCGAAACTAAGGACGAAGAGTCTTTCCCGGCTTTTGCTCCCGACGGGCGACGAGTCACGTACACCCGGGGGAAGGATACCTTTGAAATCTCGACCGAGGATCCCTCATCGCCTCAATTGTTTAAAGAGAATGCCACCTCCCTCTCGTGGTCAGCCACCAGCCGTCAAACCTTCGTCCGGGATCGGACGCTTTGGATCACGGACGCCGGGGGAGACGAAGAACACTCTCTTCTTGAAGCCGATGCAAATCCCGAAATCAGCGTTCAGTCACCGCGTTTTTCTCCCGACTCGCTTCAAATCGCGTTCATCCGAACGACCCTTGGGCTGGAGGGTGAAGTCTGGGTATTCGATGTCATGGCCGGCACAGCTCGGACTGTGGTGGCCGATCGCTGGAGTGAGAATCCTATGGATGTCGGTTGGATCGAGGATGGAAAGAAGCTGATCTACCTCACCAACCGATCTGGAGCATTTGCACTGTGGTATGTGGATTTCGGAAGCAACACGATCAACCCTCTGACTGCCACTCTCAACATGCGACCGCTCCAACGGACGGGCATGGCGGTACTTAAAGACCGGATCGTTGTACCCCGACATCTCCTGGATTCCAACATTGCCACCTTTGACGGGACGATCGTTGCTCAGACCCCGGACTTGGAATTTGAGCCGGCTGCGTCGCGAGACGGGTCCCTGGTCGCCTACACCGTGCAGAAGGATACAAAATTTGAAATCTGGACAGCTGGAACTCGTGGCGAAAGCCCTGCCTTTCGGACTCTTGGGACCCAACCACGCTTCTCTCCCAACGGGTTCGAGTTGATCTACGCACATACCGACCTTCTTGGCGAAACCGATCTTCGAAAGATCGACCTGCGAGATGGATCCTCCTCGGCAGTGACGGATGCAGCCGAAATCGATTTTGAGCCCGACTGGTCGCCTGACGGGCGAACCATTGCCTTCGCCTCGAACAAAGGGGGCACGATGACGTTGTCGACGATTCCAGCCGTCGGGGGCAAGAGAAACTCCCTGGGAATCGCAGGCTATTTCCCAAGATTCTCCGCAGATGGCCGCTCTCTGCTTTTCTGGAATCAGCAAGCCCTCTGGACCAGCGGCGTGGATGGCCGTAACGCCCGAAAAGTGCGGGAAGCCGTGGAATCGCCAGTCGCTGGAACGTGGCTAGGCGGTGCCCCGCGAACTTACCGGGATCCAGAGATTAACGGAGGGAAAACCATCTGGCCCGAATTCGATGTACTCGCTGACGGAAGGGTCCTGACGGCTCCCATAGAAGTGCGTGACACCGCGCTGTGGGCGCTGGAGCTCACCTATGTAGAGAAATGAGACTACGAAATCCTTGCTCGGCTATTTATTGCAAGGTCGCCCGGTGTGAGGGTCAAGCATCCGGGCAGTGGCACCCGATCAAATCCAAAACGTTTGCGGCGCAATTCACGATACTGTCCGTCTCCATCTCGGGAGACGCGTCCGACTCCACCGGACATGGGATGCATTCTTCGGTAAGCCGCGTACTTGCAATAAAAAGGCAGACCCAGCTGTAGCGCGAGGCCATGAGCGAACGCCAGCTTGCGGTTTCTGATGCAGAAGCGCGCCAGTTGCCCAGCGCTATAGAAACGGCGGTAACAGTCAAACAATAGATCCTCCAGCTGCTCCGCACTGAGCGAATCGTGTGTCCAGATCGGACGGGTCCCATCGAAACGATCGAGATTGGTTTCGAATATCCTCCCGTCCGCACGGAAGTCGTCATATTGCTGCGTTCCTGGAACGGGCGTCAGGATGTAAAACGAAGCCACATCGGGCGCCAAACGGATGAGTTCTTCGAGATGATCGGCGATGCCTTCCGTGGTGTCTTCGGGAAAACCGATGATGTTGGAAAAGTGACTGATGATTCCGGCCTGGCGGCAAAGTCTGACGATGTCGCCATACAACCGGGGATGATTCTGAGCCTTGTGCGCCGCCAGCAGGATTTTTCGGTTAAACGATTCCACGCCGACAAACATCTGAAAGCAACCCGCTCTACCCAGCAGATCAACAAGGGCGTCCTGCTTCGCGATCTGAACGTCGCACTGTACAAAGAACGGCAAGCCGATCCTCTCATCGATCATGGCCTGCAGCAACGCCGGCGCATCTCCATATTTGTTGAAGTTGTCGGACGTAAACATGATGGCCTTCACACCCGCCTGCTTCGCCAATCGAAGGCTGGCCAGCGTCGTCTCAATGTCCTGGGACCGGATAGCCCGTCCTGCGATCAGAATTACCGAACAAAAATTGCAAGTGAATGGGCATCCGCGGGCAGGATAGATTCCCAGCATGGGCACGACGTAACGTCGCATGTAATCGCGCGATGGTGGCGTGACGACCGGCGAATCGAGTTTCTCCTGCCATCGATGATCCGCGCCGTAGACCGGTTGGAGTTGCCCATCGAGCGCATCGCGAAGGATGGTAGTCCATATGGTCTCTGCTTCGGAAAGGGCGAAGCTGACCCCACGGCCGTGCAACATCGACGTGTCGCAAGTCATGGGATGGGGTCCGCCGATCACGCAGTGCTCAACGCCCTGCTGCAACGCATAGGCGGCAAGATCCAGGCTGCGATGAAATTGGTGCGATTGAACTCCGGCCAGCGCCAGAAGTGTGGGTTCCTCCGTACTCTTGAGTTGCTGGAGGTACGAAAGCTCGGTCTGCACATACTCGTCGATCATGTGTACTTCGATCGACGCGCCATCGAGCTCCGGCGGCGTCATGCTGCGCAGGTGAGGAATGGTGGCATTCGGCATGAATCCACGACGGAATCGCTCGACTTGACCATCTTCACCGTATTTGCTCGGCTTCAGAATCAGGACTCGAAGCTTTCTCACGGTTTCAATCCGAAGGTGTGCATGTGGCCCTTACATTACGCGCATTCTTCGCGGGAGCAAAGAAACGGAGAGGGCGAACAGTGGACGTTCAACGGCGCTTTAAGCTGATCATGTCCATTGCCTTGGACGTGCAATTCCGCAGTGGCCAAGACCCACTGCGCCGAAGTAGGCTAGCCCAAAGGAGTCCCCGATGTCGGATTCAAACCTGGCTGAAAATGCAGTTCGCGAGTTAGCGGCGATCCGAGAGTTCGCAAAAGAAGCATTCATCACCATTGCGTTGGACCGAACGATCACCACATGGAACCCTGCAGCTGTTCAGATGTTGGGTTACAGCGAAGAAGAAATTATCGGACAGAACTTCACGATAGTCCTTCCCGAGGAACAACGAAACCAGGAACTAGCGATCCTCAATGAGGCGGCGCGGGGGGGGCGCACGGTGGAGTTTCAGACACGACGCGTCAGGAAAGACGGGGGCAGCCTCGAAGTTGTGGTGAGCTATGTTCCGATTCGAGACGCAAGCAATACTATTGTGGCGGTGATCCTGATCATGGCCGACTTAACCGAACGGAGAAATTTTGAAAAAGCGGAACGCGACCAGCTATTCCTATCGTCAATTGTGTCTTCTGCCGATGACGCTATCATAAGCAAGGATCTCAACGGGATTGTAACGAGCTGGAACGGTGCCGCAGAAACTCTGTTTGGATACACTCAGGCAGAAATGGTCGGAACACCGATCTCGATCCTGATTCCACGGGAGCACTCTAACGAGGAACCGCAGATCCTCGAGCGAATTCGCCGCGGGGAGCGCATCGAGCACTACCTAACGAAACGAAAGCGGAAGAACGGGGACATCATCGATGTTTCCGTCACGATTTCACCCATCCGGGATCGTCTCGGTCGGGTCATGGGCGCGTCAAAGATCGCAAGAAACGTGACGGAACAGTTGCGATGGCAAAAAGCGGAGATCGCCGAGTCCTTTCTCGGCGCCCTCGTGGACTCCGCCGAGGATGCGATCATCAGCAAAAACCTCGACGGCCTCGTCACCACCTGGAACCCAGCGTCAGAACGACTGTTCGGCTACTCCAGGGCGGAAATGCTGGGCAAACCCCTCACCATTCTCCTGCCGGATGATCTCCAGGACGAGGAGCGGCAAATCCTCAGACGGATCCGGCGCGGCGAACGCATCGAGCACTACGAAACCCGGCGCCGGCGAAAAGACGGCTACGTTCTCGAGGTGGCGCAAACGATCTCGCCGATTCGTGACGCTCTCGGCCGAATTATTGGAGTGTCGAACATTACACGTGACATTTCGGTCCAAAAACGGAGCGAACAGCGCGAGCGGCATGCCTTGAGAGAGGCGCAGGAAGCCTGGCGCCAGGCGGATCAGGCCAATCGCGCCAAAGACGAATTCCTGGCCACCGTCAGTCACGAACTGCGCACACCGATGACTGCAATTCTCGGATGGACACGCCTGTTGGCCAGCGGCACGCTTGATCGAGATCGCCAACAACGAGCGCTTGAGACGATTGATCGGAATGCTCAGTCCCAGGCGCAACTCATCGAAGACCTGCTTGATATTTCCCGAATTGTCGCGGGACGGCTCCGACTGGAATCCAAAACCATTGATTTATCCGCTGTCATCCTGTCCGCCGTGGAAGCGGTTCGCCCTGCGGCAGAAGCGAAGCAACTTCGAATCCAGACCATTCTCAACTCGGGCGCGGGACCGATCATGGGCGACGCCCAACGCCTGCAACAGGTCGTCTGGAACCTGCTGTCCAATGCCGTTAAGTTCACCCCACAACGCGGGAACATTCACGTTGAATTGGACAAAGTGGAGTCACAAATCGTCCTCCGCGTCATTGATACCGGTATCGGAATAAGACCCGACTTCATCCCGCACCTCTTTGAGCGCTTTTCCCAGGCCGACAGTTCCACGACGCGAAGCGGCGGTGGGCTCGGTATGGGCCTCGCCATCGTGAAGTCCCTGATCGAGTTGCACGGCGGCGTGATTTCCGCAACGAGCGAGGGTGAGGGCAAGGGATCGACGTTTACCGCCAAACTACCCATTAGCCCGATTCGCAGCGAACAACGCGTACCGAGCCTGCCAGGACCACGGGTCGGCCTCGTGGCCAACCAGGAGCAACTCGTCGGTGTCAAAATCCTCGTTGTAGACGACGAACCCGATACATGCGAAATGATCCGGTTTGTTCTGCACCAGGCCGGGGCGATTGTGGAGACGGCGCTTGGGGCCGAGCAGGCGCTGCAAGTACTTGACGTGTTCCACCCGGACTTGCTCGTCTCCGATATCGGCATGCCGAGAACCGATGGATACGAGCTAATTCGCGTCCTCCGTGAAGTGCGCCATATCACGATACCCGCGGTCGCCCTCACCGCAATGGCCCGCGTAGAGGACCGCATCAAGGCGCTGACCGCGGGCTTTCAGATGCATGTCCCGAAACCGATCGAGCCAAGAGAACTGATCACGATCGTTAGCAGCCTTGTCGCGCTGATAAATCGCAAGGACACCGACGAAGTAAAATGATCGCTCTCGTCCGTTGTCAGGGAACTTGTACTGAGATCAGACGCAACCCACCGGGCATTAAACGGAGGCCCGAGATGAGGCGCCGCCTTGAGCCACAGAGCCGGGGGCCCCGAATTGCCCCGGCTGCTCGGGTGTGCGAAATCCATACAGCGCCATAACCTCCGAAGCACGGGCCACTTAGACGACAACGTTCCAAGAGTACTAACCCCAAAGGATTGCAAACGCTACACCCGTTGTGGTGGTGTGATTGCAGATCGAGTCCGGGGGTCTCGTAAACGTGTTTCACCGGCAATCATCTCTAGAGCAACAACTGGAACGTGTCATCACTTTCGGCAGCCTTCGACGCATTCTCAAAGCATCCCTTCCAGTCGTCGCGGTACTTGCGATCGTTGTCGGTGCGGTAACGCTTTTTTATTTCGTGAAATTTTCGTCGATGGTGAACGCCCGACTGAGCGGCGAAGTCTTCAAACAAAGCGCAAAAATATACGCGGCTGCTCCCGGGTTCGACGAAAGCGCAGGAAAGCAGAAACCGGCATCGTCCTTGATGACGACTTTCTTCGATGCGTCACGAACACGCAGACGGATGGTGGAATTCGAGGACATCCCGAAAACCCTGATCGCCGGAGTCCTCGCCGGCGAGGACCGCGTATTCTTCGAACACCACGGCATCAATCCCAAACGGATCGCGGGAGCTTTTTTCGCCAACATCCGGCAAAACGGCCCGCTGCAGGGCGCGAGCACGATCACGCAACAACTCGCACGAAACTTGTTTCTCACGCATGAAATCACGGTGCGCAGAAAGGTCTCTGAGGCGTTCATCGCTTTAATCCTCGAACATCGCCTGAGCAAGGAACAGATCTTCACACTGTATTCGAACGAGGTTTACCTCGGACACCGCGACTCGTTTGCGATACACGGCTTCTCCGAGGCATCGCGTGCGTACTTTGGAAAGGATTTGAAAGATCTCACTCTGCCGGAATCCGCGACGTTGGCAGGAATCATCCCGGCTCCGAACGCGTACTCGCCGGTGAATCATCCGGACCGTGCCGTAGCACGACGCAATCTCATTCTGAGAGTCCTCGCGGATACAGGGAGGATCACCGCCGATCAATACAACGCGGCAAGAAAAGCTCCACTCCAAATTGCGGCAACCATCGATGCAACCGAAGGACTGTATCTCGTCGACTACGTTCAAGAAGAGTTGCTCAAGGATTTCCCTGAAGAAACTTTGATGAGCGGAGGATTGACGGTCCACACGACAGTAGATCTGAAGCTGCAATCGATCGCTCTGGAAGCTGTAACAAACGGCCTCAAATCTGTGAATGCTCAACTCGCGAAGCGAGCAGCACGTTCCGGAAAGAGCGAAAACAATCCCTCGCCCCAGGCGGGGCTCATCGCGCTGGATCCGCGAACAGGCGAAATAAAGGCGTTGGTGGGAGGCACCGGCTACGGCACGAGCCAATACAACCGCATGACCCGGGCGTTTCGGCAACCCGGCTCCATATTCAAGCCGTTCGTCTATGCCGCAGCGCTGGAGACCGCGCTTGAAGGCTATGTTCCGACGACGGTTTCCGATGACGTCGAAATTCCGTCCGTGATCACGCCGCTCACAACTCTGATGGATGAACCGACAGTTTTCTATTCGAGCGAGAAACAGTATGCACCGCGGAATTACGGAGGCCAGTATCACGGGCTGGTAACGTTGCGCAGCGCCTTTTTTCATTCAATGAACGTGCCGACGGTCCTGCTGGCGCAGCGCATCGGCTTCGATCGCGTCGTTGCCCTGTCTCGGCGAATGGGCCTGAATCCCGAGATTCGGGGTTATCCCTCCGTGGCCCTGGGCGCGTTTGAAGTCACGCCTATCGAAATCGCGGGCGCGTACACGGCGTTTGCAAACAGCGGGCTGCGAGTTCAGCCTCACGCGATCCGTGACGTCGTGTCGCGGGATCAGAAAGTTCTGAAAAACTACTCGGCAGAACCTCAGCGAGTGCTGAGCCCTCAGATTGCCTACTTGATGACCTATCTCATGCAGGGCGTGGTGAACCAGGGCACAGGCGCCGGCATTCGTGGCCGCGGTTTCTATCTGCCCGCGGCAGGAAAGACCGGCACGTCTCGCGATGGCTGGTTCGCGGGCTACACGAAAGATCTTCTGGTGATCGCCTGGGTGGGCTTTGACGATGGGCGTGATCTTCGGCTTGAAGGCGCGAGATCGGCGCTCCCGATCTGGGCTGAGTTCATGAAGAAGGCTTACGAACTCTATCCCGTGCAGAATCCGTCACAGATGTCCTTCACTCCGCCTTCGGGAATCGAATTGGTAAGCATCGATGCGACGACATTGCTTCGAGGCGATCCGGAGTGCGGAGATTCATTCGTTCAAGCGTTTCTCGCAGGAACAGCGCCGACCGCCTCATGTCTCGATTCAGATCTGGAGTTGACCCCAGGTGCCGTTGTGGGAGCTTCTTCAGTGACATTCATCTTCCCTGGCGGCGATACTCCTGAACGGTCTCCCATGCGATCCGGCGAAGAGCAGTAGCGGCTTCGGCCGAGATTCCGGGGGGAACATAATCCACGTTGGCAGGACTCCTGCCGTACACGGTGGCATAGACCACCGCCGTTGCCAGGTAAGTTCCATAAATACTGGGATGCTCCTGATCCTCCCTTAAGAGGTTGAGATCACGTCTCTGCTTTGCCGCGCGTTCCCACGCCAGACCTACCGGAGCCACGTCGACGCCAAGTTCCTTCGCCGCTTGAGCATGAGCGTCCGCGATTTCACTCATTGAGATCCAGCCCAGCCGTTTATAAGCCCAGGCCATCAGAAGAACGGGCTTTGCGCCTGTCTTCCGGATCTCGGCAACAAACTTCCGGGCATACTCGCGAAAATCCGCAACGGTTGTCTCCGGCAGATCCTCCTGGAGCACCACGACGTCGTAGCCTCTGGCAATCGCCTGCCGGGGTTCCGGATATCGATCAAATAACGTTTTTAAATATTGACCACCGACGACAGCCTTGTCCGCCTGAATGCGAAGCGGCGGCCTGTCTGTCTCGCCCATTCGCTGGAGATGGGTAAAGATACCCTGCTGAGCGTAAGTCAGGCTGTTTCCGATGAAGAGAATCCGTTGCGGAGCGGCGGTCTGCTGTGTGCTCGATTGCAGCGTGCCCGCGGCAAGCGCCCAAACGAAGGCGATGGGCGCGCACAACAGAATAAGGCGCGGGAGTCTGTGTAGCATATGCACCGGAAATCTATTACCGCAGCGATCAGAAGACACATAAATGAATCCTTGCCCGGGCCAAATACTGTGTGCTATACAGTGTGTGCCGTACACTGTACGCCACACAGCTATGAACACTCAGTTTGATTCACTTCGCCTTGAGCTTCGTCGTGGATGTCTCGTGATGGCTGTCCTTGCCCAGCTTAGAAATGAGCATTACGGGTACACGCTGAAGAAAGAACTCACCGAGCGGGGACTGGATGTCGATGAAGGAACGCTCTACCCGCTGCTTCGCCGCCTGGAAAGTCAGGGCCTGCTTCTCAGCGAATGGCGGGAAGAGGACAAGCGCAACAAACGCTTTTATCGGCTGTCACCGGATGGGAAGACGGTGCTCAAGGACCTGCTCGCAGAGTGGAACACCATCAACACCGCTGTGAGTCGGATTGTGGGAAAAGCAAAGGGGGTTGCATGACCGAACACGCCAGGCTGTTGATCGACCGCTACGTTTACGCGATTCAAAGACTGCTGCCTCGAGCACTGCGCGACGACATTGCCTCTGAGCTGCGTGAGATTCTTCATTCTCAGGTTGACGACGCGGAGGCGCGAACCCAACGGTCGCTTGATAACGAAGAAATCCACGCGATCCTCAGGCGATTCGGCCAACCGCGCGATGTTGCTTCGCGCTATGGATCGCCACAATATCTGATTGGCCCCGAGGTTTTTCCTTCCTACGTCGTGGCGGTAAAGGTTGTTCTGTGGGTGCTGCTTCCGTTGACGTTGTTTATGGTGCTGGTTACGGCTCTGACGGCCGGAGAGAATCTTCTGAGCAGCCTCCTGCACACCCTTTGGTCCGCTCTCAATATCGGACTCCTTAATCTTGGCATTGTGACGCTCATGTTCGTCTACTTCGGCCGGGCGTCTGCGGGCAATCTCCACGCGGACGATTGGGATCTGGATGACCTTCCGGAAGTACCCGCGGATCCAAATGCACCGGTTCCCAGATCCGAAAGATTCGGATCGCTCGTGGGACTTGTGCTGATGCTTTGCTGGTGGCTCGGACTAAACACAGTAGCTCGCCGCTTTTTCGGGTGGGACCCGCTGCCGATCGTTTGGGCACCCGTATGGGCGCATGTGACCGCCGCCGCGGTTTCCATCATTGTTGCCTGCATTGCACGAGAACTCATCGGTCTCGCACGGCCGCACTGGATCCGGTCTTATCTGCTGTCAGGGGCAATCCTGGACTTCGGGGCACTGCTCGTGCTCCTTCGGCTTCTGACGTCGAACACATACGTCGCGGCAGCAGATCGTACTTCGGCACTGGGTGCGGTGGGCTCTTTCGTGTCTATCTTTAACACGGTGATCTTTGTTGGCCTCATCGTCATGTCCCTTGGCGTCGCGGGTAGCTCTATTCACGCGGTGTGGCGATTGCTTCACGTTCCCCGACTCCCTTTTCGCGCCAATACAGGAATCGATGCGTAGCCGTGGGCCCGTAAGCGTCGAAGGCCGACGTGACCCATCATGAGATCTGTCCATGATGATCTGTGATCTTTGTCACTTGTCCCTCCAGGTAATCCAGCCTAACTTTCAGACAGGCTCTGCAGCCACTAACTCCCGTTAAAGAAACAGCTAAAGGCTGAGAATCGCGGCCCTCGCGACTGGCGATATTCGGAGGTATTCATGTTCGTCGCCCGCTACTGTACGACTGCGCGTTTAAGCAACTTGCTGGTCTGGGTTTTTGTCCTCCTCGGTGTCGCGGGGGGATTTCCGATTGTTGCCGCGGCTCAGAGTGCGACTGAAGAAATCCTGTTTAGTGGGTTGGCCGAGCCCACGGTCGTTCAGTTTGCCTCTGACGGTCGTGTCTTCGTCGCTGAGAGAAGTGGCCTCATTAAGGTTTACGACAATCTCGCGGACACGACGGAAACGGTGTTCGCCGACCTCCGGCTCAGTGTGTATACGGGAGGAAACGACGGGCTGACGGCCCTGGCGCTGGATCCTGCGTTTCCAACGAAGCCTGACGTGTATGTCCTGTATACGTACAACGGCGGTTCATCGAA
>Ga0111539_10002563_pt1 | contig 24064 bp, 23 predicted proteins | sample RhiMethybrSRZTD1_FD_79667 | JGI IMG/M metagenome (GOLD analysis project Ga0111539, IMG submission 79667) | Populus rhizosphere microbial communities from Tennessee, USA - Rhizosphere MetaG P. TD hybrid SRZTD1 (version 2) (version 2) | ecosystem: Host-associated > Plants > Roots > Rhizosphere >...
AGGCCCTGAGCAGCGATGCCTTCCAGGATATCGCCCGGGCGCTGACGGCCGAGCCGGCAGCCCCCCCCGCCGCGGCCGCATTGGGCCCAGGCCGCGCACCCCACACAGCCGTCCCGCCATCGGCCCCCGCCCTGCTGCGGCGGCAGGTATAGAGGAAGGCTCGAGACAGGACCTCGCTTCAGGCACGGTCGAGCGGCAGCGCGAATGTGAACGTCATCGTCCCGTGCTCGAATGTGCGCACGTACCCCCCTGCCGCAGCAGACAGCACGATCCTTTTCATGCCGCCCTCTTCAGGAATGATCTGGTCCTCCGCCCCGCTTTCGCTCCAAGTCACCTGCAATCGCCGGGAGCCGTTCGTTTCCAATGACCATTGCGCGCCTATGCGCGCGCTGGGCCGCGCCAGGGCGCCGAACCTGCTGGAGTTGTCCAGAAGCTCCTTCACAATGGTGCCGAGGCGGTGCGCTTCGGAGAGGGAGATCGCGACGTCTTCGCCGACAAGCGTGAATTGGTTGGAGCGGGCCTTGCAGTGACGTCCAACCTCGTGCTCGATGACCCAGCGCACGCCCAGCCCATGCGGCAGGGCGGCAACCTGTGCACCCCCAACGGTGATCCAGTCGCCCCGGCGCTTTACAATGCCGCACCGGTGATTGGCCATGACGTCCAGCACAGCCGGCCCGGAACATTGCGCTGCACAATAGCTGCACAGGACCGTGATCGGCTCGTGCCTGAAAGCGATATCGGCCGCACGCTCGTAGGCGACAAAGGTTTCCCACGCCGCCGGCTCGATGAATGAACCGTTGCCGTTGACGCGCAGGCCGGCATAACCGCTCCCGGTCGCCTCCCGCATGCGATGCAACCAGCCCTGGACCGCTTTTTCCTGATCGAACGCCCCGGGCTGCGTGTAGAGCTCCTCGTGGCCCATGATCAGGATTTGACCGCGGGCGGCCCTGGCATCGAAATCGGCAACGGCTGACCGCATCTCGCTTGCTGCCCTTTCCGCACCGAGCGGGGCGGCCGTTATCCATATGCAGGCCTCGTTGCGCTCGAGACCATCCCTAAAATAGGGCACCAGCACTTCGGCCAGGTCCGCTGCAGTATCATAAAACTGGCAAACGTGATCCCCCGGCCGAAACCGGATCGGGAAGCGAGCTATGTCCATCGGAACGCTACCTGCCGCGGAAATTAGATGTCGGCGACCACGCTAGTACAGCCTCAAGCTATCACGGCTCCGGAGGGGCAAAAACGCGGGTAAGCCCCGAGCCCGCTCACATTCGCGATGACCTGGGGACCTTCTTCTAGTGGTGCACCCTAAGCGCAATTTCCCGATCGGCTCCGCGCGCTGCCATGCCGGAACCTTGCGTGAGGTCCGGGTCCGGAGCCGAGCTCGCAAAATCGGGGCCCCTGGGTACCGGCGCTCGGCTGGCATGACAGCCACATCTTGCCGAACGATTCCGGCAGATCGGAATGGCTCTGGAAGTGGTGCAAGCCCCCTACTGCGATCCGCCGCGCACCTTGTCGGCCGGCACGTAGTTCAGCTCCTGGATGAAGACGTCCTCGACGACGCGCGCGCCCATGCGCTTGTTGACGTTGTCGGCGACCTTCCGGCTGAGCGAGATGAGATCCTGCTTCTTGAACTGGCGGAAGTCGATGTCCTCTCCGGCGTAGATGAGCGCGAAAGCCTCGTCGACGACGAACATGTCGGGCTTAACCGGCATCTGCTTCATGAGCGCAGCCGGAGTGGTGAAAGCAAACTGCGCCACGACATAGCCTCGGATGGCGCCCTCGGCGATCACAGGCACGCTGATCATGCGCGTGCGCACCGGCGTCATCTCGTTGTGTTCCTGCTTCTCCTTGCCGGCGCCAGGCTTCTGCCAATTCGCGCCGACGTAGGCGGCGCCCATGGTTGCGGTGCAGACCCACATTCCCATGAGTATGGGCTTAATCATAGGCGCGCACCACACCACAGGCGGCCGGCGAATAGGTGCCGTCCGAATCGGCATCCCTGATGGCGTCCGACATGACCGTCGCGATCTCGCGCACAGCCTCCAGGTGCTGCTTCAGAACGGCCTGGTTCAAGTCGAGCTTGGCGCGCAGGCCGGCAAGCCGGGCAAGCGCAGCCGTGCCCGGGGCGGCACCCTGGAAGACTCGGAGGGAACGGGTGAGATCGAGGAGACCCTGGCTCTTGCGGTTGTTGAACTCGCGCAGGTCGAGGCTCTCGCGCCGCTTGAGGGCGGCCGTCTCCTGGTCCACAACCTCCTCCAGGCGCGCGATGCAGATCTCGAGGGCGGCCGACGCGGCTGCACCGTCCGCAAGGGGATCGCCGCCCGCAAACCCTCGCGGGTGCCGGCCGGGCGACCGGGCGTTGGCGGACGGGGAGGCTCCCGACATGGCGATCAGCTCCGCTCGCTGGATTTGACCGACGCTGCATCCTGAAGATCAGTCAGCGCGCTCAACAGAGACGGCGAAGTCCGCGAAATGCCACCGAGCGCAGCTCCCGAAAACGAACCTGCCTCGCCCGCGACCGTGCGGCCGGCCGCGAGACGCTTGGCGAGCCCGACCTGGCCACTGCGCGCCAGCTCTGCGCCGAGCTTCTCGGCCAGCATCGATTTCCACACCTCGCCGGCGGTGCCCTTGCCGAAGAACGCCTGTGAGCTGCCGCTCGACGGCAGCATCGTCTGAATGAAGCTCTGCAGGACGAAAGCCTCGAGCTGGGCGAACGCATCGGGGGTTTTGCCGACCGTCCTCGGCACGGCACGCGACGCCGTCTGTGGCGCGACCCATGGCGCGGAGGGACTTGAAGTCGCTGCCGGTGCGGCAGCCGGCTTGCTGTCCGGGCCGGATTGGACGTCGCTGTACGGGGAAGCGTTGGATTGCGGGGTAGACGACGTGACTGCGCTCCACTCGCCGGCACTGGCCCTGGCACGCTGCAGCCGCTCGGCCGCAGCCCGATACTTGGCCGGGTCGGCAGCCAGCACGGCGCCGAGCACGAGATCGGACGGAGGGTTGATGGCCACGGGCGTGCGGTCCGGGTATTTTGGCGACGTCGTCGCGACTATGTCGGCCCAATCTTGCGGGAGGCTTGTGTTGCGCCGGCCACCAGCGTGTCGATGACCTCCGCCAGCGCCTGCCGCTCGCCTTGGCGGCGCGCCTCGACCTCGACAGCGTCCCGATGCCGTTCGGCGCAGGCCACGCGCGTTGCCTGCTCACCTACAACAACGCCCTGCGCCTCCGTCGCGCGCGTCACACTGTCAGCCTCCTGGGCGAGCGAGGTGAGCCGGCGGGCCCTGGCAGCGAGGAACAGGCCCTGCAGCGCGTCGTCGTCGTTGAGGGCCGCAATCAGCGCCTCGCGCTCAGCCGCGAGCTCGGCACCGCGGCGCTGCAGGTTTAGGAGCTTCCAGTGCTCGACGCGGTGAAGCTGCTCCTGCAGCGCCAGCAGGCGGCGTGCGCGTTCCACGGGCTTGGCCATCCTCAGCCCCGCTCCAACCAGGCCGTGAAGCCGATCATGAAGAGGCGCAAGGATTCGCCGATCGTGAGATAGAGGATGAGGAAGCCGCCGGCGAGGATGAAGGGCGTGGCGATGAAGTAGACGGGAACCTGCGGCACCAAGCGGTTGGCAAGCCCCGCCATCAGGTTGACGATCAGCGCATAGATGATGAATGGGCTGCTGATCTGCAGGGCGATGACGAAGGCGTTGGTGAGCGCATCCGTCAGCTTGGCGACGCTGAAGTCGAAGGCCAGGGGCTCGCTCAGCGGCAGCGCCGTGTAGGAACCGAGGACGGCGCGCAGCACCTCCCAGTGCTGGTCGGTGAGGAACAGTAGCACGGTTGCCGTCAGCGTAATGAGCGTGGCGAAGGCGGGGACGGGCTCGGTGTCCTCGATCGGCGCGCCCGGCGCCGTGGTAAAGCCGATGTACATGGCGGCAGCCGTCGCCATGAACTGCAAGGCCTGGAAGAAGACGCGGGCCATGATGCCGATGAGCGCACCGACGGCCACCTCCGAGGCGATGAGAAACACCACTGTCGAGGACGGCTTGCCCGTGATCGTAGGGCGGAGAGTCGGCTCCAGGAGGGGCGTAAGCCCAAGCGCCAGCGCCAGAGCGATGAAGAGGCGCACCTGCACGGGCACGCGCACGCTAGAAACACCGGGCATCAGCATGAGGCAGCCGCCGATGCGGCAGAAGATGAGAAAAACGAGCAGGACCGTATCGGGCCCGATCGCGCTCACGAGATGGTCCCCAGCGACTTGATCTGGACGCCACGCGCGATCTCGACATGGGAGAGCACGGGCAGCGTGGCAAACAACCGCTCGGTCACCATGCGCACGTAGGGGCGCGCATCCGGGGCGGCCACGAGCACGAACTGGTGGCCCTGATCCATGTGGCCGCGGATGACCTTGGAGGCTTCCGCGCCGAACTGCTCGATGAGGCGCGGGTCGATATCGAACTCGATGACCTCGCCCTTGGCGTCGCGCTTGAGGCTCTGGTGGAAGGCCAGGTCCCAGCGGTTTCCGAGCCGCAGCACCTTGAGCACCCCGCCGTCGGCGAGGTCGCCGCAGATCTGCGGGGCAAGGCGCATGCGCACGTGCTCGACCAGCAGCTCGGCACGGCGCACGTGCGGGGCAACCTCGGCGATCGCTTCCAGGATAAGATGGAGATTGCGGATCGAGATGCGCTCCCCGACCAGCAGCTTCAGGACGGCCTGGATGCCGGAGTAGGAGATCTGCGCGGGCGCGATCTCCTCGAGCAGGCGGCGATACTCGGGCTCGAGGCGGTCGAGCAGCGCGCGCACGTCCTTGTAGGAGAGCAGCTGCGCCAGATTGTTGCGGATCACCTCGCGCAGATGCGTGAGGAGGACCGACATGTTGTCGATGGGCTTGAAACCTTCCCGCCGGACCTCGTCGGCGAACATCTCCGCCACCCACACCGCCTTCATGCCGAATGCGGGCTCGCGGCCCTCGTCGCACGGCACGTCCGGCCGAGGGCCGTCGCCGGTAATAACGAGCATGTCGCCGACACGCATCTCCTCGACTGCCACCACCGTGCCGTGGACCTTGATCTGATAGGTCTTGGGGGGGATGGAGAGGTCGTCGCTGAGCTTGATCTCCGGCACGACGAAGCCGTATTGCCGGGCGAACGAGCGGCGCATCTTGGCCACGCGCTGGGCAAGCTCGTTGTGCGAGCGGATGAAGGAGGCGGAGAGCTGCTTGCCGAGGCACAGCTCGACCTCGACCGTCTTGAGCTGCTCCTTGACGGAATGGCGCGCTTCCTCCTCCGCCGCGCGCTGGGCTTCGGCGGCATTGGCCTCCTCGGCCGCCTTCTGCTCGGCCCGGCGGCGGGGGATGGCGTAGGCGATGAAGGCCATCGACGCGCCGAGCAGCGCGAAGGGGAAGAACGGCAGGCCCGGCGCCAGCGCCAGCACGAACATGACGATCGCGGCAAGCAACAGGGCGCGTGGATAGTGGCCGAGCTGCGCGAAGATGGCCTTCTCGGCCGAGCCGCGCGTGCCACCCTTGGAGACGAGGAGGCCGGCCGCCAGCGACACGATGAGCGCCGGGATCTGCGTGACGAGGCCGTCACCGACGGACAGGGTCGTGAACACGGTGGCCGCATCGGACAGCGACATGCCGTGGCGGGAGACGCCGATGACGATGCCGCCGAACACGTTCACGGCCGTGATGATGATGCCGGCGATGGCATCGCCGCGCACGAACTTGGAGGCGCCGTCCATGGCGCCGAAGAAGGCGCTCTCCTCTTCCAGCTCGCGGCGGCGGCGCGTCGCCTCCTTGTCGTCGATGAGGCCGGCGTTGAGATCGGCGTCGATGGCCATCTGCTTGCCGGGGATGGCGTCGAGGGTGAACCTGGCGCCCACCTCGGCGATGCGGGTGGCGCCCTTGGTAATCACCACGAAGTTCACGGTGATGAGGATGACGAAGACGATAGTGCCGATGACGAAGTCGCCGCTCATCACGAAATTGGCAAAGCCCGCGATCACGTTGCCGGCTGCCGTCGGCCCGTGATTGCCGTCGGAGAGGATGAGGCGCGTGGTGGCGATGTTGAGCGCCAGCCGCAGCAAGGTGGCGATCAGCAGCACGGTCGGGAACGCGGAGAAATCCAGCGGCTTCTGGATCCATAGCGCCACCATCAGGATCAGCACGGCAAGCGCGATGGAGAACGAGAGGCCGATGTCGATGATGACCGCAGGCAGCGGCAGGAACAGCACCGTGAGGATGAAGACGATGCCTACGGCAAAGCCGACATCCCGGGCGCCGTCGCGATCGACGGCCCTCACGCTGGCAGCAGCTGACGCAGCCATTTCATCCCTCGCCTGTTCGCGCGGCAAGGATGCCCGACGAACCTTGCGCGAGGGTGCTCAGGCGGACCCTACCTCTCCCCGCGGGCGGGGAGAGGGAATGGTACGGCTAGAAGCCGTGCTCGATGCGGGAGTACACGGTCTCGGCGAAAGCGAAGATGACGCTACCGACGAAGGGCGCGGTGAGCGAGGAGACCACGAGAATGGCGATGATCTTGGGAATGAAGGTGAGCGTGATCTCCTGAACCTGGGTCAGGGCCTGCAGCAGGGCGATGATGATGCCGAGGACCATGGCCGCGCCGACGGCCGGGCCGGAGGCAACGATGATGGTCCACAGGGCGGATTGGACGATGTCGAGCGCGTCGGCCTGGTTCATGTCACGCCACCGTGACGCCGGCACCGAGCAGAAGCTCGCGGCCGTCCTCCAGGATGGCCACGGCGCCGCCCGAGATGATGCGGATGCCCGCCACCGTGCCGGCGATGTTGCCGTCTTCCGATATTACGGTGCGGCCGATGAAGCCCTCGGCCTGGGACAGGGCCAGCGAGGTCATGAGCGTGTCGAGCTTGTTGTTCATCTTGATGCCCTGCTCGACGTTGGAGAAGGAGGCAAGCTGGGCGACGAACTGGGCCGGATCGGTGGGCTTGGTTGGGTCCTGGTTCTTCATCTGCGCGATCAGCAGGCGCAGGAAGGCGTCATAGTCGAGTGACGGACCTGCCAATGCAGACTGCTGGCTGGTCTGGGACTGTGCGACATTGCTTACCGGCGTGACTGCCATGGGATCGCCTCGCGATGCGAAATGGTTGCTAAGTGCCGACAACGCCGGCAACCGGTTTACGGTTGACTAGTGCGCGTCACTTCAAGCCGTCGCTGATGGCCTGGGAAACCTCGATGATACCTTTGAAGTTGGACGATTTCTCGAGCCGGATCTGCTCGGCCTCGCGCATGATCCAGATGCCGATCGAGATCAGGTCGGCGCGGAGCGCGGCGGGCAGGTCGTTGTCCGGGCTGCTCAAGTCCTCCATCAGCGCACCCCACAGACGGCGCACGAACAAGAGCGCATCGACGGCCTCGCGCGAGCGCGCACCCTTGGCATCGGCCTCCTGGAGCAGCTCGATGGAGCGACCGATGGCCTGCCGCTCCCGCTCGCGGGCGCCGCGCGGCGTCTCGTCGAGCACTTCAGCGTAGGAGAACTGGTACATCTTGTCCCTTCCGTGGTTCCAATTGCGCCGTGACACCGTGCACTAGAGATAATTGAGGATCGTCAGCTTGCTGATGCGGGCGGTCATGGCATAGGACGCCTCCACCTGCGTCATGAGCTGCGAAAGCCGGCTCGATGCCTCGTAAGGGTCGACGCCCTCAAGAACGCCGATGTGGTTCGACAGGACGTCGCGCTGGATCGCCATGCGGTCGTTGGCGTCGCTCACACGCTGCTGCACGGCGCCGAGGTCGGTGCGCAGCGCGGTCAGATCCTGCGAGGCGTCCATGACGAGCTGCGTCGCGCGCTCGATCAGCTTGTCGTAAGCGGCCTGACTGAGGTTCGCGGTGCCGAGCTCGCCCACCATCGTGTAAGCGGCGGCGAGCTTGCGCATGGCGGGCTCGTTAGCGTTGGTCGACGTCTCGAGCAGCTCGGAGCTGGAGATGCGGCTGCGCACGTTCTGGTCGGAGGCCTGCGACCAGTCGGCCTTCCAGGCGGCATCGTCGAACAGGGCCGCAAACTCGTTGTCGAGGAAGTCTTGCATGTCGACGGCCGAGATGTTGGCGACGGCAGGGTCGGATTGGGAAAAGCCGAACTTGGCGATAAATGCGGCGTCCACGGCCTGCTTGCTGGCGGGCGGCGGCAATTCGTTGTAGTCGGCAACCGGTTTCACATCGGCATTGATGCCCGCGAACAGGAAGGCGCCGCCGACCTGCATGTTCAGCATGCCGATGAGGCTCGCCAGCCCGGCCTTGCCCTCGCCCTGCAGGGACTGCTGCACGAGAATGTTGCGGCCGGCGACGAGCTGGTTGGAAAAGGCTTCCGCGCCCTTGGCAATCGTCTCGAGCGCCTGCTGGGTGGCGTCGAGGCGCGTCGCGACCGAGCTGTTGCTCTCGATGATGGCTTCCAGGCGCATATGCTGCTGGCGCAGCGAGACGACCTGCCCGGTCTTGTCGCCGAGGCTCAGGCCGACATCGACATGGCGCCCGGTGGAAACTTCCTTCTGGGCGTCCACCAGCTGCGCCTGCAGCTTCATCAGAGACAGTCGGGCGGCGTCGGAGACGGCACTGGTGGAGATCGATCCGATCTTCATCATCCTCAACCCACCATCGCCAGGACTGCGCCGAACATGTTGTCGATCGTGCCGATCAGCTTGGAGGAGGCCTGGTAGGACCGCTCCAGCTCGAGCAGCAGCGTCATCTCGTCGTCAAGGTTCACGCCTGTCGCGCTCGAGAGTGCGTCGGAAGCACGGTTGGCAAGCGTGGCCTTGTAGTCAGAGGCCTCGGTTGCGGCCTTGCGTTCGGCCTGCAGCCAGGCGACCGAGGAGGAGGCAAAGTTGGAAAGCGTTCCCGACACGCCGGCCGCGGCCGAGGGATCGAAGGTGCGCTGCTGGTCGAGGGAGTTGAGCAGCCCGTTCAGCCGGTCCGAGAAGCCCGCCGCACCCGTCGCGTTGTAGCGGTAGGCGGGATTGCCGGAGATGGCGCCGTCGCGCAGAAGGTTGGCGTTGCCGCCCTGGGCGGGATCGACGCTGGCGGCGATCTTGATCGAACCGGCTATGCCGATCTGCAGGCTCGCCGGTGGCAGCGCTGGCGAGCCGGCCCAGGTGAAGAGGCCGGGAACATCCGGCAGCGTCGGCGTGGCGCTCTGGTCGCTCTCGGCGAAGGCCGAGATGAGGCCGCGCGCGATCTCGTCGAGCTGGCTCTGGTAGGTGACGGCGATGGAGTCGCGCACCTGTGTCAGGGCGGCGATGCGCCCCGACGCCGTACCCATCATGCCAGTGCTGCCCGTACCGGCAACCCCGTCGACGAACACGGCTGCCCCCATGGTGGCGGGGATGTAGGCCTGGGTCGGCGAGAATGTCACGGCGCGGGGGCGCGTATCGAACAGCGTCAACCCGTTGTCGGTGAAGATCACCATGTCGTTCTCGCCACGCGTGACGGTGCGAATGCCGATCTCCTCGGAGATGGACGCCAGCAGGCGGTCGCGCTCATCGAGGTCGTCGGTCACGTCCATGTTGGACGCAGTGCCGAGCTTGATGCGGTTGTTGACGGCTTCGAACTTCGCGAGCAGGTCGTTGACCCGGGACACGGAGCTGGCGATGTCGGCGTCGGCCTGCGCGCGCACCTGCTGGACGATGTCGGTGGCGGCGTTGAGCGCGTTGGCGAGGTCCCTGGCAGCGGTGACGGCCGTGCGCGCGAGGATGGGGTCCTGCGGCGCTTGGGAGAACTGCTGCAGAGTGGAGCCGAACTTGGCGAGCTGCGCGGCCGGGGAGGCATCGAGCTCGGGATCACCGTTGGTCTGGTCCAAAGCCTCCAGCGCCTTGGCGATCGCCGCCTGGGCGGAAGCGGCCGTGGTCGCGGCCAGCATCTTTTCCAGCAGGGCCTTGTCGGCCGCGCGGGTGATGGAGGCAATCCGCACGCCGCCGTAGGCGGAGACGACATTGGCGATCTTGCGCGAGGCGTGCGGGTCGCCCGCGCGCGAGATGTTGCGCGAGACGATCGAGGTCTGCTCCGCGGTGACGGACAGCCCCGAAACGGCAACGTCCATCCCGATCGAGAGCGACATTCTACAGTCCTATCGTCCTGCGCGCCCGCGGCGCCGCGGCATCACCGCTTGAGGTTGACGAGCACGTCCATCAGATCCGCCCCGGTCTGGAAGACCTTCGAGTTGGCCGTGTAGTTGCGTTCCGATTCGATCATGGTGGTGAGCTCGGAGGCGAGGTCGACCGTCGACTGCTCGAGCGCGCCGGAGACCATCGTGCCGAACCCGGCATCGCCCGCAAAGCCGATCTGGATGTCGCCGGATTCCGAGCTCGTCACGTAGACGTTGCCGGCCAGCGGCGTCAGGTTGTCGGGGCTCGGCACATCGGCGAGCGGGATGCGGTACGTGGGATTGCGCGCGCCATTTTCGAACACCGAATAGAGGTAGCCGTCGTCGGAGATCTCGACACGGTCGATCTTGCTCGGCGCGTTGCCGTTCGCGTCGGCCTTGAAGACGGTGTAGTCGGCCGCGAGCTGGCTCGACTGCGACATGTCGAGGGTGAGCGTAGCGCCGCCGGGAATGTTGACCGTGAAGGAGGTGGGACTGGTCGATGCCAGCTTGCCGTCGGCCGGATCGAAGGTGAACGTCTCCATGTTGAGCCGCGGCGAGGAATAGGGGAACCCGCCGCCCGGTGCGGCCGTGGCGCGGTCGTAGACGCTCACCTCCCAGGTGTTGGTGCCGGTCTTGGCGCTGTAGACGTCGAGGGTGATCTCGTTGCCGAGATTGTCGTAGGTGACGAGCGAGGTCTTGCCGGAATAGGTGGGGCTTGCCGGATTCTGCGAGGGGCGGTCCGCAAGGAGCACCGCAGCGTCGTTCTGCGGCAGGTTGACGAAGAGGTTGGCCTGCGTGGACGGGTTGGCCTGCAGCGCCAGCGAGCCGACCGAGATCACCTCGAGGCCGGCGGTGCCGTTGGAGACGATGCTCGGGCTTCCGCCGGTCACGCTGTAGCCCATCAGCTTGTAGCCGGCCGCGTTGACGAGATTGCCGTCGCCGTCGGGAACGAAGGCGCCGGCGCGCGTCAGAAACTGCTGGCCGTTGTCACCGGCCACGATGAAAAAGCCGCTGCCCTTCACGGCGAGGTCCGTGACGGACGAGGTGAATCTGAAGGAGCCCTGCTCGCTGACGCCGTAGCGCACGTTGGTCTCGACGCTGCCGGAGATGTATTCCGACGTGCCGGAGGCCAGGATCAGCGAGGAGAATTCCGACGTCGCGCGCTTGTAGCCGGTGGTGCCGGCGTTGGCGATATTGTCGGCTACCGTCGACAACCGGTTGGCCTGCGCAGCCATGCCGGATGCGCTGGTCCTCAGCATGCTGAAAAGGCCCATGATCACCCCAGTGCTAACTTGCTTGCGAGGAGTAGACCACGATGAGCTTGTGCGGAGCTTGACGGTGCCGCCTCACGCCCGAGCCGCAAACACGCCCTCGTCCTGACCTTGTCGAAGGACGAAGCCACACGCGGCCGTGCTTCGACAAGATCAGCATGGAGTCGGCGAGCGGCCCGCACACCAGCGCCGTCCTGAGCCTGTCGAAGGACCACACGCGGCCGTGCCTCGCGGGCGCGGCGCGGAGTTGGAGTAGATAGCGCTGCAGGACTTAGGACTGGACGAGGCGGTAGCCGAGGTAGCGCTGGGAATCGATGGGATCGTAGCCCAGGCGGTGCCGCAACCGCTTGCGCAGCTTGCTGATGTGGCTCTCGACGACGTTCTCGTCGATGTCGTCGCTAAAGAGTCCATAGACGTAATTGTAGATCTGCGTCTTGCTGACCCTGCAGTCCTTGTTGTTCACGAGATACTCCAGGATGCGCCGCTCGCGCCGGGGGAGCGGCAGCACTTCGTCCTTCACCTCGGGGTCGCGGCCGTCGGAGAACACCCGCAGCTGGCCGACCAGGGTGCCTTCGCCGGCGCTATGCACGCGCGCCCTGATGGCCTTGATGCGCGCCAGGATCTCACGCACGTGGACGGGCTTGCGCACCACGTCGTCGACGCCCGCCGCGAACAAGTCGAGCGTCTCGTCGAGCGACTTGTTGTCGTTCATGGCGATCACGGGAGCGTCGGAACGGCCCCGGATCAGCTTCGGCAAGCCGTTCCGCTCAAGGCAGTCGCCAAGAAGAAAAGCCTCCACGGCGCGGATATCCTGCTCGGAAACCGTCTTCACCCAGCTGTCGAAGTCCGATGAGCAGAGCCCGGTTGCCGATACGCCTTCGCGATCGAACCAGGCCGTATAGCCGTCCTTTACCGCGTCTCGCTCCTCCACAATGACGATCACTTGATGCCCCTCGAATCATTTTGTGTTTGCTTGTTAAGAGGCAGTACTCACAGTGCTTTATGCAGTCAACGCGCCGTCCCGGCAAAGTTTCCGGGCTAAATTTACCGCGCTATTATTGCCACATAGCAAAGTATTAATCTTTGATTCGTAGGTTAACAGTGGATTAATATTCATCCGCCTCCGACGCGAAAAGTTGCCTTCAACAGGCTGCCGGCCGCCCTCCCCGGCCGTAGGTCCCCGCTCGACCCGCGCCGCTTGGGGGTGCTTTCGACATCTGCTGTAATGCCTCGCCGCCCGAAAATGCCAGGAGCCGTATCGATGTCCCTCCGTATCGGTTACCTGCTGCCGACCCGAGAGCAGATCATGGCGGGAGAGCCCGATGCCGCGCCCCTGCTCGACCTGGCCTCGCGGGCCGAGGATGCAGGCTTTGACTCGGTGTGGGTCGGCGACTCCCTGCTGGCCCGGCCGCGCCACGAGCCGCTGACCCTGCTCGCCGGCGTCGCCGGCCGCGTTCGCCGCGTAGAGCTCGGCACGGCAGTGCTGCTGCCGGCGCTCCGCAACCCGGTGTTGTTGGCGCATCAGGTCGCCACCCTCGACCAGATCGCCGAGGGGCGCCTGATCCTGGGCGTCGGCATCGCCCGCGACGTGCCGGACATCCGCGCCGAGTTCACGGCCGCGGGCGTGCCGTTCGAGAAGCGCGTCGGGCGCATGCTCGAGGGCCTCAGGCTGGCGCAGGCGCTCTGGGCCGGCAGGCCGGTCGACTGGGAAGGTCGCTGGCAGGTACGGCGAGGCACCCTGGCACCCACGCCGTACCGGCCGGGCGGGCCGCCGATCTGGGGCGCTGGCTCGCAGCCGGCCGGCCTCGAGCGCGTGGGCCGCCTCTTCGACGGCTGGCTGCCGAATGCCGACGCCCCCGCGCAATGGTGTCAGAATTGGACCGAGATCAAGCGCATCGCCGCCGAGGCCGGGCGTGATCCCGGCAAGCTCACCGGCGCCATGTACGCGACGCTGGCCGTCGACGAGGATGCCGCACGCGGCAATCAGCGGCTTGACGGCTATCTCGAGCACTACTACGGCCAGCCGGCAGCGATGCTGCGGCAGCGGCAGGCGTGCTACGCGGGACCAGCCGCCGGCGCCATGGAATGGTTGCAGGGCTATGCGGCTGCCGGCGTCCAGCACCTCGTGCTGCGCTTTGCCGGCAACCACGAGCAGCAGATGAAGATGCTGCCCAAGCTTCGCTCCGCGCTCAACTGAGCGCACAGGCAGCCCGCCAGGTTTCAGGAACCAAGGAGAGCTTCAGAATGGGTCAGTACAGCAAGGTCGAGACCGAGGGTCGCCTGATGATCGTCACGATCAACCGGCCCGAGGTCTACAATGCCCTCCATCCCATGGCGAACCAGGAGCTGGGAGAAGCCTTCGACAGGTTCGCCGGCGATCCTGAGCTGTGGGTCGCCATCATCACGGGGGCGGGCGACAAGGCGTTCTCCGCCGGCAACGATCTCAAATATCATGCGGAGCTCCGCGCCAAGACCGGCGGGCGGCCGCATGCAGGGCCAAGGGGGTTCGGCGGGCTCACCAGCCGCTTCGACCTGGACAAGCCCGTGATCGCGGCGGTCAACGGCGTCGCCATGGGCGGCGGATTCGAGATCGCGCTCGCCTGCGACATCATCATCGCCTCCGACCAGGCCCGCTTTGCCCTGCCCGAGCCCCGGGTCGGATTGGCCGCGGGCGCCGGAGGGATGCAGCGGCTGTCGCGCCAGATCGGCCTCAAGCGCGCCATGGGCATGATGCTGACGGGGCGTCACGTGCCCGCGCAGGAGGGCTACGAGCTGGGCTTCGTCACCGCCGTCGTGCCGCACGGGCAGTTGATGGAGGAAGCGCGCAAATGGGCGGGCCAGATCCTGGAGTGCTCGCCCATGAGCATCCGCGCCACCAAGCAGGTGGTGATGCGCTCGCTCGACGTGCCGTCGCTGGAGATCGCCACGCGCAATGCCCACTACCCGGCCTACGTCGCCATGGGTAACAGCGAGGATACCATCGAGGGCCCCAAGGCCTTCGCCGAGAAGCGCAAACCCAACTGGAAGGGGCGCTGAATGCGCCACAGGGGCGGGGGTTTCGGAGTCCAGACGCGGCAGGGCCACACTACGGTCATTTTCCGCCAGCCTTTGAGGGACTGTTGGAACCGCAGTTCATCGGCTCCCGTTGGGTACTGGCAGGAGCACACCGAGCGGATCGATACGCCATGGACCTGATAGGCCACCTTCGCAACGCCGCCCTGGCGGCGGGCGCCGCAATCCTCGCCGCCGCGACGCAGGCGTCGCCGGCTTCGGCGCAGCTCTTCTGGGACTGGAACACCGGAGGTGGCGGGGGCAAGCCGCTGTTTTGGGATTGGGGCGGCGGCAACGAGACCGGCGCCAGCGGCCGCGAGGTTGTACGCTTCAATCCGCGATTTGCTCCCGGACACATTGTCGTCAGCTTCGGCGACCGGCGGCTCTATTTCATTTCGCGGCCGGGCGAGGCCATCAGCTACCCCATCGCCATTCCCCGCGACGAGGACCGCTGGGAGGGCGAGACGACGGTCACCAACAAGCGGATCAATCCGTCGTGGACGCCGACGCCGGCGATGATGGCGGAGAACCCGCGCCTGCCGCGCTGGGTGCCGGGCGGGCATCCCATGAACCCACTCGGCGTGCGCGCGCTGTATCTGGGCTCCAGCACCTATCGCATCCACGGCACCGACGCGCCCTGGACCATCGGCACTGCCGTGTCGAAGGGCTGCATCCGCATGTACAATCAGGATGTGCTGGACCTCTACCCGCGCGTAAATACTGGCGCCAAAGTCACGGTGACATGGCAGCGCTTCGGCGGCGGTGGTCCACCCGACGTCGCATACTCGCGCTCGGCGCCGCTGCCGCCGATGGAACGCTCGGTGCTGCCGCGGCGGTTCTAGACTAGGCTGTAGTGCGCAAAAGGCGACGCCGCATTGCGCCGATCCTCGCGACCATCGGTGCAATGCGCTTCGCTTTTGCACCCTACGTCCGCGCGGGGCCTGCAATAGCATAACGAATCTCGGATATTCGCCTCCGGCGAATTCCGGGATGACAGTCCTCCGGTCAGCGCGCCCAATCGGTATGGTCGAGGACGACGACGCGGCCGTTGGCGTAGTCGCGATAGTCGCGGCCGTTGTACTTGGCCCGGGCGATACGCTCCGCTTGCGCGCGATGACTCTCGAACGTCGAGATATCCCCCTCCGGACAGTAGCGGTGCGAGCTGCCGAGCGCGATGAGCTGATCGCGCGGCACGTCGACCCGAACCAGGCAATCGAGATCGCGATCGGCCATGAGGAACGAGACGCCGGCGATATCGGTCTTGGCCAGATGCGTCGTTGGTGTAAGCGCCATGCCAGCCTCCTGCTTTCGCGTGCAAGAACTGGCCGGAGACTAGGGCTGCGCACGCGCGCATCGGAAGCGCCGGACGCGCGTGCAATGGCCGCCTTTGTGGATAACGATTGCGTTGTCACACCAGCCAAATCGGCCGCTGTGGAGAACCTGTTTATATGTCGGCTTTCAGCGCTTTCAGGACGCGCTCCGGCGTCATCGGCATGCGCGCGATGCGCGCGCCGGTGGCCCGCGCAATGGCGTTGGCCACGGCTGCTGCCGGCGGCACGATCGGCACCTCGCCGACGCCACGCACGCCGTAGGGCACGTTGGGAACGGGCGTCTCAACGATCACGCAATCGATCTTCGGCACGTCGAGCGCGGTCGGCATGCGGTAGTCGAGCAGGCTCGCGTTTCTGAGGCGCCCGTCAGGGCCGTAGTCGAAGCCCTCCATCAGCGCCCAGCCGAGGCCCTGCACGACGCTGCCCTCGATCTGACCCTCGACCGCGGCGGGATTGAGCGCGAGGCCGACGTCCTGGAAGGCGGTGTAGCGCAGCACGGTGACAAGGCCGGTGTCGGTGTCGACCTCCACGTCGCAGACATGCGCACCGATCTCGACGCCGAGCGGCAGCTTGGTGGAGACGCCGCGACCGACGACGGCACCGTCGGTCAGTGTCGCCTGCATCAGCTCGGGCAGGCTGATGGCGGCGCCGCCGGGCTGACGGGCGCGGAAGCTGCCGTCGGCATAGTCGAGTTGGTCGGGCGGACATTGCAGCTTCTCGGCCGCGCGAGCCCGCAGCTGGCCCAGCGCATCGCGGCTGGCTTCGACAAGGGCGGCGGTCGTGGTACGGGCGACGCGGCTGCCGGCGGCGCCGTCGCTGTAGCCGACCGACTTGCTGTCCCCCGTGTGGATGTACACGTCGGCGAGCGGCAGGCCGAATTCCTCAGCCACCACCTGCGCCATGGTCGTGCGCACGCCGGAGATGTCGACCGGGCCCATGGTGATCATCGGCCGGCCGTCGCCGGCGATGGTGATATGCGCGGCCGAGGTCATGGAGGTGCCGCGCCAGTAGCCGAGGGCCAGACCGCGGCCAGTGGGATGGCGGCGGCGGGGCAGCGGATCGGTCCAGCAGGGGTGGCGGGCGACCTCGTCGAGGATGGCGGTGAGGCCGATGGACGGGAAGGGCGTGCCGATCGGCATCAGGCTTCCTGTGACCGAAGCATTGCGCTTGCGGAACTCCAGCGGGTCCATGCCGAGCCGCTGGCACAGCGCATCCATCGCCTGCTCCATGGCGAATGCCGCCTGGATGCCGCCGGGGCCGCGGTAGGCCTCGGTGCGCGGCTTGTTGGTGACGATGTCGAAGCCCTGCAGGTCGAGATTGGGGCACTGGTAGAGCGCGGCGGAGGCCTGCATCACGAGCGACGGGCTCAGCCCCGGCAGGCCGCCGGCGTCCATGCGGTAGGTGCCGGTGATGGCCGTGAGGCCCCCGTCCTTGCCGGCGGCGACGGCGATGTCGATCAGAGCGGCGGCTGGCGGGCCGCTGCCGCCCTGCAGCACCTCCTCGCGCGTGAGCAGCAGCTTGACGGGGCGGCGGCACTTCTGCGCCAGCCGCACCGCCACGGCCTCGCCGTGGATGGCGATCTTGCCGCCGAAGGCGCCCCCCACCTCGAGCGGCACGATCTTTACCTGCGACAGCGGCAGCCCCAGCATGCGCGCCGTCATGAGCTCGGCTGTAAACTGGCCCTGCGTGGACGCCCAGACCGTGGCAAACCCGTTGGCATCTACCTGGGCTACGCACACCTGCGGCTCGAGGTAGCCCTGGTGCGCGGTGTCGACCTGCACACTGATGGACGCGGTGGCCGGCGCCTGCTCCAAAGCACGGGCTGCGTCGCCTCGCGCGATGACGGTGCGCGAGCACACGTTGCTTGCGGAACGCGGGCGCGGCTCGATGCCCTTGGTGACGACATGCTCGTGCAGCACGGGCGCATCGGGCGCCATGGCCGAGGCGATGTCGAGCACGGCCGGCAGCGGCGCGTAGTCGACCTCGATCAGCGCCAGCGCCTCCGCGGCGACGTGAGGGTCGACGGCGGCCACGGCAGCAACGGGCTGGCCGACCCAGTGCACCTTGTGGCGCGCCATGTTGAGCTGCGCCACCATCCACATGTCGTAGCCGGTCTCGCCCATGGGCACCATCGTGCCGATGGGCAGCTCGGGAAAGTCGGCGGCCGTGACGACGGCGAGCACGCCCTTGAGCGCCTCGGCACGCGACGTGTCGATGCGACTGATGCGGGCATGTGCGTGAGGGCTGCGCAGCATCCTGGCGTGCACCATGCCGGGGAGCGAGAAATCGGCCGGATAGATCGCCTCGCCGGTGACGCGTTCCTTGGCATCGACGCGGGGGAGGCGCTTGCCGACCACCTTCAGGTCGCTGGCGGGGCGGGCGTGGTTCTCGACCGGAGGCATGGGTCAGCTTCCCCGCACGGTAGCGGCCGCAGCCGCGATGGCTTCCACGATCTTGCCGTAGCCGGTGCAGCGGCAGAGGTTGCCGGCAATGGCATGGCGGATGTCGTCTTCCGTCGGCTGCGGGTTGCGGTCGAGCAGCGCCTTGGCCGAGAGCACGATGCCCGGCGTGCAGAAGCCGCATTGCGTCCCGCCATGCTCGACCAGCGCCTGCTGGATCGGGTGCAGCGCCGCGCTGCCGGCCAGCCCCTCGATCGTGACGATGTCGCAGCCCGGCGCCTCCTGCGCCAGCATCAGGCAGGCGCACACGGGCTGACCGTCGACCAGGACCGTGCAGGTGCCGCAGTTGCCGTTGCTGCAGCCCTCCTTGGTCCCGGTGAGGGCAAGCCGATCGCGCAGCAACTCGAGCAGGGTGTCGCGCGTGTCCGCGAGCACGATGCGCTCCTCGCCGTTCACGGTGCAGGTAAGAAGCACTTTCATTGCGGGCTGTCTCCGGCACCGAGAGCGCGCCAGCAATCCGTCAGCGCGCGCGCCGTCAGGACGGCGACGAGCGTACGGCGGTAGTCGGCCGAGCCGCGTGTGTCCGAGATGGGCCGGGCGTCGCGGGCGGCCAGCCTGCCCGCCTCCTCGATAAGCTCGGATGACGGCATCTCACCCACGAGCCGCGCCTCTGCTGAATGAGCGCGCAGAGGCGTGGGTCCGACGGAGGCCAGGGTGACGCGCGCGGCGGCGATGGTGCCGTTGTCACCGAGCGCGATCCATACGCCGGAGCCCGCAACCGCGATGTCCATCTCGCGGCGCGGCGTGAAGCGCAAATAGCTGGCCGCCGAGCGCGAAGGAGCGGGCGGCAGCAGGATCGCCGCCAGGATTTCGCCTGGCGCAAGCGTGGTGCGGCCCGGGCCCGCGAACAACGACTCCAGGTCCAGCTCGCGGCATCCGCCGGGCCCGGCGATGACGGCACGCGCGGCATGGCAGATGAGCGCCGGGATCGCATCGGCAGATGGGGCGGCGTTGCAGATGTTGCCGCCGAGGCTCGCGCGGTTCTGCACCTGCAGGCTGCCGATCAGGCGCGCCGAGCTTGCCACCGCAGGATAGCTTTTTGCGACGGACGGGTGCTGCGCGACTGCGGTGGCGCTGGCCGCGGCACCAATCGAGATGCCGCCGTCGGCCAACGACGCAATCGCGGTGAGTTCCGAGACGCGTTTGAGGTCGACGATGCGGCGGGCCTCGCGCCGGCCTTCGCGCAGCTGCGGGATCAGATCCGTGCCGCCGGCGAGAGCGCGCGTGTCGCCGCCGCGCATCGCCGCGACCGCCTCGTCCAATGTCTCGGGACGCTCATAGGCGAATTCCTGCAACGCTCGGCTCCGCTCATGATCCGTTTGCCGCCAAGGTATCGTGTCCGGAGCCAGCGTTCCACCGCTGCTTCGATGCGCGACTGAGCGCCCGCCCCATGCCGGAAGCATGTCTTCGACATGACCGGGAGGGATCGGGGGTCGGGGTGACAGGGGACTCAGCGCGTGATGCCACTCCACGCCTAACGCCTCCCCGTCAAGGGGAGGGAATAGGCCGAGCAAGAGGGAGGGGGAGGCGGCCCGCGTGCTGGCCGTAGGGTGCAAGAGGCGAAGCCGAATTGCACCGATCTCCCCGGCATTCGGCGCAATGCGGCTGGCGCCTTTTGCGCCCTACGCAGGCGCGTAGCCCTCGCGGCGGTCGTGCTGGGCGGCGGCAGCGTCGCGGGCGGACGGCGGGCCGAGGCCGCCGCCGCCGGGCGTTTCCAGCAGCACGCGCTGGCCCTGCCTCAGGACGACGTTCTTGCGGTAGTCGACCGGCGCACCATCGATGCAGACGGAGCCCAGCGCACCCGGGCTGCCGCCCTGCATGCCGGGCGCGGGAAACCGGCAGCGCTCGGCCATGAAGATCATGCCGACGGGCGTGTCGGAGAGGATCTCGAACTCGATGGCCTGCCCGAGGCCGCCGCGGAAGCGCCCCTGCCCGCCGCTGCCCTCGCGCAGCTCCTTCCTGTGCACGATCATCGGACTGTTGCGCTCGATCAGCTCGACGGGAACGTTGGAGACGTTGCTCGGCCAGGCGTAGGTGTTCTGGCCGTCGTTGACGGCAGTCGCGCCCATGCCGCCGTTGAAGAAGAAGACGTTGGCGTAGGTCTTGCCGGTCGGGCGCACGCCGGTCTGGATCACGCTCCACAGCGGCGAGCCGGAGGCCGCCATGATGTCGTCGGGCAGCACAGGGGCCAGCGCGCCGAACACGGCGAAGGGGAGATAGTGGCCGGTCGCCATGCGCCCGCCCACGGACGCGGGGAAGCGCGGATTGACGAGCGAGCCTTCCGGCGCCGACACGTCGATGCAGCGGAATATGCCCTCGTTGTTCGGCAGGTTCGGCAGCAGCGCGCATTTCAGCGCATACGCGGTCATGGCGAACGTGTAGGTCATCGTGCAGTTGATGGCGCGGTCGGCCTGTGGGCTGGTGCCGGCGTAATCGACGAAGATACGCTCGGCCTCCACCTTCACGGCGATGTTGTAGGTGAAGGGCTCCTCCAGGCCGTCGGTCCGGAAGCTGTAGCGGTAGGTGCCGTCGGGGACCTTGGCGATGGCCCCGCGCATGGCGCGCTCGCAGCGACCGAGGATCTCGCCCGCGAACACGTCGAGGTCGTCGAGGCCGTACTCGGTCATGAGGTCGCCGAGTCGCCGCTCCAGCAGGTCGAGGCCGGTGATCTGCGCCCACAGGTCGCCCTCGGTCTGGTCGGGCGTGCGCACCGCGGCGCGCAGCAGCTTCAGGAACGTGGCATCCGGCTTGCCCGCATTGATGAACTTCATCACGGGGATGTGGAAGCCTTCCTCGAACACCTCGCGCGGCTCCACCGAGCGCACCTTGCCACCGATGTCGGGAGCGTGCGCGGTGGAAGCGGCAAACGCAACGATGCGGCCGTTGCGGAAGATGGGCTTCGCCACGGTAATGTCGTTCAAGTGCCCGGTGGCGATCCAGGGCGTGTTGGTGACGAGCACGTCGCCGGGCGCCATGTTGTCGAGACCGATCTCCCTGATGAAGGCCTTCACCGTCACGGGCAGCGTGCCGATGAAGGAGGGAATGCTCTCGGTATTCTGCGCCAGAGAGTGCCCCGCGGCATCGGTGAGCACGCAGGCAAAGTCGTTGGACTCGTTCACGAGCGTGGAGAACGAGGTTCGCCTGAGCGCCTTGGCGGCCTCGTCGACCGCCGAGATCGCGCGCCGCCAGAGGATCTCCAGCGTGACGGCGTCGAAAGGCTGGTTGGCCCTAGGTCCGAATGAATGCGACATCTACCCTCCAAGAAGAGCCTTTCGGCCTCCTCAACTCTCAGGCCGGGTTCCCATCGCCCGCTTTCGGCGCGTCGCGCCCCCAACGTGCTTGGTCTGATCCCGCTACGTCGAGCCCATCCCTCTCGACGACCTCGATGACGCTTGGGAAATATCGGCCGGAGAGGCCGTGCCCCAGGGCCGCCTCGTAGTACGTGCGCGCCGTCTCCGCCAGCCTTGCCGACACGCCCTGGCTCGTGGCGAGCTCGAGCATATAGCCGATGTCCTTGAGGACATACTCCGGCGAAAAGGCCTGCGCGGGGAATTGCCGTGGCAGCATCGCCTTCATGCCGTGGTTGCGGAGCACGAAACTGTCGCCGGAACCCTTGGAGACCGCGTCGAGCAGCGTGCCAGGGGCGACGCCGGCGCGCTCTGCGACCACCATCATCTCCGCCAGGGCGACCACATGCTCGAACACCAAAGTATTGTTGATGAGTTTCACGACCTGACCCGCCCCGATGCCTCCGCAGTGCGTGACATCGGAGCCGATATGTTCGAGCAGCGGCTTGATGCGGGCGAACACCGCATCGCTGGCCCCGACCATGATGCTGAGCTGCCCTCTCCGGGCAGCTTCGCGCGTGCGTGCGACCGGCGCGTCAGCGAAGGACAATCCCTGAGCCTCGAGGCGTTCGCCAACCTGTCGAGCAGTCGCAACCGACGTGGTGCTCAGATCGACGACCATTGTACCCGGCCGCGCGTTCGCCAGTATGCCTCCGTCTCCGCAACAGACCGCCTCAACCTGGGCACCTCCCGGCAGCGACAGGAAGATCACGTCCGAGACGCGAGCGAGGGCTGCCATCGACGGAGCCGGCCTGGCGGGCGTGTCCGCCAGCGCGCTTACGGCGGAAGGGTCGATGTCGAGTGCAAGCAGGCTACCGGGGTGCTTGGCCGCCATGTTGCGACACATGGGCCCGCCCATTACGCCGAGGCCGATGAAGCCGATGGATGCACGCGTTGCCATGGATCGGACCTCGGCGCTTCGCAGGAGCAGGGGCGACCTGGGTCACCCGATGCTGACGATGATGTTGCCACTCTCCAGCACCTCGAAGCGGCCGCCGGGGCCGATGACGAGCGTGGATTCGCGCTCCTCGATAATGGCCGGGCCATCGAAGGCCTGACCAGGGGCGAGCGCATATCGGTCGTAGACAGTGGTGGCGTGAAAATCGCTGAGCTCGGGGAAGTACACCGGCCGCTGCCCCTTGACGGCCTTGGCGCCCGTCTGAGGCCTGGACGCCGAGAGCGCCGCGCCCTCGACCTCGACGCTGGCCGAGACGCGCACGTTGATGATCTCGACTTGCGTCGTCGGCGGCGTGCGCGTGAAGGCGGCGATGTAGCTCGCCTCGAAGGCGCCCATCAGCGCTGCCCGCGAGGCCGCGGTGTAGGGCCCGGGCGGCAGCGGCACCACCAGCTCGGAGGCCTGCCCGACGTAGCGGATGTCGGCGAAGCGCTGCACCGACGAGGGGCGGTGGCCGGGCAGAGTCGCAACGAGCACGGCCGCTGTTTCGGTTTCGAGCCGGGCAAAGGTGGCTTCGAGATCACTCCACGCGACCTGGTCAATCTCGCGGGCGATGGTGGCGACCCGGTCGACGCGGGCCGGCGCGATGAGGAGGCCAAGCGCGGAGGCCACGCCGGCGCCGCGCGGCGCAATCAGCCGGGCGAGCCCGAGCTTCTTGGCCACGTAGTAGGCGTGCACGGGCCCCGCACCACCGGTCGCGAGCAGCGTGTAGCGTCGGGGGTCCTTGCCGTGCTCGGCGATGTGCACACGCGCAGCGTTCGCCATGTTCTCGTTGACGAGGTCGTGGATGCCCCAGGCGAGCCCCGTGACGGACAGGCGGGCACGCTCAGCCAGCGGCGCCATGGTCTTCTCCACCGCCTCCATGTCGATCGCCATCGTGCCGCCGACAAAATAGGCGGGATTCAGGTAGCCGAGCAGGAAGTCGGCGTCGGTGACGGTGGGCTCATGGCCGCCGCGCCCGTACGCGGCGGGGCCGGGCTCGGAGCCGGCGCTGACGGGTCCGACCTTCAGGAGGCCGATCTCGTCGAGGTGGGCGATGGAGCCACCGCCGGCGCCGATCTCGATGAGCTCGAGGGTGGAGATGCGCACGGGGAGCCCGCTGCCCTCAATGAAGCGCTTCTCGCGCGCGGCCTCGAAGCTGTAGGCGACGGTCGGCTTGCCGCCGTCGACGATCGAGAGCTTGGCGGTCGTGCCGCCCATGTCGAAGGCGAGCACGTGCTCGCCGCCATCGCGGGCGCCCAAGTGCGCGGCAACCAGCGCGCCGGCCGCGGGCCCGGACTCCAGGAGTTGCACCGGGGTGCGCTTGGCTTCCTCGATGTTGGTGAGGCCGCCGTTGGACAGCATGAGCAGCAGCGGCGCGCCGATGCCACGTTCCGAGGCCTGCGCGGCAAGAGAGGAAATGTAGCGCTCGGCCAGCGGCTTGATGTAGGCGTTGATGACGGTGGTGGAGCTGCGCTCGAACTCGCGAATCTCCGGGGCGACTTCGATGGAGGCCGACAGCGAGAGCCTGGGATAGCGCCGGGCCAGCAACTCGGCCGCGCGGCGCTCATGGGC
>Ga0111539_10002566_pt1 | contig 24038 bp, 14 predicted proteins | sample RhiMethybrSRZTD1_FD_79667 | JGI IMG/M metagenome (GOLD analysis project Ga0111539, IMG submission 79667) | Populus rhizosphere microbial communities from Tennessee, USA - Rhizosphere MetaG P. TD hybrid SRZTD1 (version 2) (version 2) | ecosystem: Host-associated > Plants > Roots > Rhizosphere >...
AGGGTTCGCCGTTTCCGCCGTTCTACGAGAAGGCGAAGGTGAAAGGGTGGACGACACGAACAGTGCCATGTGGCCACGATGTCATGCTGGACCTCCCGGAGGAACTCACAGCATTGCTCCTAGAAGCATGCTCGGATGTTTCGATAGCGGCGTAGGGTCAGCTATGGAAGTCTTCTTTGGTCTACACTGGCCCCGACGTGCGCTTCGGCATTGACGCAGGGCGGATTTGAATGGGGGAAGGGACATCTACGTTCATTGCCGTAGGTGTCATCGTCCCCCTCGCCATTGTTTTGATTTATCTCGGCGTTCGCAGTCTGACTGCCAGTGTCCGCAATGTCCGCGAGGCGGTCACCTCCGCCGAATCCTCGGCGCGCAATCCGCCATCAATGGCCCCCGCGTCTGACAATCCCGCTGCGCAAATCGCTGTCGTTCTTCAGGAGCAGGCGAAAAAGTCGGACGACGCGCGAAAAGCACGCATCCGGGCACATGCCGCTCGAGAGGTTCCACCGATCAGTGACGATGGCCGTGAAGCGATCGAATGCGGGCGGAAGGCGCGGCTCGCGATCAAGCATGTCTTCCCGCCTCGATTGCCGCAGCGGAGCATGAGCTATTTCGGTGGTCTGCCGATTGTGCCGGAGGACTTCGACTGGCCGACGCTTCACAACCGCAAGGGCCTGCTGGAACGGCTGAACTTCGTGGCGCAAATCGACTGCTCGGACCTGCCGCCGGGACCCGCACGGGACCTGTGTCCGGATCACGGTTACATCTACTTCTTTGCCCCGATGTCCGGCACCTTCGGGCCGGATGCGATGCACTTCGTCACGAGGTACGAGCCGGGGCAAGCTACCCAGAAATGGGAACCCCCCTCGATATGCCATTCACCGGCACGATCGAGGCTGCCGATCCGATGGACGTGATCTGGCGGGGCAACCGGACGCATTACGACAGGGTCGAGATCCAGTTTGGCTGGATCGAGGAACCGAGCGACCACGAAGTCGCGGCGCGAGCGGACGAGGGGCATGCGTTCGCGGTCGCGGACAAGATGCGCGTCGAACGGCTGGACGCGTTCTATGGCCCCGCGGGCGCACCGGATCCGCTGCTTTCCGCTCGCAGTGCACCCAGGGACGCGCTGTGGATTCCTTACGAGGGATTTCCGATCAACTGGAGTTCGGCGCGGATTGTTCGAAAGTTCGTGGAAGCCTATCATCGCGAAGAGACGCAGGATGTCGCTGACCGGCTGAGGAAACTTGGCGATGTTGCCGTCGATCATGCTGAAGGCGAGCGGCTGCGGACGTTGCAGCGTGAGCTTTCGGCGTTCAGTTCCAGGATTTCCAATGCCTTCTTCCCGACGCTCAACTCGGGACTGAAGGAGTTTGACGGGCCGCCAGTCGAGGTGAAGGAGAAGATCCTGGAGTTCCTCCAAGACCTGCGGGTCAATGGCATGCCATCGTCAACGGAACGTCCCTACCTTCACCTTCGGCTGCCGCTCGTGATCAATCAATGGCTGGCGATTGCGGCGATCCATGGCGCGGAAGGCGGATTGACCGATCCGGCCGGAGCTGCACTCATCGGCCCTGGTGTCGTGGCTGCGCTGGCCCACCGACACGCCTCGCGGAAGCATCACATGCTAGGCGAAGGCGAAGTGGTCCAGGTCGCGGCTGACGAGATGAAGGACCGCTACCTCCTGCTTCTTCAACTCGGGCCGGACCCGGCGCTCAACTGGACTGTCGGGGAAATGGGACCGCTCCAGTATTGGATCACCCCCGAAGATCTTGCGGCGAAACGGTTCGAAAACACCGTGTTGACGATCGAAGCCTACTGACGGGCCTCGCTCGAGAAGCCATGCTGATTGATAGAACGGCCCGTCGCAGACGGTTGACGCCGTCAATTCGGCGCAATTCGATGGTCGGGTTGCTTCTTGTAAACGCGCTTCTGTGTGCCGCGCGAATTGGTGGTTTCCACCGTCAGCGTGCTGCCCTCGACGGTCCAGACCTGGGTCGACTCCGTCACCTGGCCGGCCATCTCCTGCTTGGTGACGATCGTGAGCTTCGAGCCGTCCCACCTGGCAGTCGAGAGTGAATCGGCCTGCTGGCCGTTCGGGGCGGTCATCATGTTCCTGCTGTCAGTGCCATCCAGCTTATAGGTCAGGGTGACCTGGGCGTCGCCCATGGTGCGCTCGATGGTCAGCGCGTCGGCTGTCTGCTTGACCGTCGCCGGTCCGTTTCCGAGAGCGCCGCCGCCACGGCCACCTCCTGGCGCGCCGGCCTGATCAAGTATCCATGTGCCGGAGAAGTCCGGCTTCTGGGCCGACGCCACCGTTGCTGCCGCGAGGATCGCCGCGGCGATCACTCTCATCCGTGCGACCTTCATCGTCTGCTCCTTTGACAGCGGCACGCAGCGGTCCAACGTGTCGCCCTGACCCGATTCAGAGCGCGCCGACGCTCCTCCACGCGCACCCTCCTGACATCAGGCCTGGCGCATAACGAGTGCCACTACGCCAGACCTGACAGGTCAAGGCTTTATGGAGAGCCCCTTCGGTTCAAGTGTGCGAAATCGAAGCGAGGACGTTCGGGAGCGAACAAGAGGGCGCGTCATCTGTCCGGACCGAGTTGATACAGACCGACAAAAGCCAGGTGGGCCGGCGGAGCAGAGTGAGAGTCAAGTCACTCGCCTGAAGTGTTTCCACTGCTTGTGCAGCAGCGCCATCAAATCGATGAATCGTGGATAGTTGCGAAGCCCGGCCAGGTTCGGATCCCGCTCGAAATACGGGTAGCAGGGGAACCCGTCGTCCGCGGCGGCTTCGATCCAGTTGACGGCCTCGTCAGGCTCGTGAAGTGCCGCATATGCGCCGCCGATGTTGTACGCCGTGTGATGAAAATGACCGAAGCCCGTGCCGAGCTCGATCGCCCGGGCAATCATCCGCCTTGATTCGCGTGCGTCTCCTGACTTTGCCAGCAGAAGCGCCCGGACACCGGTCAGGCTTCCACCCTCATCGTCGGGATGTGCGGCGAGGAAGCTGTCAATGATCGGCCGGGCTTTGTCGGGGCGCCCAAGCTGCACGTAGACCTCGGCCCTGACTCGATCTACCAGGAACGGGCTGACCTGGGACGGCACGGTCTTCAACACGGCGAGCGCGTTTTCGAATCTGCACTGCCACGCCGCGTACACGCCTACCCGGAAGCGTGCCATGGTGTTGTTCGGGTTCAGATCAATTGCCCGGCGCACGTGACTCTGGGCCTTTTCCAGCAGGCCGACGTGCGAATACACCATCGACAGCTGATGGTGCGTTTCATCGGAGTCGGGCTCGAGGTCCAGGGCCCGCTTGAACGATTTGATGGCCTCCTCGTGCGGAAATCCTTTCGCTCTTGTCCACAGAATGAGGCCGCGCGCGAAGTGACCCTCGGCCAGATTCGGATCCAGATCCAGTGCCTTCACCAGGGCGACGTCGGCGTTCTCGCGAAATCGGCCGCTTTCGGCCGGGGAGGCGAACTTGAACGAACGCGTGCTGTACGCGCGCGCGAGCTGCGCGTACGCCGCGGCGAACGACGGATCGAGGCCCACGGCAGCCTCGAGAAGCGCGATCGCCTCGTTCGTGTCATCGAGGTTCTCGCTGCACGTTTTCACCTTCGCGCGCAGGTAGAGGTCATACGCGGGAGGGCGGCGGGAGGCCGTCGCCTTCGGGGTCGGAGCCGTAGCAACTGTCTTCCCGCTGCCGGTGACTTCGGCAATGAACCGATAGCCATGCTTCGGTACGGTTTCGATATATCTCCATTCACCGCTCCGGTCACCCAGGGCACCCCGGAGGACGTGGATCACCTTGCCGATGTTTCCGTCCTCGACGATGACGCCCGGCCACACCGCCGCCAGGATCGCCTCCTTCGTTACGAGTGCGCCGCTGTTGCGGATGAGATGAACGAGAGTCCGGAACGCCTTTTCGGGAATATCGATACGTTCCCGCTGGTGCCGCCGCCCGAGCGTGCGCTCGCCGACATCGAGTTGAAACTCGCCGAACTCGTAGACCTCGCTCGGCCGGTCAGCCACGGCGGGCGGCGGAATGAAAAAGGAAAGAGGAATTCATAGAGTCCGAAGGACTTTCTCGGTCGATTCGAACGAATCTGTCCAGGCACAGGAGGAAGCCATGAACCTACGTCCCCTACGAGTCAAACTTTTCGTCTTCATTGGCGCGTCCGTTGTCGGCAGCGTCGTTCTCCATGCGGCCATAGCCGTGTTCCGGCAGGACGCATCCAGCGACTACATCGGCTTGCGCGGAGGCCCCGCGCAGCTCACGGCTCGCGTCCTCAGGACGCCCGTCGGCGAGGTCACCGGCGGCTGGCATTATCATCCCGGATACGTCTACAACGTGGTCACGCAAGGCACCATCACGATCGAGGACGGGTGCGGACAGATTCGCCAGTATTCCAAGGGGGAAGCCTTCGAAACCTCCGAAGGCCGTGTCCATCGCGCCTACAACCTCGGGACCGAGGACGCGATCGAATACAACATGTTCGTCGGCCCGCCGGCCCGGCCCATCGGCGTCAACATTCCCAACAACGAGCATCGGTGCGGCCCGCCGAGCACGGTCGACGAATGCGTCAACGGCGGTTGGACCACCTTCGACCATCCGTTTCCGTTCGTCAATCAGGGCGCATGCGTCTCCTACGTCAACAATCGGCGGCGGATCACGTTGCTGGTTCCGGAAGACCCTCTTCAGTGACTTCCTGCCACTCCACTCAGCGCGCGTGCGGAGTGGAGTGGCAAGGCGACTGAATTCCACAATACCGGCGCACCGCCGTATCCGCAATTACGGTCGCGGAGAGGCACTGTGTTGCCGTTGGAACTCCCGGAGAAAGCCCATGATGCCGGCCGACATCGCGCCGCCGGCGCCATCGGAGCCCGTTACCAGAATGTCGGGCACGATGCGGTTCGTGCTCTTCGCGAGCTCCGAGACGACGTTGACCAATGCCGTCGACTCGGCGCCGAGCGCTTCTTTCTGAGCTTCGAATCCTTTTGCGCGTGCCAGGCCGATCGCTTCGATCTCCGCGCCGCGCGCGCGGCCGGTCTGCTCGATGTAAGTGGCCTCACCATCCGCCTCCGCCTTTCGCGCCCGCGCGTGGTTCTCCTTGATCACGATGTCCACTTCCGAGCCGGCGAGGTCGCGCTGCTTGTCCGCCAGTCCCGCCTGTTTCTCCATCGCAATACGATTGAGCTGCGCCTCTTTCTGGGCGGTAAAGGTCACCTTTTCCTGATTGGCGATCTCACGCTGGGTGAGGACGGTCACGATCTCTGCAGGTAACACGACGTCCTGGATGTACACGCCGCGCGTCTCCACGTTGTACTTCCGGATCTGTTCCGTGATGTACGCCTGCGCCTGCGTCTGGACGGCAGCCCGGTTCTCGATGAACTGCACCGCGGCCATGCCTTGCAGCGTGTCCCGGAAGTAGTTGCCCACGACCGCCTGCAGCACCTCGTTGACGAGATTCTGCATGGTCCCGACCATCGAAATCACTTTCGGCGCGAGCTTGTCGGCCACGTGAATCTGCACCTGCAAATCGATGTTGAAGACGAACCCTTCCTTGGACTTGGCGACGATCTGCTTCAGCTGCTTATCGAGCGTGTGCGCCTGCGAGCTTGCTTCCGCCCAGTTCAGCGTGAGAATTGCCGTGGGCACCATCTCCGCCTGATAGATGCGTGGATTGATCGCGTACTTTCCCGTGCGCAACGGCTCTTCCCAGATTCCACGGTGTCCCGGATGCACGATCGAGCCGAACTTGAACTCGTCGCCGGAGACGTCCTCCGTTGGCAGACCCACGGCCGCTTTGATCACGGCCACTTCACCCTGCTTCACGACCAGCATCGGAACTGTCTCAACGCGCACCAGATAGGGATTGAGCGCGTACGACCCATAAAGAAGCGGATCGTGCTGGAGGCCGATCCTGCCGCCGGCATCCAGGAATCTCTGATAGTCCTGGTAATTGTTGTGCCGTTCGTTTTGATTTCCGATGAGCACGTCTGCGATCTCTGCCTCGCTGCGGGCATCCGCCTGCATTTTCTTGACGTCGTCGAAACGGCCCAGCCGGCATGCGATGTCGCCGGACGGGAGCGGCTCGCCTTCCAGCGTTTCCACGATACCGACCATGTCGATCGTCTTCTCCACGCCCGCGTCCTTCACGCGATGCGGCTCGATGACTTTCAACGTGAGATCTTCCGTTTTCAAGCCAAAGAGAGGCGGGCCGAATTTGCCTCGATACTCGGCGTTCACCGGGAGACCAAAGCTGCGGCTCCGCGTCAGCACGAGAAACGCGACCGGGTGTAGCGGCACAATCGCACCCGGCGGCAGTACCGGCCGCTGAACACCTTGTTGTCCGCCGTGGTCGAGGAACGCGCGGACGTCCGTGAATTGTCCGAATTCGCGCTTGTAGGTGCCTGATTTCCACCCCGTCGGCAGCGGAGCGCCGACTTGCGCCACGACGAGACCGATCTCTCCGGTGGGAATCTGAACCCACGGGTGCTTCTCGACGCGATTGACTGGCCAGATCCGAAAGGCGATGCCCGGCATGAGCAGGTCCGCCTGGTATCCGGCTTCACCGCGGAGCGCCAACGGGCCTGCCGACCTCTTTTCGCGGCCCCATCGCTTGATGACCAACCCGACTTCGTTCGGGCCGATCCGGATGATCGACATCGCAGCGATCGGAAGAGCCAACACGAGCAGCACCAACACGCCGAGGTAGATCCCGAGTGTTTGCAGGGGAAAGTCGAACACGGCAGGCCTCCAAGTGCCGACGGGGTTAGCTGACGGGCTCGAGGTTGGAGTTCCTCTATTCGCGGCCGGTTGGACGAGCCGCAGAAATTCGCCCCGTAGCGCGGTTATCGCGCCGGTGGGTCCCCCGTGTCGCCGGTTTAGGGCGCCTTAGGCTGAGATTCAATATACGCCTCTGCCGCCGGAATTCAACCCGGGCTGCTCGGCGTTGGACAGGGGCTTGGAAAGCTCGCTACTCGTACCTCAACGCCACCAACGGATCGACGCGGGCGGCGCGCCGCGCAGGCAGGTAGCTCGCCAGGAGCGCCACGGCGGCGAGCAGCACGCCGACGGCGGCGAACGTCCAGGCATCGGTCGGACTCACGTAGAGCAGATTCGCGATCAGCCGCGTCGTGGCGAGGGCGGCCGTCAGTCCGATCGCTACGCCCAGGACGGTCAGCTTCAGGCTCTGCCTGAGGATCATCCGCAGCACGCGAATGCGCTCGGCGCCGAGCGCCATGCGGATGCCGATTTCCCGCGTGCGCTGCGTCACCGAGTAGGCCATCACCCCGTAAATACCGATGCACGTGAGCGTCAGGGCCAGGATCGCGAACACGGCCAGGAGCGTCGCGCCCATCCGCTCCCGCCACAGGTTGCCGCGAAGCACGTCAGTCATCGTTTGATACAGGGGCCGCGGCAATGTCACATCGAGCTGCCTGATCACCTGCCCGACCACCGGCAGCAGCGGCTCCGGCTCACCCGACGTACGAATGGCGAGCGCCATTCCCGGGGTGTGGTACTGGAGCGCCGGGTAATAGAGATGCGGCTGTGAGCTGCCTGCGAGCCCGATGTACTGAGCGTCACGCGCCACTCCCACCACCGTGTAGTAGTTCGGGTTCAGGCGATGCTTGAAGCGTCTGCCGACCGGCTTCTGCCCCGGCCAGTACAGCTTCGCCGTCGTCTCGTTGACGATCGCGACCAGCTCGGCGCCTTCGCGATCGGCGTCGGTGAAGTCGCGGCCCTCGAGGATGGGGATGCCCATCGTCGAAAAGTATCCGGGAAAGATCCCGTTGAATGGCACGAACCGGCTGAGGAGCTCCGGTGGAAGCTCGCGCCCCTCGGGAAAGACGCGGCGCGCGACGGCTTGTCCGCTGAACTGGGGCACGGCTTCGCCCCAGGAGACGGCCTCGACGCCGGGCAGCGCGCGAACGCGTTCGCTGGCGTCGCGGAAGAACTGCCGGGCGCGCTGCGGTGAATACCCCTGCGAGCCGGTATCGATGAACGTGACGATCAGATGATCGGAGCGAAATCCGAGCTCGAGCCGTTGCGCCTCCCTCAGGCTGCGAAGGAACAGCCCGGCGCCGACGAGCGCGACGAGCGAGAGCGCGATCTGGCCGCTGACCAGCGCACTCCGCAGATCGAAGCCGAGCGTCCACGCGCGGCCTCGCGACGGCGTATCGCTCGAGGTCTTGAAGGCGGACACGAGGTCGACCTGCGACCCCCGGATCGCGGGCAGCAGGCCGAACAGGACGCCCGTCAACGTGGACAGCGCGATCGTGAACCACAGGACCCGCGGCTCCACGGTGAGATCGACGAAGTCGGCGCGCATGCCCGTCGGACGCAGCGCCCATAGAAGATCCCGGCCCCAGAACGTCAGCGCGATGCCGCCGAGTCCGCCCATGACCGCCAGCACGGCGCTCTCGGCCAGCAGCTGGCGCACGATCCGCGAGCGGCCGGCGCCGACCGACAGGCGCAGCGCAATCTCCCGGCGGCGCGGCATCGCGCGCGCCAGCAGCAGGCTGGCGACATTGCCGCAAGCGATGAGCAGCACCAGGCCGGTCGACGCGAGCAGCAGGCCACCCGATCGCACGACGCCCTCGCGTCCCTGCGGGCCGGCGATCGCGGTTTCCGTGAGTGGCAACACTTCCACGCTGCGTCCTTCGTTCTCTTTCGGATACTGCAACTCGAGCGACCGAGCCATGCGCTTCATCGCCTGCCGGACGCGATCCAGCGAAACGTCCGGCTGCATCCGGCCGATTACCTGGAAAGCCAGTGCCGCGCGCGTGCTGAAGAACGACGTCTCCACTTCGCCGGTCAGCAGGTGTTCGCGAGTTGACAGTGGCGCCCAGAATTCCACGCCGCCCAGTTGCTGCACGCCTTTGAACCCGGCCGGCATGACGCCGAGCACCGTAAACGGGATACGATTCAGCGTCACGATCCTGCCGATGACGGCGGGATCGGCGTTGAAGCCGCGCCTCCACAGCGCGTCGCTGATGACGAGCATCGTGTCGCCGGCTGTCTTGTCTTCGTCGGGCGTAAACGTGCGCCCCTGAGCGGCTTCTACACCCAGCACCTCGAAGTAGTTGCCGGTGACGAGCTGGCCGCCGATGGCCAGCGGCTCCGTGCCGCCGACGATGTTGACGCCGACGCCGCGCCAGGCGGCCAGGCCAGAGAGCTCGGAGACGTGATCGCGGAAGTCGCGATAGTTCGCCAGCGCCACCGACTGATAGGTCGTCGACTTCGGCATCACGGTGAAGACCTGGACCAGCCGTTCCGGATCGCGCACCGGCAGCGGACGGAGGAAGACGGCGTTGATCAGGGTGAAGATGGTGGTGTTGGCCCCGATGCCGAGCGCGAGCGAGAGCACGATCACCGCGGTCAGTGCGCGATTGCGGATTGCGAGACGGACAGCCCAGCGAAGGTCCTGCAGCATCGGAAGCCTCCGGCGTCGTTCGGCGATCGGCAAAGGGTATGCCGGCCCAGGAGGATCACGTGCCCGGAAACAACCGGGTTTGGCAGGGCCGCGCCTGCACGACTCGGGTCATTGTCCGTTCGTGGGACAAGGATGTCCGGAACCATCACGATTCCCGCGTGCCCTCGACCGCGGCCGGCGCGATCAAGTTGCCGTCGACTCCTCGCGACAGGATCGACGCCCCTGGTACACGCCGTGCTTCGTCATCGGACTGCACTTGCCCTGAAGCCGAAGGAGATCTCCCATCATGAGAATGACGCGGGCGCTCGAGCATCTCCTGAACGACGTGCGGATCGCGCTTCGAAGGATCGGGCAGACGCCCGGCTTCACGGTCGCGGCGATCGCCACGCTCGCGCTTGGCCTCGGATTGACGAGCGCCATCATGAGTCTGGCCTACGCGCTCTTCCTGAGGCCGCTGCCGGTCGACGACGCCGCGCGGATCGTGTTCGTTGAACAGACGCGCGTGGACCAGCCGGGCGGCTGGGGCTACTCGTATCCTGACTACGTCTATTTCCGAGAGCACTCACGGTCATTTTCCGAGTTGGCCGCCCACAGTTCGACGGCGCCGCCGATGATTGTCGCCACACCCGGCGGCTCGATCGGAGTGTCGGGTGCCGTGGTGACCGCGAACTACTTCACGTTATTACGCCTGACGCCGCGAGCGGGTCGCTTCTTTTCGGCCGACGAGGATCGCGTGCCGGGACGCGATGCGGTCGCGATTCTCAGTTACGAGTTCTGGCGGACCAGGTTCGCCGAAGATCCGGACGTCCTTGGCACGACCGTACGAATCAATGGCACGCCCTTCACCGTGATCGGGATCGCGCCGCAGCACTTCCACGGCATCGTTGCTGGTCTGGAGCCGAACGCCGTTTGGATCCCGACGGCGATGTATAGCGCCGCGTCTCCCTACTGCGACGCGCCGCTGTCGCGCGCTTGCGGTGGAGTCGGCGTCATCGGCCGCCTCGCCGAGGACTCGTCCATGGACCAGGCGCGCGCTGAAGCGGCGGGGCTGATGCGGCGGCTGAAAGAAGCGTACCCCGAGGCGAGTGTGGGAAACGGCGTCCTGATTCGTCGGGTTCGCGGCATCCGGCTGCTGGAGCAGGCAGCCAACGGCCCCGTTGTCGCCCTGCTTGCCGTCGCGGCTGGATTGGTCCTGCTGGTCGCTTCAGCAAACGTCACGGGCCTTCTCCTGGCGCGCGGACTACGACGCCGGAAAGAGATTGCGGTTCGCCTTGCGATCGGCGCCAGCCGCGGCCGGCTGATCCGCCTGCTCCTGGTCGAGTCCGTGATGCTGGCGGCCGCCGGAGGCGTGGCCGGGTTGCAGTTCTCGGTCTGGTCCACCGACGTCCTGCGAGCGTACTTCCCGAACGTCGACCTGTCGCTCGATCCGCAAATCGCGTTGATTGGCTTCGGTGTAGCGTTGTTCACCGGCGTGGCGACCGGGATCGCGCCGGCGCTTCAGTCCACGCGGGCCGACATGGCTCTGGCGATGAAAGACACGTCGTCCGCCGCCGGCCGGCCGCGCTCGATCGTGCGTGAAGGGTTGATCGTGGGGCAGGTGGCATTGTCGGTGCTGCTGCTCGGCGCGGGCGGCCTGCTCGTTCGCAGCTTCGTCATGCTCCACAGGGGCCCGGGCTTCGACCCGGATCGCGTGGCCATTGTGCGGCTCCGGCCGAGCCTCGCAGGTTTCACGAACGAACGCGCCTGGGCCTATCAGCGCGAGGTCGTCGAGCGGCTCGAAGCGATTCCAGGTGTTCGTGCCGCAAGTCTGGCGAGCGCTCCGGCGTCCTGGCGGGTCCCACCAGTGACGCCGACGCAGCTTCCCGGGCCTGCCGCGCCGCGGCCGAGGGGCGAAGGCGGGGGCTCGCCCGATCCGGCGCACGCGTATCAGGTGGGCACGGCGGTCGTCGGTTCTCGGTACTTCAAGACGCTGGGCGTCGGCGTTATCGAGGGTCGCGAATTCGATGACCGCGACACGCTGGACAGTCCGCGCGTCGCCGTTGTGAACGAGACGTTGGCGCGCCATTTCTGGCCGAGCGGCGGAGCGGTTGGCAGCGTGATGATGGCCGGACCGCACCGCGTTGAAGTCGTCGGCGTGGTGAAGGATCTCCAGTGGACCAGCGCGCTGCAGCAAGCGGACCCGGTGGCGTATCTGAACTTCTGGCAGCAGGACCGGGAGAATCGGGTCGCACAGGATTCGCGTACCCATATCAGGGTCGCGGGTGATGCGGCCGCGCTGCTGCCCGGGATTCTGCGCTCGATTGCCTCGATCGATCCGGACGTGCCGATCTCGGAAGCCGGGTCGCTCGGCGCGAGACTCGATGATCAATTTAAGGACGTCCGCGCCGCGCGCACCATGCTCGTGACCCTGGGCGCCCTGACGCTCGCCCTGAGCATGATCGGCTTGTATGCCGCGCTCGCGTTCGCTGTCGGTGAGCGGACACGCGAGATTGCGATACGGCTGGCGCTCGGCGCCTCACGCGCCGACGTCGGCGGCCTCGTCTTTCGCCGCGGCATGGCGATCGTGTCGCTCGGGATCATCGCCGGCGTCGCGGCGTGCGTCCTCGCGGGCCCCTTCCTTGCCCACCTGCTCTACGGCGTAGCCCCGCGTGATCCTCTCGCCATCACTGCGGGGCCGGTCGTGCTGATCGTGGTCGCGGCGCTGGCAATCTCGCTGCCGGCAAGGCGCGCCATGAAGCAAAGCCCGATGATCGCGCTGCGAGCCGAGTGAGCAGACATCAGGGAGATGGCCTTCCGTAAGGCGGCCCGGAAATCTCGTCGATCCTCCAGATCTCCCCCGCAAGCGTGACCACGTACGCGGTAGTGCCGATTACCTCGAGCGAGGTCGGCACATTGAGGTTGTCGGCGACCGGCGCGAAGGAGCCGTCCGCTGCCACCCGCAAAAGCGCGCCCGTATTCGGCAAGGCGGGAGATCCTTCGGGTCCCCCGGCGTGGATACCCTGCGAGAGTGCGAACAAGGTGCGGCCCCGGCCGAACTCCACGTCGACGAGCAGCGGCGCTCCGGACGCCACGACCAAGGCCTCGGCCGACCTGTCAGTAAACGACACCACCTGGCCATCCTGGGGCAGATGCGGCAAGGGGCCGGCCTCTGCCATGTACACCCAGTTTCCCGCTATCGCCAGCCCGGTCGGCACGATGTTGCCAAAGGCCCTGAACACGGAGACAGTCCCATCGCGTGTGACTTGATACACGCGATTGTGATGCCCGTCGGTGACGAGGAAGCCGCCTCGATAGGGCTCCATCGCATACTGGAGTCCCCTCAATCCCTCGAACGGTGTATCCGGCGGATGCTCGATCGCAAACGCGCCGATGTCAGCAATCACCGTGAAACTCGCCGGTCCGTCCACGCGATAGATCCCGACGATGTCCGCGCTTCCGAACTGGGGGCCGACGAGCGTCACGATCACGTAAGCCGTGTTGCCGACGAACGCGATGTCCGTCGGCCCGCCGAATCCGATGATCGATCTCGGCAGGCCGCTCGCGAACGTGGTGACCTCTCCGGTCTCCGGGTCCACGCGCGAGATCCGGCCTACCGCGCCTTCGGTCACGTACAGTGCCCCGTCCGGACCGACGGTGCTGCCAGACGCACCCTGCAGCCCCGTCACGAGCCGCGTCGGCACGGACTGGGCCGCCAGCGGCGCGGCACAGGCCGCGGTACCGAGGAGGAGCCCAAGCACAACCGTCATTTTCGCCTTCATCGGTGCCTCCGTTGGCGCGAACAGACCGCCGGGAATGCCGCGCGAAGCGTTCACCGTCCTAATGCGCACCCGGAGCGCGAAAAGGGGCATGCGGACGTAAGATGACGCGCATGTCCGCTCCTCTCGAGTCGCCGACGGAGCTGCTGCGGGCATGGGGTCGCGGCGAAGCGTCCGCCTTCGACCGGCTGGTACCTCTCGTCCATGACGAACTGCGCCTGCTGGCACGGCGGTACATGCGGCGCGAACGAGCGGATCACACCCTCCAGACGACGGCTTTGGTGAACGAGGCGTATCTGCGGATGATCGGCGCCGGCCAGGTGGACTGGCAGGGCCGCGCGCACTTCTTCGCCATCGCCGCGCGCGTGATGCGACGGATTCTCGTGGACTCCGCGCGCCGCCGCCGGGCTCCGCAACGAGGCGGCGCCGTGTCACACATGCCGCTCGATGAAGCCCTGATCCCGGCGACGGCCCGTCAGCCGGATCTGGTCGCTCTGGACGACGCCCTGCAAAAGCTCGAATCGACGTACCCGAGGAAGAGCCGCGTCGTGGAACTCCGCTATTTCGGGGGAATGAACCTCGAGGAGGCCGCCGCCGTGCTCGGCGTATCGCGCGACACCGTCAAACGCGACTGGCGGTTCGCGAAGATGTGGCTACTGCGGGAGCTCGATGGCGAGCGCAGCTGAACGTCATTGTCTCGAACGGCGTCGGAACTCGGTCACGGCCTTGATCCAGAGCGTGACGTGCCTCCGGGATTGTTCCTCGGAGGTTCGGTCGGCGACGATTGCCACAACACTGGTCCCGTCTCGAGACACCGCAAATACGGGTCCCTCCAAGTGGGTTGCCATTCGATGCCGCGACCACACGCGCGGCTGCAAGGGACCAAAGAGCGCACCTCGGGCAGAGTACTGTGCCACCATCAGCACCTCCCCGGCCTGGAAGAACAACCCCGGCCGTTCGGGAGAGAACCGGGGCATCATGCCCCCGCCATCGGAGATCTTCCACCGGCGTCCATCGTCTGGAAACGACCGAACAAAGGTCTCGTGGCGTCCGCCCTCTTCGCTCGATGAATACGCGACCCATCGGCCGTCCGGCGAAAAGTCGAGATGGCGCTCATCGTCTCCTGTCTGGAGGAAAGGCTCGGGCTGTCCCGGCCGGATCCCCGTGCCGTCGACGGCGATCGGCACGGTCCATAGATCCCATTTGCCGCCTTCCGCTGGCCTGAACTGATGGAAGGCGAGGCGGCTGTTGTGCCGATCACCTGTGATCGATGAAGCTATCCGCGCCAGCGGGGCTTCCGTCGGCAGCAGGACGCGCGGTTCGGATCCGCCGTCGGCCCGCACGTAACGGATACCTTCCGGTGTGTTGAACACGATGAACCGGTCATCGAGAGTCCAGACTTTCGAGCCAGTGGCAGCCAACCCCTTCGTGACTTGCGTGGGTATGCGGCGGCGGATGTCGTAGACCCAGACATCCTGCATAGCGGTGAACGCAACCCGGTCACCGGCGTGCGACAGCATGGGGCCAATATAGTCTCCGGCTTCCGCAAACAAGGGCGTCGAGCCCGCCTCATCCAGCCAGGCGACATGGAACTTCGGCTGCCGCCGGGCGATGACGCTGCCGGTTCTCGACGCGTCCATCTGAGCTGCCCCGCTGTTGTCATACGCCACGCCTTCGAACACGGCGAAGGACGGACCCAGGAGTTCGAGACGGACTGGATCGAACGCCGCCGCAAACAGAGTCCCGCTGCGGACGAAGGTCAAGTATCCGGTGCCCTCCGAATCGGCGACGAACCTTCCGAACGTCGCGCCGTCAAGCAGTCGCTTGCGCCGCCCGTCCACCAGCGAGAAGACGTCGACCCGTGCACGGCTCCACCAGGTCGGAGCGCTGTGGCTGGTAAAGAGCACCGCCTTTCCACCCGGCAGGAATTGCGGCCATCGATGCGTAATCTCAGGCGCCTCGAGTTGCGTGAGCGTCTCGATCGGTCCGCCAGCGGCACGCACCCGCCTCAGCCCTCCGATTATCCCGGCGAAAACGATACTGTCGTCCTCGGCCCACGTACCGCCGCGCCCCTCCCGTGGGGCCTCGCAGATCGGCACGACCGGACCGCCGTCGAGAGCAATCCGTTTGAGCTTGCCGTCGGCGATGAACGCCACCTGCCTGCTGTCTGGAGAAAGGAAGAATGTCAATCCGTCGGAGGCAGAAACCCCCTCGGTGCCCGCAAGCGGCACGGACACGGCGTGATCCAGACGCTGTGTCATCAAGCGGTTGTTGGACACGAAGGTCAGGTGCCGGTCATCGGGCGAGATCGCGACGGCGGGACCGAAACGCCTGTCGCCGAGTGACACGTCCGAGCCGAGATCCAACGGGAGCTGCATCACCGGTTGCCGGGCGGGCGTCGCCCTCCGTGTCAACCACGACAACCATGGTGCGGCGAACGCGCCGGCGATCAGCGCGGCGGTCGAACCAATCCAGAGCCGGCGAGACGGACGCCCAGCGGTGGGCGGCCTCCTCGTGTGAACAACGCCATCCGTGCCGTGAGCCTCTTCGAGGTCCTCGACCGCATCACCGATGTCCCGCAGGCGGCGCTCTGGATCCTTGCTGAGGCATCGGTGCACGAGCTTCCCAAGGGCGGCAGGCGTGGTAGGCGGCAGCGCGCTCCAATCCGGCTCGTGCTCCAGAACGTGCGCCACTGTATCGGCGACCGTGTTTCCGTTGAAGGGTCGTCGTCCCGCAAGCATCTCGAACACGATGCAGCCGAACGCCCAGATGTCAGTCCGTTTGTCGACCTGGAGACCACGTGCCTGCTCGGGGCTCATATAGGCCGGGGTCCCGAGTGTCATCCCCTCGACCGTCCCGCTGTCCGGCCGCTGGACACGATCGACCACGTCACCGTGCCGGTCGAGCGGCATCAGCTTGGCCAGGCCGAAGTCGAGCAACTTGACTACTCCGTCGGGCCGAATCATGACGTTGGCGGGTTTCAGGTCGCGATGGACGATGCCTTTCTCATGAGCGGCATCGAGGGCATCCGCGATCTGCCGCGCGATCGACAATACGTTGACGACTGGAAGACCCGCTCTCGTTGGCGGCTGCGCCGTCGTCGAGCGCAGGCGCTCGGCAAGCGTCTCCCCTTCGACCAGTTCGAGGACGAGCGCGTAGATGCCACCAGCGTGCTCCACCCCGTAAATGGTGGCGATATTGGGATGGTTGAGTGAGGCGAGCAAACGCGCTTCCCGCTCGAAACGCCCGAGTCGCTGCGGATCGCTCGTGAAGTGGGACGGCAGGACCTTGATTGCGACGTCGCGACCGAGCGTCGGGTCGCGCGCCACGTATACCTCGCCCATACCGCCAGAGCCGAGGCTCGAGACGATGGTATAGGGACCAATCCGATCGCCGGCCGCCACTGTGGGGACGGTGACAGCGAGTGCCGCCGACAAGGCGGAAGGAGCGAGCGGGACCTCGAGGAATGATGCGGCGGCCCCCTCGCGCGCGATCAGCGATTCCGCTTCGCGCCGAAGCGCCTCGTCACCGCGACACGCCTCGCTGATGAACGCAGCGCGCTCGGCTGCCGGACGCTCGAGCGCCGACAGGCAGATCCGCTCCAGATCCGATTCGCGTCCGGTCGTCATGCGGCCGCTCCCTGCTCCATTGCCAGCAGAATGAAGCCACTTTGCGCGGTTGGCTGCGTGCCGATGACAACACGGATCTGCCCGGAAAATCAACAAAACTGCACGGCCAGCGGCGGTGCGCGTTGTCCACCCGAAATGACGGCCCCAGTTACAGGACGATTCAACTGCCGCCTTCCGGCGGGCGCACGGACGCCAGCGCCGTGGACGGTATAATTCGCGCGCTTGCAACCAGGTCATTCGATCGGACCCTACGTCATCGTCGGGCCGCTGGGCGCGGGCGGTATGGGCGAGGTATACCGCGCCCGGGATACTCGTCTCGGCCGCGAGGTCGCGCTGAAGGTTCTCCCGGCGACATTCGCCAGCGATCAGGAGAGGCTTGCCCGCTTCGCGCGTGAAGCCCGCGCGGTTGCGGCGCTCTCCCACCCGAACATTCTCGCCATCCACGATGTCGGCCGCGAGGATGGCGTCAGTTTCGCCATCTTCGAACTGCTCGATGGAGTGACGCTGCGCGAGCGATTGCAATCGGGTCCGCTGGCGCCGCGCAAGGCCGCGTCAATTGCCGCGCAGATTGCGCGTGGCCTCGACGCGGCCCATAGCCATGGCATCGTTCACCGCGACATCAAACCGGAGAACCTGCTGATCACCAGCGCCGGGCTGCTCAAGGTCCTCGATTTCGGCATCGCCCGTGTCGTCGACCCTGCCGAGACTGCCGAAACCGTTACGAGCGTGGCGACCATTCCCGGCGTCGCCGTCGGCACCGTTGCCTACATGTCGCCTGAGCAGTTGCGGGGAGAGGCGGCCACACCCGCGTCGGATTTGTTCGCAACCGGCATGGTGCTCCACGAAATGCTCACCGGCCATCGCCCGTTCGAGCGGGCATCGCACGCCGCGACGGTTGCGGCGGTGCTCCATGACGATGCGCCGCCGCTGCCGCCGGGAGCGCCGCCCGCACTCGGACGTATCGTTGATCGCTTGCTCGAAAAGGCACCGGAGGACCGTTTCCGATCGGCACTCGATCTCGCGTTTGCGTTGGAAGCGCTGAGCGGAGATACCGGCAGCGGGACGGTGACCGCCGTCGCGCGCCGCTCCATCCGAAAGCCGCTGACGGTGGCAGTGGCCCTTGCGATTGCGGGTGCCGCCGGTTGGGCCATGGGCCGGTCGTTCAGACCGCCGGCGTCTGGGAGCGCGGTGGTTGACGCGTCGACCTTCGAGCCTATGACGTTCCGAAGGGGAACCGTGTTTCAGGCACGGTTCGGACCTCGCGGGACGATTCTGTACTCCGCGGCCTGGGATGGTCAGCCTGTAGAGATCTTCGAAACCAGCGGCGTCCAGCCCGAGGCTCGAGGGCTCGGTCTCGCGCCAGCCAATCTGCTTGCAGTGTCCCCGACAGGCGACCTGGCGATCGCTCGCGATCCCCATTTTCCACTGACTTATTTCCATTTCGGCCGGCTCGCGACCGTTGCCCTCGGAGGCGGCGCCGCTCCGCATGAGGTCGCTGACGAGGTCTCGGCCGCCGACTACACGCCCGACGGCCGAGAGGTAGCGCTGGCCCGCGTCGTCAACGGCGAATCCAGGATTGAACTGCCGCTCGGGCGAGTGTGGTACTCCGGCGTGGCCGCTCGCGATCCGATTTCGAGCATTCGTGTCTCGCCGGACGGAAACAGCATTGCGTTCTGGCATGGTCACATCGCTGCCGACACGGTGTTGTCGGTCGTGAGTCGCGCGGGGACCAGGCACGATCTCGTCAAGCAGGCTGGGCTCGGCCGCGGGATCGCGTGGACGCGCGACGGCGGCGAAGTCTGGTCCGTGGCCGGCGTGCCCGGCGAGGCGCCGACGCGCCTTATCGCCGTTCGCGCCGATGGTCAGGGAGCGCCGCGCGAAGTGCTGAAGCTTCCGTCCAGGTTTCGTCTGCACGATCTGTCGGCGGACGGCGATGTCCTGCTGGCCGTCGCGGACGTTACGACTACGCTCTACGTGCAGGCGGGTGCGACGATGATCAATCGGCCGTGGTTCAGCACGACGTTCGTCAACGACATTTCTCCGGACGGACGGTTCCTCCTGTTCACCGAGACGCCCGGCTTTCCGCATCGCCAGAGTCTGTACTACCGGAGCGTCGACGGCCGTTCGCCCGTCCGCATCGCCGAAGGGACGATCCCCGTTCAATCGCCACGGCTATCGGCAGACGCACAGCGAGCGGCCCTGATCCGCGATGGCAAGGTCACGATTGCGCCGCTCGCCGGTCAGCCGCGGGAGCTGGTGGCGGCAGGCCGCGCCGTTGACATGCTCGCATGGGACGGCAGCGGCCATGTCGTCTACGCGACGGAGGAAGGCGCCCTCTATCGACAGGACGCAATCGGTGATGCTCAGGCAACACTCGTTGCCAGCGTGCGCTGCCCTGGCGGTCCGATCGCATCGACAGACGGGCGCGTCGCCTGCTCCGATGTGAACGGACAGATTGTCGTGGTCGGCGTCGACGGATCGAACAAGCACACGGTTCAGCCGAGCGAAAACCCCGGCCGGTTGATTGGCTGGACGACCGACAATCGCCACGTCTATTCGTATCTCGAAGGCGTCAATCCCACCTGGCTCGGCAGAACCGACGTCCAGACCGGCAACGTTCAGCGTATCGCCGACATCCGGCCGGCCGATGGCACGGGCGTCTGGCGGATCCACCCCGTTCGGGTGACGCCCGATGGCCGCGTCACCGCGTTCAGCGTGGCGCGCGAGGTGTCGCAGCTCTTTCGCTACAAGGGCCTGAAGTAGTCACTTCAATTCCTCGCCACGGGCATGCTGTTGAACCACACATTCCCGGTGCGATACCCGCGTTCGCCTTCCGCCCACACCGCAAACAAACGGCCGCTCGACGAGATCGCGGCGCCGCCATAGTGGCCGTAGAACTCGGGGAAGCCCTCGGGTGACTTGTAGGCGGCACCGTCGACGCGATTCGACAGCCAGACGTCGTCACCCCAGGTCTTCGCGCCATCCGTGGAACAGCGCGCGAACACGTCGCGAGCGCCGCGGCGATCGTCGAGCCACACCACGCAGACCCGGCCATTTCCATACGCGGTCACGAGCGAGCGGTCGTGATCCGCAAGGTCGTTCGACTGTGGCCGCGGCGCGCGACTCACCGGCCGGCTGTCCGACCAGGTCCGGCCGGCATCGGCGCTCGATTTGAGCAGCAGTGCGTACGGGTGCCCGGGCCCGCGCCCTTCCGTGTATGCCGCATAGGCCTGGCCGGCGCTGTCGACCGCGACACTGACACGCGGCAGCTTGACCCGGCACTCGGGATCGTGCGCGCATCCTTTCAGGAAACGCGGCGACGAGCTGATCCGCGAATCCTGCCAGCTGCGGCCGTCGTCCGTCGATCGATAGACATGCAGTTGCACGTCCGTCTGCAGTCGCTTGGCAATGTCGCTGTCGGACATCGACGGGACCGCGAACCACAAGGCACCGTCAGGAGCGAAGGTGAGCGCCTCGGGCCAGAAGTGGCGCCCGTCGCCCGGTTCCACGACGCGGGCCTCGTTCCAGGTCTTTCCTCCATCCGCGGTGGTGACGATCGAGGGACCCGGGTTCGATTCGTAAACGACGGCGATGCGCGCACCGTCCGGCGATACCGCCAGTTCGGGCTTGTCGATGACCCGCGTCACCGGAATCGTGTCGGCATTGAAAGTTCGTCCGTCATCACGGGACCGGGCGATGCGCAGCCGGTTCGGCGCCCCCGGCTCCGGGTTGTCCATATAGGTCACGTAGATCGTGCCGCCGCGATCTACGGCGATGCGTTGGTCCCCCTGGAGGCGCCCCTCGGTGCTGAGCGGCCATGGGCCTTCGAATGTGGTGCCGCCATCGAGTGATCGCCAGAGCACCTGCCGTTGATCGAACTCTTTCGATCCCGGCGTTCCGCTGCGTTGCCCCGCGACGATATACACCTGCTCTCGCGGTCCGATCGCAATGGCCGGCTCCCAGCAGTCGGTCGATGACGGGAGCATGAGCTCCAGCGTTGGCGCCGATCGCCAGGTTGACGTTTGCGGCACGACGGCCATGACCAGTGTTATGGACGCGACGAGGAGCCTGCTCACGTTCGTATCCTCCCGGCACTCATGACGATCGCATGTGGCGCCGCCGAGCGGTGCCGACCGGTGCGGCGCCTGTCAGAGTGGACGTCCCGTTATATGAGCCGGTTGGATTTAGTGGGCGTGGCAGTCGTTGAGCACATCACGCCACGATGAGCCGGGTGTGGAAAATGCGGTGTCGCGATCTTGATGGCGGGTGACCGTGAGCGACGGCTGCTGCCGCCGCTCACGCCTGGTGTGACCGACCTGCGGGCTGCAGTTCAGAAACTGCCGCCCGTGGGGACGTTCCCGTGACTCTTCCTGGGCTTCGACTTGCCCGTCGTGGTGGTGGACGCCGCCCCGCCAGTTGCGGTTGGCGACGTGCTCGTCTTGGACGTGCTGGTCGTCGTCGAGGTAGTGGTCGTATACGGCACGATCTCCGGCATCACGGCGCCGCCTGCAATCGACTGCTTCGCCTGCCCGAGGCTCAACGTCGACGGTGTATTCGTCGCCAGCTCCGGTTTCACGAGCTGTACCGTACCGTTCGGGAGCGTCTGCGTCCGGTAGACATTGTGCGTGACCGGATCCACGTAGGTGCCCGTCATCAGCACCTTCAACAGGTTGAATGACGTGCCCTGGTTCTGGACCTGGTTCGTCGCGGCATTGAGCTGCCCCACGTTCTTGAACCCGTAGCCAGCCTCGAACGCGGTCCCGGTGTAACCGGCTGCCTGCAGCTTCGCCTCGATCTTCGACCGCAACGTGGGGTTCTTCTCGAGCAACTTCCCGACCTTGGTGCTGGTGAAGTCGATGGTCGGCGTCGACGTAGTCGTTGTCGTCGTGCTCGAGGGCGATGTAGAGGTGCCGTCAGTCGTTGACGTCGTGGTGGACGATCCCGACTTTGCGGTCCTGGCTTCTGCCTTCGTTGCCTTTGCGTCCGCCTTCGCCTGGGCGCCCTGCGGCTTCATGCTCTTGTCCGCCTTCGCCCCCGAAACCTTCGTCTGACCGCCGCCCTTGGCGACTTGCGTCGTCGTCTTCGCCGGCTTGACAGACTTGCTGCCTGATGCGCCTGTTGCCTTGACCGTCGGCCCTTTCGAGGGTGACGTCTTGGTGATCGTCGGTTTTCCCGCGCCGGCAGGTTTCGAAGCCGGCTTCGCGGCCTCGCTCGCCGTAACCGCGAACGCCACCGCAAGCGGCACGAGAATCGTCAGTCGTCGCATGATGCCTCCACTTGCCTCAGCCAACTCGCAACTGGCGTGCCCGGGGTTGCCCGATCTGTAAGTACCAGCCTCAGAGCGAGTTATGAGCTTCTCAAGGCCGATGCCACATCCAGGATCCGCGTAGTAATTACAGATCAGCGTCGGGATTACAAGGCCGACCGACGCCGACGGGCGCTCACCCGGCGTCCGCACCCTGGAAGTTGTGCTACGGTGCGCGCCGGGGTCACCCCGCGTTCAGTAGAGGAATCCGTATGAAGCTTCGCGTCTTCACGCCTCCACCCGTCGCCTTCATGACCGTGGCGATGTGGCTGGGGATCGTACTCACCGCCGCCGCACAGTCGAACCCCGTTCAACTCGAGAACGCGAAACCAGGGTCGACGGACTGGCTGCTGACGAGAGTCGCCCGGCACGACGACGAGATATACGAGCTTGGGTGGCGTCGGCGGAGAGGAATCGAGGCCTACGCGTCGCACACCAGCGTCAAGGCCGGCGACACGCTCAACGTGCACGTCAGCACATACCCGGCGAACCAGTATTCCGTCAGCATCTACCGCATGGGGTATTACGGCGGCGCCGGCGCGCGGCTGATGCGCACCATCGGCCCGCTCCAGGGAACGGTCGAACCCACCCCGCAGGACGGCAGCCGCAATGTGATCGAATGCAACTGGAAGGTAGGGTTCAGCCTCGAGATTCCGAAAGAGTGGCTGAGCGGCGTCTACATTGGCAAGCTGTCGATCCTGCCGTCAGTCACGGGGCAGTATCTCGATCTCGAGATGATTAGTGAGAGCTACGTCGTCTTCATCGTCCGTGACGATCGCAGGGCCGATCTCCTGTTTCAGGCCTCCGACATGACCTGGCTGTCCTACAACCGGTGGCCACAGTGGCGTTCGATGTACGACCTCGGAAATGCGCCCTGGGGTGCGTCGAACAGCAAGGTCGGCTACGACGTGAGCTTCGACCGGCCGTACGCGCTGTATTGGAACGGATACCCGGCGGGGTTTCATCCGCTGACGAACGGATCCGGCGAGTTCCTCATGACGGAGTTTCCGCTGGCGTTCTGGCTGGAGAAAGAGGGATACGACGTCACTTACATCTCTAACGTCGACACGCATGCCGACGGAGCCGGGCTGCTGCGGGCGAAGGCGTTCCTTTCGGTCGGTCACGACGAGTACTGGACCGAGCGGATGTTCGAGAACGTGACGAAGGCCCGCGATGCCGGACTCAGCCTCGCGTTCCTCTCCGGCAACTCGATTTCCGGCGTCGTCGAGCTGCTGCCGGCGAGCGATGGCCGCCCGAACCGCGTCATGCGTCGTGCGGGGCGCGGGTTCAAGGGCGAGCAGGAGCTGATGGGGGCGACGTCGTATGGCGTCGGCTTCGCCGACTGGACGAACGACAACCCTGAACATTGGGCCTTCGAGGGAACCAACATGAAGAAGGGCGATCGCGTGGCGCAGCTGGTCGGCTGGGAATACCACGGCGCTCCTCTCGGGTCGCATCCCGGGCTCGTCGTGCTGTCGGAAGGTCCGGTGTATGCCGCCAATGGAGGCAAGCTCACCGGAACCTACGCGACGACGTTGTACACGGCGCGGAGAGGCAATCTCGTCTTCAATGCCGGCACGTGCTGGTGGAACGTGGTGTTGTCATCCCCGCCCGGATTCCAGAACCCGCCGCGCAAGGACTTCCGGCGCAGCGATCCGCGGATCCAGCGGATCACGAAGAACATCCTCGATCGAATGATCGGTACGAAGCTGATGGACTGAGGGTCTGCGAGCCGATCAAATCACCACAGTTTAGCGGCTCAGTGCGTGCTACGATCCTGCTCCTTTCCCACTTGGAGGCGCATGGCCACCACGATCGACACTGCGCAGCTCGCACAGACGTTCACCGGCCAGCTGCTGCACCCGGCCGACGCCGGATACGACGACGCGCGTCGCGTTCA
>Ga0111539_10002567_pt1 | contig 24035 bp, 17 predicted proteins | sample RhiMethybrSRZTD1_FD_79667 | JGI IMG/M metagenome (GOLD analysis project Ga0111539, IMG submission 79667) | Populus rhizosphere microbial communities from Tennessee, USA - Rhizosphere MetaG P. TD hybrid SRZTD1 (version 2) (version 2) | ecosystem: Host-associated > Plants > Roots > Rhizosphere >...
ACGCTCGCCCACTCCGACAGCAATGCCCCGGATACCGGCAACAGCACCATCGGGCCGGTGCAATTCGATCCCTATGACATCGAAAAAGATCGCGGTCCCGATCCGAACGTGGTGAAGCATCGGCTCGTCGCGAATGCGACCCTGGACATTCCGGTAGGTCGCGGCAGGCCCCACGGCGCGAACATGGCGAAATGGGCCGACAGCCTGTTCGGCGGCTGGACTGTCTCGTCGATCTTCCAGGCGCGTAGCGGCCAGAACTTGACGCCGTTCTTCAGCGGGTTCTACACGACGAGCCCGTGGAACACCGGCAAAGCGCTGGACGGTTTGGGCAACTGCTTCTGCGAGGCTTGGCGGCCGGATCAGATTGGGGATCCGAACAGCGGCGGGTCGCGCGCTGCCTTCTTCAATCAGGCGGCGTACGCGCTACCGGCGCCGGGAAAACTCGGCAACGCCAAGAAGGGCAGCCTGAAAGGACCAGGCACGTGGGTCGTGAACTTGGCGTTCTACAAAGATGTCGTGCAGCAGGGCCACTTCCGGCTGCAGTTCTCGGCGCTGCTTGACAACGCGTTCAACCATCCGCAGTTCTTCCCGGCGTATGGGAGCGGATTCGTCGATCTCACGTCGTTCCTGACGGAGGACGATCCCAACAATGGCTCCACGGGCGTGCTGGGGTCTGGTGCCATAGGAAACGCGGAAGGATTCTCGCCTGGACGGGTCATACGCTTGGGCATCAGAGCGACGTTCTGATGCCCGGTCGATGGTAGTGGTCGCGCGGCTCAACTCTGGCAGAGGGCGTTCCTCGTGGCTGCCGAGTTGCGCCGCGCTCCTGGGGGCGCTGGCGATCATATCGGCGGCGCCGGTTGCGCCAGTTCGCGTCTGGCAGAGCGCGCTGCAGATTCCCACCTACACTGAAGGACCGGCGAACCCAAATCCACCGTTCGATCTCTTTTCATTCGGACGTTTCAACTATCCCTATCCGATCCGCGATGCGTTGACGGATCGTCGTGAGTCCGTGTCGTGGCGGACCCTGAATCTCGAGAATGAGTACCTCCGGCTGACGGTGCTTCCAGAGCTGGGCGGCCATATCTACAGCTGCCTCGACAAGCGCAGCGGCCGTGAAATGTTCTACGCCAACACCGCAATCAAGAAGGCGCTGATTGGTTATCGCGGCGCGTGGGCTGCGTTTGGCGTCGAGTTCAACTTCCCCGTCTCGCACAACTGGATGTCGATGTCGCCGGTCGATTTCGCGACGGTTCAAAATGCCGATGGCAGCGGATCGATTTTTATCGGCAACGTCGATCAGGTTTACGGCGGCCAGTGGCGAGTCGAACTTCGCTTGAGCCCTGGCCGATCAGTCCTCGAACAGCAGGTCGACCTCTCGAACGCGAGCCGCGCTCGTCATCGCTACTACTGGTGGAGCAACGGCGCCGTGCAGGTCTGGGATGATTCACATCTCGTGTATCCGACCGAGCTGATGGCGACGCACGGGTTCACCCGGATCGAACGATGGCCCATCGACCAAAAGGGGCGCGACCTCAGCATCATTCGAAACCAGGAGGATGGCCCGGTATCATTGTTCACCTTCCGGACGAAGGAACCATTCGTCGGCGTCTACCATCCGAACACACAGAGCGGCACCGTTCACGTCGCCTCTCCGTCGGAACTTCCGACGCACAAAGTGTGGTCGTGGGGTCATGACCGCGAAGCCGCGGATTGGCGTACGGCGCTCTCGGACGACGACAGTGCCTACATCGAGCTTCAAGCGGGCCTGTTTCGAAACCAGGAGACGTACGCGTTTCTCGATCCGCAGGACACGGTGAGCTTTTCGGAATACTGGCTACCGGTTCGCGATCTCGGCGGCATCACGCGAGCAAATGTAGACGCAGTCATGCACATGGAGCGGACGGCGCCGGTGCACGCGCGCATTGCGCTCGACGTCACACGCGATCTGCCCGACGCTCATATTGCGATTCAGGGGGCTGCGGCGGCTTTCGATCGGCACGTGTCGCTGTCTCCGCGCGACACCTGGCGCTGGGAAGGAGACACCGCGGGCGCCAGTCCGCTTCGGATCGATGTCACTGATGCCAATGGTCAACCGGTGATCTCGCACACGGAAAACCACTTCGATCGAACCGCGGCGGTGGATGTGAAAATTGGACCGCAACCCGCAGTGCCATTGCCGCATGGCACGCTGGAAGTGGACGACATTCTCGAACGTGGCCGCGTCGACGAGCTCGAGGGCCGCCGACAGATGGCGATGGCCCGCTACCAGGCGGCTGTCCGATCGCATCCCGATAATCTGGCGTTGTTGAAAGCGGCAGGCCGCCTGGCGGTCACGCTTGGTTGGGCCGATTCACGATCAACGGCCTCCACCGAGAGCCTCGGCTGGCTCCAGCAAGCCAACGCGAGCAACACGACGGATTTCGAGATTCAGTACTACCTCGGTTCGGCGTTCGCAAGCGCCGGTCGATTCGAGGAGGCGGAACGGTACCTCGAATCGTCGCAGCGGTTCGGCTCAACGCGGCTTGCCGGTGGCGTCGAGCTCGCGAGGGTGTTTGCACGTGAGGGCAAGCGAGAAGCCGCGCTCAAACAACTTCAGGAACTGGCATCCGAGTCGGCGCGCGCGACCGTGCCGCGCGCCCTCGAAGTGTCGCTCCTCCGTCGTGCACAACGACTCGACGAGGCACGCGATCGTGCTGCCAAAGCTCACGCCGTCGATCCGACGAGCAGCTTCGTGCGATACGAGCTCACGCGACTGGGAACTCCCGATCAGAATCTGTGGACCCACCTGGGCGCGGATGCGAATCGCGTCCTCGACATTGTCGACCAATACGTGCTGATAGGCGCCTGGGATGATGCGCTGGATTTGCTGTCGCGGCGGTATCCGGACGTCGACGCGCCACTCCGTGAACCCGGCGCGGTGCCCCCCGGTCAATCTCCGCTCGTTGCCTACTATCGTGGTTACGTTCGCGCCCAGACCGGAGCAAGCCCGGCGGCCGACTTCGACGCCGCGCGCTCGCTTCCGATGACCTACGTCTTTCCCAGTCGTCGGTCGTCATACGCCGTGCTGAATGAGGCGCTCAAAGCCAGTCCTGCGGATGCAACAGCCCAGTTCCTGCTCGGATCGCTTTATCTGTCCAGCGGGCTCGTTCAGCCGGCGATCGACCGTTGGCAGCAGGTGCGCAAGCTTCGGCCCGCGACACCGGTGCTCCATCGCAATCTCGGTCTTGCGTTGCTGCAACGATCGGACTACACCGAGGCACGCACGGTGTTGCAGGAAGGGCTCTCGGCGGATCGCGACAACGTCGACGTCTACCTCGCCCTGGATGCTGTCCTCAGCGCGAGCGGCGCGTCGGCACGCGATCGCGCAACCGCACTCGCGCAGTATCCCTCACCCGATAGAGAAAAGCCTGCCTCGCTGGTGTTCAAGGCGGCTCTCGCGCTGGCCGAGGCCGGCGATGCCGCCGCCGCTGAACGCCTGTTCCACGATCGTTTCTTCCCTCGCGAGGAAGGCGGCACAAATGTGAGGACGATCTATGCGCAGGTGCGACTGACCTCGGCTCGCGTGGCTTCGGAGCACAAACGTTGCGACACGGCGCGACAGATCCTCGATTCGTTGTCGAACGAACAACCAGGGCTCGCATTCACCAAGAGTGGGCTGACTGACGCGGTCGCGACTTCAACGTTGTCGTGGCAGGCTGCTGACATCGAATCGGCGTGTGGCCGAAGCGCGGAGGCACGTACACGCTGGGAGCGCCTCGCGCGTCCTCTGTCGGCCGACGGTCCAGCGCTGACACTGGCCATTGCCGACACCGCACGACAGCGACTCGGCCGGCCGAGAACTGCGGCTGAACACGCGCGCCTCGAGCGCGCGCTCGAAAACGCGACCGCTTTGCTGGAGTCGGCGGGTACGAGCAGTCCCGGGCTGATTGAGTACGCGCGTGGCGTTCTGCTTGAAGCACTCGGGAAAAACGACGAAGCCCGTGAGGCACTTCGCCGGGTCTTTACCTATCCTGACCGCAGTCTGTCGCACGCGCTGGCGCGTGCGCGTCTTGTCGGTCGCGGTCTTCCGCCTTCGCGAAACGCTACCGCGGACCACCGTAGCCTTGGCGTAGGTGGTTAGACCGCGCCAGGTTGATATGCGTCTAGGACTAACGACTATTGCCCTGGCCGTGTTGATGGTCCCTGCTGTCGCAGACGCCGGTCTCCGGCGCGTATGGGCGGTCAACGATGGCGAAAAGATCGAGCGTGACGCGCTGAATCATCCGGCGGCCGCTCGCAATTCCGCATGGGACGGACGCGTCGTCCGCATTTTTGGCGCGCGCAACGAGATCGTCGCGTTTCAGGTGATCGTCGAGGGGGATGCGCGCAGCATCAAGGCACTCTCCGTGCGGCTTCCGGAATTGAAGTCGTCCGGCGATCGGATCGCGTATCGCGCGCCGGCAGCGGATCCGACCGACTACGTCGATCGGCCAATCCAGATCTTCGCCGAGCACTACATGGAGGTGACGTCGCCGTCGAATGCGTCGTGGGTATACGCGCGCGACAGCCCGGCCGCCCCGCCGGATCCGACGGGATGGAAGCCGGTGCAGCTCGTGCCGGAAAACGCCAGGGCAGGTCGCGGTGGAATGCCCGTCACAGTTCAGCCGTCACAGAATCAGGCGATCTGGATTGAGGTCTACATCGATCGAGGTCGGCGGCCGGGACGCTACCGCGGCAGTATCGAGGTCCGCGCCGATCGGACCCGTCGGGTAATTCCCATCGAGCTCGAGGTGTTCGACTTCACATTGCCCGACGAGAACAGCATGCACGCGATGCTGTTTTATTCGAGCGATCAACCGGAGCTCTATCACGGCCGCAACCTGGATCCGGCCTATCATCGCCTCGCCCATAGGAATCGTGTCGAGTTTGTGCAGGCGTACAACGAGCAGACGCTGCCGCGCGTCATCGACCGCTTTTCCGGAAACGACTTTACGCGCGAGCGCGGCTACGCGGGCCCGGGAGAAGGCATCGGCAATGTCGTTGCGCCGCGAACCTTCTACGGTCCGGGGACAGAGTTTGATGAACGCGCGTCAGCGTGGGCGCGCAGCGACGCCTGGATGACGTTCCTGAAAGAGCGACTCCCGCGCGTGCTGACATTTCTCTATCTGCCCGACGAGCCTCGTGCCGCCGAGTACCCGCGCATCCTGTCGCTCGCCGACAACATTCACTCGAACCCTGGCCCCGGGCGCTCGCTGCCGACGTTCGTCACGCACGCGTACGTCGACGCGCTCGATGGCGCCATCAACATCTGGTGCGCGGGCCCCCTGTTGTTCAAGCTCGATCGTGTCGCGAGCGAGCGCGCGCGCGGCCGCGAGTATTGGTTCTACAACGGAGGACGTCCAGCTGGGGGCGCGATCACCATCGATGCGCCGGCGACCGACCCTCGCGCCACGATCTGGGCCGCGTTCAAGCACGATGTCCGCGTCTACTTCTATTGGTACGCAGTGCACTGGCGGCACAATTCGCAGAAACAGGGAGAACGCAACCAGAACGTCTGGGCCAACAGCATCACCTTCGACAATCGCAAGCAGCCGAACCGGTCGCCGGAAGATGCCGGATATATTCATGGGGACGGCGTCGTCGCCTATCCGGGAGAAGAGCGGCTTCACCCGGAGGAGGATCGCGGCGTGCCCGGGCCAATCTCGACGATTCAACTGGCAAACTTTCGACGAGGACTGCAGGATCACCAGTATTTGACACTGGCGCGGAAACTTGGCCTGAATGCCGTGGTGGACAAGGCCGTGCAAGCCATCGTGCCGCGGGTGTTTTCAGATGCCGGTCCGCGCGTTAGCTTTCCCGAGACCGGCGATCCGTACGAGGCCGTACGGCTGGAGCTGGCGCGAGCCATCGCCGCCGCATCATCACATGAAAACAAAACACGTTCGCGCCCTCGTTAAACCCTACAAGATCGACGACGGCTCACGTTTCCGGTTGAAGGACGTTGATCCCGACGACACATCCGACCTCTATTCGGACCAGGAGTCGGCAAAGGCGGCGCTCGCCGCGGGCATCGATCGACTGCGGGCCCTGCAGGAAAAGCTCTATGCACAGGATCAGTGGGGGGCGCTGCTGATCTTCCAGGCGATGGATGCCGCCGGGAAGGACGGTGCCATCGAGCACGTGATGTCCGGCGTGAATCCTCAGGGCTGCGAAGTGTACGCGTTCAAACAGCCGTCAGCGGAAGAACTCGATCACGATTACCTCTGGCGCACGTTGCGTCGGCTACCGGAGCGTGGCCGCATCGGCATCTTCAATCGGTCGTACTACGAAGAGGTGCTCGTCGTTCGCGTCCACCCGCAGATTCTTGCCAACCAGAAACTGCCGAGTTCGGCCAAAGGCAAGGACGTCTTCGAAGGCCGCTACGAGGATATCCGGGCGCACGAGCGATATCTCTCGAGGAACGGCTACGTCATTCGGAAGTTCTTCCTGCACGTTTCAAAGAAAGAGCAGACCCGCCGATTCCGGGATCGAATGAACGATCCCGAGAAGCAGTGGAAATTCTCGTTAGGTGATGTGCGTGAGCAGGAACGATGGAAGGACTATATGAAGGCGTACGAAACCGCGATCCAGCGCACGGCAAGGAAGCATGCGCCATGGGTCGTGATTCCAGCCAACCGCAAGTGGTTCGCACGCCTCGTTGTCGTCGCCGCAATCATCGACGCGCTTGAAGAACTGGATCTGGAATTCCCGAAACTGACCTCTGAACAGCGCAAGGAACTCGAGGAGGGACGAAAGATCCTGAACCAGAAGATCAGTAGCGGGAATACTTAGCCAGATCGATCCAGGCGCCGCCAACCATCACGCGGTCGACCTCGCGAACGGCGGAGATGTTCCGGCTCGGATCAGAACGAAGAACGACGAGATCCGCTTTCAAGCCCGGCTGCAGCGAGCCGAATTGATCGCTTCGGTAGAGAAACGCGGCGGCAGTACTGGTCGCCGCGGTTATCGCCTCCAGCGGCGTCAGGCCACTCTCGACGAGCAGTTCCAGTTCACGCCACGGCGCTTCACCTCGTTCCGCAAATGGAACCGTCGAATGGCCGCCCATCACGACGCGCGCTCCCGCCCCGGAGACGCGGCCGGTCAACTGCTTCATCCTGGTGAAGCCCGCAACCATCGTCGCCGCCATCTCCGTCGTCGTGCCCGCAACTGGGCGGTCGGCACGGCGCTCGAAGACGGCAAGTGTTGGATCAATCCACGGATGGCGCGCCGCCAGCGTCGCGTACAGGTCGCGTGCCTGAGGGCCATCGAGATCGAGCTTTGCGAACATGCGATACCGGCCGTCGCGTCGCGCGTCGTTGTCGGCCAGAACCGATTGACGGTAGGCCTCCGCGTCGACCTGCGGCAAGAGCCCCATGCCGAGCGACGTGATGTGCTCGATTCCATCCAGTCCCGCCTCGATCAACTCACGCGCATCGATGATTTCGAGGTGAGCCGTGCACGGGATGGAGCGCGCGCGGCAGACATCGACAACCGCCTTGGCGCTGGCAAAGGGCAATCGAAAGTAGATCTTCAGAGCCGAAGCTCCCTGGCGGACGTTGCGTTCGGCGAGCCGGCGCGCTTCTTCGGCGTCGCGGGCGACGACCGAGTCGGCGGGGTACGCCGGATGTTCACCATCGATGTGTGGACCAGTCGTAAAGATGCGAGGTCCCGGCAAACGATCGTCCGCGATCATCTTGCGCAGCAGCTCGAATCGCTCGTTCCACTGGCCCGGATCGCGGAACGCGGTGACGCCATGACTGAGCTGTCGCAGCGCGAGTTTCGGATCGTTCTCGATGTGAAAGTGAAGGTCGATGAGACCTGGCACGATCGTCCGTCCGGACAAATCGATCGTGTCAGCCTGCGGCGGCAGTGGAACCTGCGCGGGCCCTCCGATGCGAAGAATGTGATCCCCGTCGATAACGATTCGGGCCCGCTCCAGCGGCGCCCTGCCAGTGCCGTCAATGACACGCGCGTTGTCGAGCACAACGAGTCTGGCCTGGATCGGGGTGCGCGCGGACAGCGCCGCGGAAATGATGAACGTGCCGATGATGGCGATGAGTCGAAGTGGGCGAGACATGAATGCCAGCTGAGGAGGTCGAGACGTCACTCCCGCTCGAGGCGATCGTGGTCCCATGAATAACGAAATCGTCCGTGTTTGGAGCAACGATAGAACAGCCCGATCCGCTCCCCAACCGCCGCGTCGCGCTTCATCTCCTCGCCGCATTCCGGGCACTTGTTCAATTGCTCCCAGCGGCCTTCAGCCGGTTTGTCGTCGGCCATACGTCTCCTCCGGTTCCGGGGTCAGACCGGGGTCAGACCGGGGTCAGACCGGGGTCAGACCGGGGTCAGACCAGGGTCAGACCAGGGTCGTGCCCCGGAAGCCCTGAATAGCCCCGAGGAAACGGGAGTGTAAGAATACGCTAGGTGGTCTGACGCTCGTCTGACCCCGGTCTGACCCCCGTCTGACCCCCCCGCTCACTTTATTTCACTTCGAATTCATCGTCCGCTGAGTACTTGCCCCAGTGCGCTCTTCTAAAGTGGCGGCATGGGACGTGTCCGGAGGCTGGCGACGGTATCGGCGATTTTCGCGGTCCTGCTACCGCCAACAGTGGCGGCCCAGGCGCCCGACGCCCACACGTTGAAGGCTCGCGGCCTCGAGTTTGGCTACAACCTCGACTATGACCAGGCGCTCGCCGCATTTCGCGCGGCCATCGAAGCGAACCCGACCGACCCGAACGCGCATCGGCTTGCCGCCGCGACGCTGTGGATCAGCACGCTCTTCAAACAGGGAGCGGTCACGGCCGACGACTATCTTGGGCAAGCGCGATCCGACGTCGTACGTACGCCGGTGGCGCCAGAGACATCAGCGGCATTTCAGAGCCACATCGACAGCGCGCTTGCGCTGGCGGAGCAACGAGTTCGCGACCGTCCGAATGATGCCGATGCCCACTTTCAGTTGGGCGCAGCGTACGGCTATTTGACGACGTACAAGGCCACGGTCGAAGGGCGTGTGGTTGGCGGTTTTCGAACGGCGCGGCGGGCGTATACCGAGAACGAACGGGCGCTGACGCTCGACCCCGCTCGCCGTGACGCCGGGTTGACGGTCGGGATTTATCGATACGCAGTGTCGAGCCTGTCCGCCCCTCTGAGGCTGCTTGCCGGAATCGCCGGGTTCGGCGGCGGCCGGGAAAAAGGGCTTCGTCTCATCGAGGACGCGGCCGCCTATTCGAGCGATACCCAGACCAATGCCCGTTTCACACTGATCGTCATCTACAACCGCGAGCAGCGCTACGACGATGCGCTCCGCGTGATCCGCGATCTTCAGCAGTCGTATCCCCGCAACCGTTTGCTATGGCTCGAGGCTGGAAGCACGGCGCTGCGCGCCGGACGCTTCGAAGACGCGCGTGCCGCGATTGCAGAAGGCATGGAGCGACTGTCTCGAGATCCACGGCCCCGCGCGTACGGCGAGGAGGCGCGGTGGCGCTACTGCATTGGCGCGGCACTTGTCGGGCTACGTCGCGTTGAAGCAGCAGAACGTGAACTGCGGTTGGTGCTTGCGGCGGATGCGCCCAAGTGGCTGCACGGTCGAGCCCACAAAGAGCTGGGCAAGATCGGGGACCTCTCGGGCGATCGCTCGCGAGCGATCGGTGAATACCGCACGGCGAACCGAATCTGCAAGGAGCAACACGACGGCGCCTGCGCAGACGAGGCCTCGGCGCTCATCGGCAGGCAGTATAGATAGGGGGAGTCATGGTCAGCGTCAGACGCATTGGGCGACGTCGCAAGGTGGGCTTCCTGGTGTCAGCGATGCTGATCGTGTGGCTCGTCGCGGCATTGTCCCGGGCAGGGTCCGTGCACTCCACTCAGTTCTCGAGAGAGGCCCTGCGAGCCAGCTTTCAATCGGACATGCGCAACGTCGTCTATCGCTGGTCGCCTGACGACCCGCGATCCGAAGACGACCGACGCGCGGCGCTTTTCGATTTCGTCTACCAGACATACGACAGCTCGGCGTGGATTCCGCAGTCTCTCTTCGACGGCAACCTCGCGGCCCAAGCCATCGTCGGCGATGTCAACACGATCGTTCGCGACAAGGTTGGGCTCGTGCTCTGGCGCGACAACGCGCGGGTGCCGGCATTCGGGATGGCGCCGAACGCCATACCCGGCGAGCCACTGAAATGGACGGTCAACTGCGTCACATGCCACACCGCCGAGATTGATGGCGTCGTCTATTTCGGGGCCGGCACGAAGACGTTCGACGACAAATGGCTGGGTGACTCGCTGAAAGTCTTGACCAGCGAGCAATGGCGCAGCGTGATGGTGCGAAACCCCAGGGATGCGGCCGCCGCCGCCGCCGCGAATCGCATTCTCAACAGCCACCATCACGACAAGATCGATTCGTTGACGCGCGCGCGATCCACCGCATTTGCCGCCTCGCATGTTGAGCTGTATATGCGCCCGCACAACGGCGCGATGCCCTCGAACGACGACGTAGGCAGGGGTGATGTGAAGACACCGCCGCTGTGGCACACCGCAGCGAAGATCCAGGCCGGCCGCTGGTATACCGACGGCAGTTTTCACGGGCGTGTTCCGCTCATGGCGTCGTCGATGGAACTGGAGAAGGATCGGCCGTTCGATGCCCTGGTTCAGACGGTGATTCCGACGATCAAGCAGGAATTCGATTCGGTGATCACGCATTTGCGACCACCGCCCTATCCATATGAAATTGACCCGGTGCTCGCAGAAAAGGGACGACAGCTCTTTTATTCAAAGGAACTGCGCTGCTCGCGATGTCACGGCGAGTACGACGGGCATGGCAACGTGCGGTGGCCCGGCGTCCACGCGGATGTCGAAACGGATCGCAGCCGTCGAGACGTCGTGTCTGATGGCTTCATCGAGGCGTTCAACGCCAGCCCACTTGTCGCCGAGGGTACACTCGAGAAGAGCGAGGGATACGCCGCCACACCGCTGACCGGCGTGTGGGCAAACTACCCATACCTGCACAACGGCAGCGTGCCGACGCTCTATCATCTCCTGGGGCCTGTGTCCGAACGGCCGGCCATCTTCAGCGTGACAGCGGCGCGCCTGTTCGATCGGCAACGGGTCGGTCAGGTGCTCTATCCGGATTGGGAGCTGGCACGGCTGACCGTGCCACAGCTGTTAAGGCGTTTCGGAACGGATCGAGATTGGTTCAACACCGCGCGCCAGGGGTGCGGAAACGGCGGTCACGACATGTGGGATCGCATTCGAACGGACGACAACCGGCGCGCGCTCATCGAGTACTTGAAAACGCTATAAATAACGCCCAGTGGGCACATCTGCCGAAACACTCGATGTCATCGTCATCGGCGCGGGGCCGGCAGGACTGGCTTCATCGCGTGAACTGAGCCGGGCTGGCATTCGCCACCTCGTGCTCGAGCGGGGTGAAACCATCGGCCACACCTGGACCCGCCTGTACGACGGGCTCGTTCTCCACACCGGAAAGCACTTTTCCGCGTTACCGGGTCTGCGGTTTCCCGCGGCGACGCCGCTCTTTCCTACTCGCCGTCATTTTCTCGACTACCTCGATCGCTACACGAAAGCTTTTCAACTACCCGTCGAGACCGGCGCTGAGGTGACGGCCGTGCAACCCGGCGAACCCGGATGGGTCGTGAGGCTGCGTGACGGGCGATCGATGCCGGCCCGAGCGGTCGTGATTGCCACGGGGATCGTGTCGAACCCCAATGTTCCTGAGTTCCCGAATCGTTCGGCGTTCAGGGGTCGCGTGATTCACAGCGTCGAATACCGAACGCCCGAACCGTTCGCACGCGAACGAGTCCTGGTCGTCGGGGTCGGCAACTCGGCGGGCGAGATCAGCGCAGAACTGGCGGCGGCGGGAGCGCAGGTGACCGTCGCGATTCGTTCCGGTGCGCGCGTGGTGCCTCGCGACTTATTCGGGATCCCCGTTCAGTACCTCGGCGTCGCGCTCCGGCATGTGCCGAGACCGTGGCTTCTTCTGGTGATGTCGATCACCGGCGCGATTGCCGAATCGATTCGGGGTGCGCCTCCGCTGCCACTGCCAGGCGATTCGCCTTGCGCGACTGTTCCACTGATTGGCTTTCACCTGGCTGATGCCGTCAGGTCGGGCCGCATTCATCTTGCCGCCGGGTTGGCGGAATTCACGACGGATGGGGTCCGCTTTGTCGACGGTGCCCAACGATCGTTCGATACCGTCATCCTGGCGACTGGATACCGTGCCTCGCTGGGATTACTGGGGGATGTCGTCACTCGCGATCGCTGCGGCTTTGCCGCGCGACGCGACCGCGTTGTCAGCATCGATCGTGCTGGGTTGTACTTCGTCGGCCATAACTACGACGTCGCCGGTGGCCTTCGCAACATCGGGCAGGATGCGCGGATCGCCGCGCGATTCATTGCCAGGGACCTAGGTGATAGCGGCCGAAGGTATACAGGAACGCAGCCACGAACGAATGGAAGATGATGGGGATCGTTCCGCCAAACCACCGTTGATCCGGGCGACGCCACATCCAGATGATGTAGCGGAGCACCATGCCGCCAAAGTACACATAACTGAACCACACGACGCCGCGGCCAATCTGCGGACGCCGAGGATCGACGAAATATCCTCCCCCGTTGGTGACGTTCACCGAAATCCACATCATCAACGTCAAGACGATGATCTGCCCGAACAGCAACATGGGATACGGGAGCAGGCCCGACTGCCACTGCTCCATCGGCGGCAGCCACCGCGGCGCGCGGAGCACGACGACCAGCTGCCCGACTACACGCAGCACGAGCAGGATCGTGAACAGCCACAGGAAAACTGTCGCGGGCAATAACCTGTTACGCGCCGGCGAAGCGTTGTTGCGCCGACACGTTCCAGCGCGCGAGCGTTGCGACAGCGGCAATCAACGAGCCGGCATCGATTGGCTTCGAGAGATGCAGTTGGAACCCGGCCTCGAGTGCTTCCTGACGGTCCTCCTCACGCGCGAACGCCGTGAGCGCCGCCGCCGGGACCGAAGAGATCGACGCGTTGAGACTGCGAAGCCTTCGAATGAGCGAGTAACCATCCTCGCCAGGCATCGCAATGTCGGCGAGCAGCACGTGCACGCTGTGCTGCTGCAGCAGGTCAAGCGCTTCCGCCGCGGAGCTCGCCGTCACGACACTGGCGTCACAGCTCTCGAGGTGGGCGGCGACAACATGGCGGCTCTCGTCGTCGTCGTCGACGACCATCACGGTGAGACCGCGAAGCGAGTTGTCGTCCTTCACCGGCCGCTCGACCACGGCGTCGGTCGCCCGCCGGTGATGGCGCACCGCAACGATCGGCAGTCGCACAGTGAACACGGCGCCAGGTCCAGCGGGATTGTTTTCAGCTGAGACGGTTCCGCCATGCGCTTCGACGATCTGCTTGACGATCGACAATCCGAGACCCAGACCGGCATACGTCCGAGTGGTGGATGCGTCGGCCTGACGGAACGGTTCGAACACGTGCGGCAGGAATTCCTGAGGAATGCCATTTCCGCTGTCGGCGACGACCAGTTCCGCCCAGCCCGACGCGGTATGAAGCCGCACATGGACGACGCCACCTTCGGGCGTGAATTTCAGGCCGTTGGACAACAGGTTCCAGATGACCTGCTGCAAGCGCGAACTGTCGCCGAAAACCGTGCTCAAGCCGGGGGACGACTCGATTTCGACGCGGATATGTTTTGCCTCGATCACGGGCTGCACCACGGCAACCGCGCTGTTGGCAATCTCCACCAGGTCGACCGTGCTCCGTTCGAGCCGCAGCTTGCCCGACATGATCCGGGCGACATCGAGCAATTCATCAATCAGCTGCGCCTGACGTTTCGCGCTCTCGAGAATCGCGCGCGACGCGCGATCGCCTTTCGATTGATCGAGCTTGCCGCTCTGCAGCAGCTCCGCCCAACCGAGAATGGCATTCAACGGAGTACGCAGCTCGTGCGAGACGACGGCGAGAAACTGATCTTTCAGGCGGTTGGCCTGTTCGGCGGCCGCGCGCGCCGAGTGCTCGCGGTTGAGCAGCTGTCGGCGCGCTTCTTCGAGGCGGGTCATGTCGGCCAACGTCGTCGCGAGCCGCTCCTTTTCCTGCGCGAGCGCCTGTTCAGCGCTCAGTGCCTGGCGGAGCGCCTCCAGCGTTTCGTTGTGGAGCTTCTGCGTTTCCTGCACGTGCCGGCGCTGGTCCTCGAGGCGCCCAACAAAGATCTCGTAGGTGCGATACGTCAGATAGACCGGCGCGAGAAGCAGCAACGCTTCCCAGTGACGGCCGCGCTGGACGACAACCGCGGCAATCGCTCCCGCGCTGCCGGCGACCATGAAGCTTGGCGCGCTCCACAGAAACTCGTCGTGCCACACTTGCCACCAGCTTCGACCTGAAGAGAGCGCAATCGCGCCTCCGATGAGGCTCGTGTTGACAACGAAATAGGTCGCGATCGCACCGACCAGCGGTTTGGCGATCGTAGAAATATCGCCCGCACCGGGCGATCCGCCGAGTGAGGCGTAGGTGAGGCCGGTGGCGACCATCGTGATCGCCTCGGCCGACATGCTGAACCCGGTCCGATACAGCGGATAGGACTGCTTCACCCTGAACGTGCACTGCATCCACGCGCCGGCGACCGCAATGATCACGGCAGGCCCTGCCCCGAGCAACAGGAGGGCCATCAGGTCCGCGGCGTACGAAACTGACAGTGTGGCGCCGCTCGACAGCGACAGCGGCAACGTCACCTTCCACGCCGAGGTGATGCACGAAAGGAGGAGCAAGGACGCGAGGAGCCAGGGGTCAGGATACGTCTGCGGCAGGGCCAGCACGAAAATCGCCGCGCCCATGAGCGTGATCGCGGCGACGTAGACCTGCGCGATCCGAGGCAGCCCATCCCAGGCCAGCGGGTTCGAGACCCGTCGAACCACGGCAGCAAGCGCCATACTATTGAACCCTCCAGATGACGGGCTCACAATCGGGATCACTGCAGCTCGTTCCCCACACCACCGTGTCTTCACCGTCGCCGGTGCCCCAGACGACCGTGTCTTCGTCGGTGGTTCCCCACACGACCGTGTCTTCGTCGGTCGTCCCCCAGACTACGGTGTCGCCTTCATCGGAGGTGCCGTAAACGCTGCCGGTCCACGGCATCTGGCAATCCGCGCCGCCGCAAGTCGGTCCCCAGACCACGTTCACCGCAAACGTTTCTTCAAGACGCCACAGACTGGTCGTTGTACAGGATTCATCGCCGCACACGACCCCCCACTCGATGCTTTGTCCGCCCGGTGTCGCGTTGCTTCCCCATGCGACATCGCTCGCCCAGGCATTGGCGTCGGCGGTCAAACGTCCGCCTCGCACCATCTGGTTTCCCCAGATGAGCGTTCGTGACCAGGAGGTGGTGTCCGGATAGTTATCGCTCGATGGAGAAGCCAGGTATTGCGCGAGCTGAACGGCGCCCAGCGCGTTGAGAAAACCGGCCCCCTCAGTCAGCGGGTCGTAACCGCCGTGACGCTCTGCGGTGTATTGCAGGATGGCCTTGACCGCGTTTGGAGTAAGCGACGGGTTGGCCTGAAGCATGAGCGCGACGGTCCCGGTAACGACGGGAGCGGACATGCTCGTCCCACTCAGACTCAGGTACGGCAAATATGACGTCGCTACGGTGCCGGGAAGGAGGTACTTCGAGCGCGACGAATAGAGCCTGCTCCCGAACTCGCTGAGTGATTCAATCCCAATCCCTGGGGCGACGAGATCCGGCTTCGCGCCATAGTCGATCGCCGACGGACCACGCGAACTGAACGAGGCCATCGTGTCGTCGTCGCGATCGATCGTCCCCATGTGGCTCGAGGCGCCGACGGTCAATACAGACGGCGCATTGCCCGGGGCGGTGACGCCACTGCGGCGGATTCGCCCATTTGGTCCGCGGCCATTGTTGCCCGCCGCGGCAACCACGACGACGCCGCTCCGTACGACGGCTTCGGCCCCGACCGTCAATGGATCGGTCGTGTAGGACTCGTACACACCTGTCGCGACCGAGAGATTCACGACGCGAATGTTCAATTCATCCTTGTGTTCGATGACGTAATCGAACGCCGCAATCACATCGCTGATGTAGCCATCGCCTCTGCTGTCGAGCACCTTGAGAACGGTCAAACGCACGCCAGGCGCAATCCCCGCCCTCGCGCCTCCGGAGTCGAAGCCGCTGCCAGCCACGATCCCCGAGACGTGCGTCCCGTGGCCGTAGTCGTCGTATGGAAACTCCTGTCCATTGACGAAGTCGACAAATCGCTCGATGAGCGGCGTGCCGTTCGCCCCAAATAGATCGTCGTGGGTGGCGGACGCTCCGGAATCGATGACCGCGACGCCGATACCGGAACCGTCGTACCCAAGATCCCGGCGAACAGTCGTGGCGCCCACGGTGGCGGAGGTTCTCTCCATCGCACCGACGATGTGTCGATCTTCGGAAACCTGCCCGACCAGCGGATTACTCGCCAGCGCCGCCAGGGCGGCGTCGGGTAGTTCGGCCACACGCCCACCAACCAACCGCAGCGATCGCTTGAGGCCGCCGCCGGCACCGCGGATGACGCTGTCGAGTTCATCGCTCGAGACGCCGTTCGCACCGCGCACAATCACCCGTGAACGCCCAAGCGCCTGCGCTGCTTTCCCACGAAGAGGCTTGTCCAGTTTTTGCAATCCCGGCGGATCGGTCGCCGCCATAGGCAGGGTGGTTGGTCCCGTCGCCGCCAGCAAAAGGAGCAGCGCGAAGAAACGGCCGGAATTGGGGGTTTTGCGCATAGAGACTCGCCTCGTCCGTAGCAACGGACGTACCGTCCAGCTGGGATTGCCCTGGGGCCATTTTTGGCTGTGTTTGTACGTGTTTATAGGGTTAGGGGGAGATACGAAGAGGGTCGTCCAATGAAGATTTGACCGCCGACGTATCGCGGGTCAACAGTTCTGCAACACGTCACCAGCTCAGCCGTAGCTAAGTTTTGGAGATTGGTCGTTATTCTAAATCAAAACTTGCACTTCGATGGATTCGATTTGACGAAATACTTTTTGTAATTCGTCGCCTTCGGATCCATACACCCTTCCAGATTCAACAGCTCAACCTTTCTGAAGTCGATCGGTGCGGTTTCAGCTTGAAGAGAAATGTACCCGCCAGTCAGCGGTGTGCCATCCACTTTGATTTTTGGATCCGTCGGACTCGCACTGCCGCCGCCGATCTGTGGCTTGGAGTATTCGAGGACGGTTTCGCCTTCAACAATATGCTTGATGCTTTCATCGCCGTGCGCGAGCACCTCGACGCGGACCCACTGATCGCCGTCATAGGTCTTGGACTTGGAATTGGTGCAATGCGGCGTGAAGAGGGCACCGTTCATGACGACGTTGGTTCCCGGCGTGCACAGGTTCGCAGTGGTTCTCGGCTTTCCGTTGTTCAAGCCTCCGAGCAACTGGACCTCGATTGAAATTGGAAAATCCTGATCCTTCAACATGGTCTGCGGCGCCGGCGAATGAATCATCAGGCCGTTGTTTCGGATCGCCCATCCGAGATCCTTTCGGTCGGTCGTCACCTGATCACCGACGAACCGATATTCGGCTGCGAGCTGGTAATACGAAAATGGTTCCTTGTAGAAAAGGTGGCCGAACTCATCGGTAAACTTCTGCCACTTGTCGTAGCGGACCTTGAGCAAACCGTCTTCGACACGAAACGTGTCGTTGAAGTTCTCGCCGAGATCGTGATGAGTAAATTTCGGATTCCAGTCTTTCAAATCTTTGCCGTTGAATAGCTGAATCCATTCTTTTTCGTCCGGATTGTTCTTCGGAGCCGCGCTTCGCCCCTGCGCCAGCGTCACCATCGCCGTCGCCACGGTGAATAACAGCAGAGTCATTGCCAGAGCGAAGCGGGGACGGTGAGCGGAATAGCTATTCATGCGCGGCATCATAATGACCCGGCTTGTTCTTTTCAATGTCGGGATCCGGGAACCGGGATCCGCGGACCGTGGTGACGTTGTTGCGAGCTTCCCTTTCGTGCGTCCCCTGACGTGACGCTTTGCCGATCCATCGCGCGTGCCGGTGCGAGGACTCCTCACTTCGCAACGCTTCAGCGATGTTGGCCATCCACTTGCCACGTCGCCAGCCACCGCGCGGGAGCAGTCCGGCGGTGAACCCGCAGTTTGCGTTCGCACACAAGGACGGCGGGACGGACACGGTGCCGTCGTTTATCACCGCGGACGGTCCTGTGCGTGAAGCCAGATTCATCAACAATCACGACGGTACCGCGGACGGTGGCGTGCATGCGCTGTTCACCATCAGCGGTCGTGCGGGCGCAGAGAGCTGCCAGCTCGCCCAACCGGACTTCGCGCGAGTGAGTCGGGATCAGGCGTGTGTCATGTTCAATGTTCAATGGACAGTTTCATTGAACATTCATCATTGGACATTGAACATTCACACGCCGCAGTCCGGGAGTTACTCAGCCCTGAGCGCCAGAATCGGATCGATGCGTGCCGCGCGCCGTGCCGGCACATAGCCGGCGATGAGGCCGATGAGTCCGAGGACTGCCACCGAGCCCGCAATGGTCATGGGATCGTGAGGCTCGAGTCCGAATATCAGGCTCTCGACATACCGAGCGAGTTGCACGGAGGCAAGAACGCCGACGAGGCTGCCGATGGCAATCAAGCGAAGAATATCGCGCAGGACTAGCGACGCTACGTCCGTGCGCTGAGCGCCGAGCGCCATGCGGACGCCGATTTCAGTCGTCCGTCTCGCGACGGTGTACGACATGACGCCGTAGAGACCGATCGCGGCCAGCAAAAGCGCCAACGCACCAAAGAACGTCGAGAGCTTTGCGATCAGGCGCTCGGTGAGAATGCTGTTGTCGACCAGTTCCTGCGCCGTCCTGAGGCTCAGCACCTGGAGCTTCGGATCGAACTGTTCGACCTCCGCGCGAATCGGCCCGAACAGCGAGCTCATCGCGCCGGCGGCCCGAATCTCGAAGTTGGCCGTGGTGATGCCGTCGATCGGCTGCAGATACGACACGTAGAAACGTCGCAACGGCTGATTGCGTAGATTGTGATCCTGGACGTCGCGCGCAACGCCGACGACCGCCACCGTGACATCGCTTGGTCCGCGGACGTCGAAGTGTTTGCCGATTGGATTCTGGTTGGCAAAGTAGAACCGCGCCATGGTGTCGTTGATGATCGCCACGCGAGGCGCGCCGGGACCATCCTGTTCAGTGAAGTCGCGGCCAAGCATCACCGGGACGCCGATGTTCGTGAAATAGCCAGGCCCAGCCTGATCGAACCGTGCGACTCGGTCGTCGTTCGTTGCCGGGTTGAATCCCGGCACGACGACTGGTGTGCCTGACTCGGTGCCGCTGAACAACCCGTTCTCCGAGAATGTCGCAGAGCGGACACCCGGAATCGCCGAGAACCGGTGCATCAATTCGAGCATCTTGGCACCGAGCGCGTCGCCGGTATAGCCGGCCGCCACGGGATCGACGCGCACCATGATCAGGCCAGTGCGGTCGTATCCAAGCGTTTCCGCTTTCAGGTTATATAGCGTCCGAAGAAACAGGCCGCACCCGACCAGCAGGACGAGCGACACGGCAACCTGCGTGGCCACGAGCACACGCGAACCGCGACTTCGCTGCCGGCCAGCGGATCGCGACGAATCTTTCAACATGTGCTGGAGCTCCCGCCGCGTGCCGAAGAGCGCCGGAGCAAGACCGAACACGAGGCCACTCAGCAGCGAGACCCCGAGCGTGAAACCAAGAATTCTTGCGTCGGGGGACAGGCGTAGAGAGATCTGTTGCGAATCTCCGGACACCAAGGCAACCAGGATCTTCGTGCCCAGCGCAGCCAGGCCGAGGCCGAGCAGGCCGCCGATTCCTGCGAGCAACAGACTTTCTGTCAACAGTTGCCGGACGAGGCGGGCACGGCTGGCGCCAAGAGACAGACGCATCGTGATCTCGTGTTGTCGTGCCGTGGCGCGCGCGAGCAGAAGGTTCGCGACGTTGAGACACGCGATCAAGAGCACGAGCGTGACGACCGTCATGAGGATCAGCAGCGGCTGCGAAAACTGCCGCCGAATCTGTCCGAACCCTTTTTCGCCGGGATCGACGGTCAACTGGATGTTTGCCAGATTGCGTCGCTGCTCCTCGGTGATCGATGAACCGATTTCATCGCTTCGGATCTGACGATAGGTGCGGATGAGCGACTCGCGCGCCTGTTCCTCCGTGATTCCCGGTCGCATCCGGCCGAGGATGTTGACCCACGATGCGGTTCGCCTCGTCAGCCATGCGCGTCCAGGCATCAGTAAGGGCTGCATCGTAATCGGAACCCAAACGTCGACGAGCTTGCCCACGGTGTCGCCGAAGAATTCCGGAGGCGCAATGCCGATCACAGTGACGGCGGTGGTTTGCTGTTCCGACTGTTTCGGAGCGGTCGGCTCGAACCCGCTGGTGCCCCCTCCGACGAGCCCGGCACGCAACGCGATCGTCCTCCCGAGCGCGTCTTGCGATCCGGCAAATGCGCGCTGCCAGAACCCATAACTGATCACAGCGACTGGCCCGACGCCGGCCGCTCGATCGTCGTCTCGCGTGATCGATCGGCCAAGAAGCGGCTGGACTCCGAGGAGTTCGAAATAGTTACCGCTCACCAACTCCGCGGTGACTCGCCCCAGCGGCTGACTGCCCGACGTCACCGTCACATCGTCGAATCCCCGTGCGGCAAGGACGCCGCTGAAGACTTCGTTACGGTCGCGGATCTGTTCAAACCGCCAGTAAGAAAAGGAACCGCGGACCGCGAGTAATTCCTCGGGACGATTGACCGGCAGTGACCGCAGCATCACGGCATCCACGAGACGGAAGATCGCCGTGTTCGCACCTATTCCGAGCGCCAGCGTCGCCAGCGCGACGGCCGTGAAACCGGGATAGCGGACAAACGATCGCACCGCGTACTGAACATCCCGTTTCAGCGCGTCGAACCAGGTGACGATCCAGGCGTCGCGTGAGTACTCGGTCATCAACGTCGTATTGCCCATCTTTCGCCTCGCGTTGAGAAGAGCGGTTTCGTGGCTATACCCCAGTCGTTCCTGGTCAGCGGTCAACATGTCCTGATGAAAGTTCAACTCCTGCGCAAGATCGCGATCGATTCGCTTTCCGCCGACGAGATAGCGAACCTTGTTGAGGAATCTGTTCCACGTCGCCATGGTCAGCCCGCCTGCATGATTGTTGTGATCGCACTGACCAGGCGATCGAACCCGGCGGACTCGGCAGCAAGCCGTTTCCGTCCGGCGGCGGTGATGCGATAAAAGCGGGCCCGACGCTTCAAGTCCGTCTCGCCCCACTCGGCCGTCACCCAGCCGTTCACCAGCAAACGCTGGAGGGCCGGATAGAGAGAACTCTCGCCAACCTGCAGGACATCGGAGGACAACCCTTCGAGATGCCTGGCAATGCCATAGCCGTGCGCCGGCCCTCGCGTCAGCGTTTTCAGGATCAACATCTCCAGCGTCCCCGGCAGCAGCTCGGCACTGATCGAATGTTTATTACGCATGTCGGCGTTTAACGATGCATCGTTTATCGATGCCTGTCAAGGCGGCGCAATGCTCAATGATGAACTCGCATTTCATTGAACATTGGACATTGAACATTGAACATTCGCGGCTATGATCGCCCCTCATGACCCTCTCCCCTGCACGGCTACGCGAAGCGCTGACTGGCGTCATCGGATTTCCGATCACGCCTTTTCGCACCGATCTGTCGGTCGATATCGAGGCGCTGAGACAGAACGTTCGCGCGATGCTGGAACATCCGCTCGCCGCAATCGTTGCGGCCGGCGGGACGGGCGAGCTGTACTCGCTCACCCCGCGCGAGCATCTCCACGTCGTCAGTCTCGTCGTCGAGGAAGCACGGGGAAGACTGCCGGTCATTGCGGGAACGGGATTCAACAGTGTGCTCGGAACGGAGCTTGCCAGCCAGGCGGCGGCCGTCGGCGCGTCCGGCATTCTGGCGTTCCCACCTTATTACCCCGGTGCAGAGGAAGACGGGCTCGTCGAGTATTACTCGGCGCTCGGTCGTGCGACACCACTCGGACTCTTGATTTACAGCCGCGACTGGTTTCATCCGAGCGCGGCCGCGGTCGAGCGGATTGCGGCAGCAATCCCGACGCTCATCGCGTGGAAGGATGGCCAAGGCGATATCCGTCGTTTGCAAATGATCAAGGAACGCATCGGCGATCGCCTGTGCTGGATTGGCGGTGCCGGCGACGATATGGTGCCGGCGTATTACGCGATCGGGATTCGCGCGTTCACATCGAGCATCGCCAACGTCTCGCCGCAGCTGGCGCTGCAGCTTCACGACGCCGGCTCGCGCGGCGACTCGGCGGCGCTGCAGCGCATGATGACCGAGTACGTCGTTCCCCTCTATGCGATGCGGGCGCGGCGAAAGGGACACGAGGTCACGGTCATGAAAGAGCTGATGACCATGCTTGGCCTCGCGGGAGGCGCGGTGCGACCGCCGCTGGTGCCACTTCGCCAGGACGAAATCGATGAACTGAGAGCGACCGTCCCTCTCTGGCAGAAAGTGTCGGGCGCCGCGAAAGCCGTGAAGACCGGAGTCTAACTACTATGCGCATCGATCGCCGTGATTTCGTCCGACTGGCTGGACTTGGCGTCGCCGCAGGAGCCACGACCGCCCAGGCCGCGACCGCGAACGGCCCGCAGAGTCCGACGCGAAGTCGTGCCGGAGGCACACCAGGCAAAACGTTGATGAAGGTCGGAACTCAGCACGATTCAGCCGACGATGTGCTGGCCGTCCTGGCCGCATTTGGTGTGACGAACATCTGCAGCCGGCTGCCGTCGGCGCGGTTCGACGATCAGTGGTCAGTCGAAGGACTGACCAAGCTCCGGGAACGGGTCGAACGATTCGGTATCACGCTCGACATGGTGCCGCTGCCGATGAGCTCCAACCCGATCGCGCGAGCCGAGAATCCGAACATTTTGCTCGGCAAGAGTCCGGAACGCGATCGCGAGATCGACGACATCTGCCAGATGATTCGTAACGCGTCGCGTGCCGGCATCCCATCACTCAAATACAACCTGACGTTGCTCGGTGTTCCGCGCACGGCGAACACGCCAGGGCGCGGTGGAGCTCGTTACAGCACGTTCGTGTACGACGAAGCGTCGCAGGATCCTCCGCTGACCGAAGCGGGAGTCGTGGGGCCCGATGTCTACTGGGAGCGGATCACCTATTTCCTGACGCATGTGATCCCGGTCGCGGAAGAGCACAAGGTCCGAATGGCCTGCCACCCGCAGGATCCGGGCATGCCGAAGGGAAAAGGCTTTCGCGGCGTCGAGACGGTCCTCGGAAGCGTCGACGGCCTGAAACGCTTTATCGAGATCTCCCCAAGCCCGTACCACGGCCTGAATTTCTGCCAGGGAACCGTCAGCGAGATGCTGACCAAACCGGGCGAACAGATCGACGACGTCATCCGCTACTTCGGTTCACGCAAGAAGATCTTCAACGTCCACTTCCGCAACATCCGCGGCGGTTTCCTGCGCTTCCAGGAAACGTTCATCGATGATGGGGACGTCGACATGCTGAAGGCGATGCGGGTCTACAAGGAAGTCGGGTTCGACGGAATGATGATGCCCGATCATGTCCCGACGATCGAGGGCGACACGCGAGGCGCACAGGCGTTCGCCTTCACGTTTGGTTACATCAAGGCGTTGATCGCCGCGGTCAGCGCGGAAGTGTAAGGCGTTTTCTGGGTGCCAAAGTGCCTAGGGTGCCATGAGTGCCTCGGGTGCCATGAGTGCCTCGGGTGCCATGAGTGCCTAGAGGGGTGCCTCGAGTGCTTCGAGTCCCCGCTGAAGCATCCCTAGCGCTTGACCAGGCGGTAACACCGTAGCACCCTTGGCACCCCCGGCACTCCTGGCACCCCTGGCACTCCTGGCACCCCCGGCACTCCTGGCACTCCTGGCACCCCCGGCACTCCTGGCACCCCCGGCACTCCTGGCACCCCCGGCACTC
>Ga0111539_10002568_pt1 | contig 24035 bp, 21 predicted proteins | sample RhiMethybrSRZTD1_FD_79667 | JGI IMG/M metagenome (GOLD analysis project Ga0111539, IMG submission 79667) | Populus rhizosphere microbial communities from Tennessee, USA - Rhizosphere MetaG P. TD hybrid SRZTD1 (version 2) (version 2) | ecosystem: Host-associated > Plants > Roots > Rhizosphere >...
CCGATCATTTCCATGAGCGGCGGCAGCACCGACAGCACACTCGTGACGCGCATGCTCGTGCGATAGAAGCGCTCGGACGACCGCTCGAACTTCGCCGCCTCGCGCGCTTCGGCGCCGAACGCTTTGACGATGCGATGGCCGGTCAACGCTTCGGCGCTGACGTGAGCCATCTGCTCCTGGGCCTCTTGGGTGCGTCGCGTGGTACGTCGTACACGCTGACCGAGCCGCACCAGCGGATACACGATGAGCGGTGCGCTCGTCAGACAGACGACCGTCAGCCGGGCATCGTAATAGATCAACACGGCCAGATAGCCGATGAGCGTCAGCGATTCCCTCGCCAGGTCGCCGATCGTGTCAGACACGACGCGCTGCACCTGCGACACGTCGTTGGTCAGGCGCGACATCAAGCGGCCAGTGGTCTGCGCCGAGAAGAATGCGGCCGACTGTCCGAGCATGTGGCGGAACATCAAGTTGCGCAAGTCGCGGACGACGCGCTGACCGACATCGGTCATCAGATACTGGGAGACATACGCGCCAAAACCTTTGGCGGCATACACAACAAGGATCGCGACGATCGTCGAGACCAGGCGCTCGCGCGCCGGCAGCACGCTGTCGAAGATTGGTTTGACGAGCGTCGCCAGCTTGGCCGACGCAGCGGCGTAAATGACCATCGCCGCCAGCGCGCCCGCCAGCCGCGCCCGATGGGGCCGCGCGTACGCGAGAAGGCGGTAGAGCGCGCTCACCCGGTCAACCTGTGGTCCGTATACGCTGAAGGAGTATCAGTCACAACAGGCCTTCGACGAAGATTGTCCGGCCGCGAGAACGAAGCGGCGGGTAGTCATTCACGAAAGACATACCACCAGTCAGGAATGATCCCCGAATCCGCGCGGATGTGTACTGTGCCAGCGCCATGCGTCGCGCACGATGGTGTCGAGATCGGCGTGCTTCGGCGTCCAGCCGAGGTCCTGCCGGATCCGCTGCGCCGATGCGTATAGCACGGCCGGATCGCCGGGACGCCGCGGCGCCGAGCGCCGCGTCAACGACTTGCCGGTGACCCGCTCGACCGCAGCGATGACGTCTTTCACTGACGAGGGACGCTCGGTGCCGACGTTATAGGTGGCAGACGCTCCGCCCTGCGAGAGCCGAGCAAGCGCCCGAATGTGGGCATCCGCCAGATCGGCGACATGAATATAGTCGCGCAGGCAGGTCCCGTCGGGTGTCGGGTAATCCTCCCCGAAGATCTCGATCGGACGGCCAGTCGCTGCGGCCTCGAGCGCGCGCGGGATGACGTGAATCTCCGGCGAATGATCCTCGCCAAGCTCGCCGTCCGGATCGGCGCCGGCCGCGTTGAAATAGCGCAGCCGGATCGACGTCATGCCGTAGGCGCGTTCGAAATGCGGCAGCGCGTGCTCAACCGCCAGCTTCGTCTGTCCGTAGGCGTTGATCGGCGCCGTCGGGTGAGTCTCGCTGAGCGGCGTTTCGATCGGTTCGCCATACACCGCACACGTCGAGGAGAACACGAAGTGGCGGCAGCCTTCGGCCGCCATGGCCTCGAGCGTCGCGAGCGTCCCGACCACGTTATTGCGGTAGTAACCGCCCGGGTCGCGCACCGAATCCGGCACCGAGAGCCATGCGGCGAAATGCATCACAGCCGACGCTCCGCTCTCGCGGATCGCGCGGCGCACCGCAGCCACATCGCCGATGTCGCCTTCGATCACCGGCGCATCGAGCGCCGCGTCGCGATGTCCAGCGGAGAAATTGTCGTAGATGACGATGCGGTGACCGGCACGCCGGAGCGCTTTGGCGGCGTGGCTGCCGATATATCCGGCACCGCCGGTGACGAGGACGGCAGGCAGATCAGTGGCGGCCAACGGAGTAGTAGGTGAATCGGCTTTGCTTCATCTGGTCGGGAGTAAACAGGTTGCGTCCGTCGAAGATGACCGGTGATCGCATCAGCGATCGCATCCTCTCGAAATCAGGCCCGCGGAACTCGTTCCATTCGGTCACGATGGCCAGACAGTCCGCCCCCTTGAGCGCATCGTAGTTGTTCGTGGCATAGGTGATCTTCGATCCGAAGAGACCGCGCGCGATCTTCATCGCCTCCGGATCGTGCGCCTGGACGGTCACGCCGGCGTTCAGCAGCGCTTCGATCAGCGGGATGGCCGGCGCTTCCCGCATGTCATCGGTCTTCGGCTTGAACGCCAGTCCCCACACCGCCACCGTCTTCCCCTTCAGGTTGCCGAAGTGCTTCTTGATCTTGGTGAACAAGCGGCCCTTCTGCAGCTGGTTCACCCGCTCCACCGCCTGGAGAATCTTGAACTCGTAGTCGCGATCGGAAGCGAAGCGGATCATCGCTTGCACGTCCTTGGGAAAGCAGCTCCCGCCGTAGCCGACCCCGGGAAAGAGGAACGCGTTGCCGATGCGGCGATCGGAGCCAATGGCCCGGCGGACTTGATCCACGTCGGCGCCAACGAGCTCACACACATTGGCCACTTCATTCATGAACGAGATGCGCGAGGCCAGCATTGCGTTGGCGGCATACTTCGCCAGCTCGGCGCTGGCACAGTCCATCACCATGATCGGCGCACCCGTGCGCGTGAACGGGCTGTAGAGCTCCAGCATGATTTCCTGCGCGCGCGCATCCTCGGCGCCAATCACGACGCGGTCCGGCTTCATGAAATCGTCGATCGCCGCACCTTGCTTCAGGAACTCCGGGTTGCTGACGACGCTGAACGGGTGCGTCGTGTTCTGACGAATCACTTCGCGGACCTTCTGGCTCGTCCCGACTGGCACCGTGCTCTTGTCCACGATCACCTTGTAGCCGTTCATCGCCTTGGCGATCTCGCCGGCCACAGCAAGCACGTGCTTCAGGTCTGCTGAACCGTCCTCACCTTGGGGGGTACCGACCGCGATGAAGACGACCTGCGAATCGCGCACTGCCTTCGGCAACGTGGTCGTGAAGGTCAGCCGGCCCTCGGCCCGGTTGCGGCGAACCACTTCCTCGAGTCCCGGCTCGTAAATGGGCATCTTGCCGCGCTTGAGCGTTCGAATTTTGGTCTCGTCCTTGTCCACGCAGACCACGTCGTTGCCCGACTCGGCAAAACACGCGCCGGCCACCAGTCCCACATACCCCGTGCCTACGACGGCGATTCGCATGATCCTCCCGCGTGCGCGACACGCGCCACGTGCAAAAAAACAGCAGAGGCTATCATACCGGCTACACCACTCATGCGGATTCTCGTCGACTACCGCCCGGCCCTGCGCGCGCGCACCGGTGTCGGCGAGTACATCCGTCGGGTCGTGCAGGCATACACCGCCACGCATCGCGACGAGCTCACGCTCTTTACGAGTTCGTGGAAAGACCGGCCCGCGCCCGCGCTCGGTGCTGAGCTTCGCGCAGCCGTCGTTGATCGCCAGGTTCCAGTATCTGTCCTGAACTATCTCTGGCACCGGCGTGAATGGCCGCCAGTCGAACTGCTGGCGGGACGCGTGGACGTCGTGCACGCCGCGCATCCGCTGCTGATTCCCTCGCGACACGCGGCCCAGATCGTCACCATTCACGACCTGTTCTTTCTCGATCACCCAGAACGTGTACGCGACGAGATCAGGCGCGACTATCCACAGCTCGCGCCCGATCATGCACGCCGGGCGGACGCGATCATCACTTCGTCGGTGCGTACCGAACGCCTGATCGTGGAACGGCTCGGGGTGGCCAGGGATCGCGTCTACTGCTGTCCACCAGGCGCGCCGACCTGGACGGCACTCGGCCGTGGGCCGAATGTGCCGCCGAAGGGATACGCGCTGCTCCTGGGCACGCTCGAAGCACGCAAGAACATCGGCGTGGTCCTCGATGCCTTCACACAAGTAGCTCATTCCCCACAGACCCCGAAGCTCGTAATCGCGGGAAGCGCGACACCCGACGCGACCGAGTGGCTGGCTCGTATCTCGCAGCCACCACTCAAGAACATCGTCGAATATGTGGGCTATGTCCCCGACGAACGGCGTGAAGCGCTGTTCGCGGGAGCGCGGATGCTGCTGCTCCCTTCCCTCGATGAAGGCTTCGGGCTGACGGCACTCGAAGCCATGTCGGCCGGCGTACCGCTGGTCGCCTCGAATCGCGGGTCGCTTCCGGAAGTCGTCGAGAGTGGCGGAATCCTCATCGAACCCCACGACACGGAGGGATGGGCATCGGTCATCGATCGCCTGGCTGGAGACGAGACGATGGCGCGCGACCTGGCGTGCGCGGGCCTCGAGCGGGCCAAGGCATTCACCTGGGAGGGGACGGCTGCCCGCCTGGCACAGGCCTACCGCGACGCGGTCGCCCGTCGAGGAGCGCGCTGACCGAGATGCGAATCGCCATCGATGCGCGCGAGCTTGCCGGTAAGCCGACCGGCGTCGGTCGCTATCTGTCGCAGATTCTTTCGGCCTGGACCAAGCTTCCCGGCGCGGCCGCTCACGAGTTCATCCTCTGTTCCCCCGACGAACACTCTGATGCGGGCTGGGCGCCGCTCACGGTTTCACGCCTCTCGGCCGGTGGACATGGAACGATGTGGGAGCAGCTCGTGCTGCCGGGGCTGATCAGGCAGTCTCGTGCCAACGTCCTGTTTGCTCCCGCCTACACGGCGCCGCTGACCAGTCCGGTGCCCGTCGTGCTGACCGTGCACGACGTCTCCTTCGTCGCGCACCCTGAATGGTTTTCCTGGCGCGAAGGGGTCCGTCGTCGGGTGATGACGAAGGCCAGCGCCAGGCGCGCTGCTCGCGTCCTTACGCAGTCGGACTTCACCAAACGTGAAGCCGTTCGATATCTCGGCCTCGATCAGTCGCGCGTGGACGTGATCTATCTCGGGACGACGACGCTGCGGACGCAAGCGACGCGTGAGCCTCTGGTGCTTTACGTCGGTTCGCTGTTCAACCGCCGCCACATCCCGGAATTGATCGAGGGGTTTTCGCAATTGGCGGCGACGCATCCCACGGCGCGGCTCGAGATCGTCGGCGACAACCGCACGCTGCCGGCGATCGACGTTGACGCGCTCATCGCGCGGTCCGCGGTGCGCGATCGTATTCGGGCGCGGCAATACGTCTCCGACGCCGAGCTCTCGGCGCTCTACGCGCGCGCCTCGGTGTTTGCCTTTCTGTCGGAGTATGAAGGGTTTGGGCTCACACCACTCGAGGCGATGGCGGGCGGAATCCCGGTGGTCGTGCTCGAGACGGAAATCGCACGGGAAATCTACGGCCCGGCGGCTGAGTACGTCGTGCAGCCCGAGCCATCGATGATTGCCGCGGCCCTCGAGCGCGTCCTCGTTGACCAGACCGTGCGACATCGTCTCGTCGAGGCGGGGAGAGCGCAGGTCGAACGCTATTCGTGGGACGAGTGCGCGCGGCGCACGTTGCAAGTGCTGCTGGCCTGCGCGAAATGACGACCGCTGCCCCGCGCGTCGCGATCGTCATCGTCACCTACAACTCGGCGCGCGACATCGACCGCGCGTTGCGGTCGCTGGCGGACCCTCCACCGGCAACCCCACACGAGATTCTCGTCGTCGACAACGCCTCCGCTGACGACACGGTGACGCGGGTCCATGCATCGTGGCCCGGGGTCCGACTGATCGCGTCGCCAAGCAATCTGGGATTCGCCGCCGCCAACAACCACGGCATTCGCGAGTCCTCTTCCGAACTCGTGTTGCTGCTGAATCCCGACACGAGTGTTCCGAGAGGAGCCATCGATCGGTTGGTGGCGCATCTGGACGCGCGCCCCGATGTGGCGATCGTCGGTCCGCGGATCGTGGACGGCGAAGGACGAGCCGAGCTGTCCTTCGGGTCGATGATCGCGCCGCTGACGGAGCTGAGACAAAAGGTGCTCGTGGTCGGCAACGACCGAGGTGTGCGGCCGATTGTGTCGATGGTCGATCGCATGACGCGTCGAACGCGCACGGTGGATTGGGTCAGCGGCGCCTGCCTGCTGATTCGTCGCGCGGATTTGGAAGCCGCTGGACTGCTGGACGAACGCTTCTTCCTCTACACCGAGGACGTGGATCTCTGTGCATCGGTGCGCAGGCGCGGACGCACGGTGCTCTTCGCCGCCGACGTCGAGATCCAGCATCTGCGCGGCCGATCTGCGGGTGCGACGACGGCCGCGGCGTATCGGCGGAGTCAGCTCGCCTTCTACGAGAAACACCATCCCGCATGGCTGCCATGGCTTCGCGCTTACCTGAAGGTTCGCGGCGCACTACCCGATAACTCGTAGACGGAGGCTAGGTCTTTCGAGCCCTGTCTCCGCGAGCAACTAATGGAGCAACCCGGCTCAGCCAACATCTCCTGGTCGTGTCCGTCGTGCGGCCGCCGCGTGCCGCGACGTGTCGACGCGTGCAGATGCGGGTTTGCCCATGCTGAAACGTCAGCAGACGAGCCGATCAGCGCACCGCCGCCGCCCGCACCGCAGCGGCAGGACTCGAATCAGATCGTGTTTCTCAGCTTGCTGGTGATCGTCGCCGGCGGGATCGTCGCATTGTTCCTGCTCCGTGAGAGCGCACCGGTCCCCGCGACAGCAGCCACATCGTCCGGCCCGGCAGCGCAGGTCTCGCTGCCTATCGCTGACGCGGCGCCCGCGCTGGTCGACTCGTCAACCGATAGCACACCGGCGCCGGCAACCGCACCGGAGCCGCCGCCCGCCACCGCGTCACTCGAGGACGTCGTCAGCCGCGTCCTGCCGGCTGTCGCTTCGATCACAGCAGGACCATCACGTGGAACCGGCTTCTTCATCAAGCCCGATCAAGTGCTGACCAACGCACACGTGATTCAAGGTCAGACGTCGGTGACGCTGCAGGTTGGCAACGCGATGTATAACGCGCGGGTTCAAACCGTCTCAACGGGCAGCGATCTCGCGCTGCTTCAGGTGTTGGGCGCTAACCCCAATCAACCGGTGCTCACGATGGGGTCTGGCACGCACCTGCGCGTCGGCCAGGAAGTCATCGCGGTCGGGTCAGCGCTTGGTGTGCTCTCGAACACGGTGACGCGGGGCATTGTCAGCGCCGTGCGGCAAGTGGGCAACATCACGCTCATCCAGACCGACGCCGCGATCAATCCGGGCAACAGCGGCGGACCGCTCGTCGATCGTTCGGGATTAGTGATCGGCGTGAACTCACTCGCGGTTGCGGCGCAAGCCGGTCAGGGCCTCGCCTTTGCCGTGGCAATCGATCATGCAACGGATCTGCTGGATGGCCAGGTGAGCAACGGCGCCCAGACGCCGCTCACGGCGTTGACCAAAGCGATGGGCGGCCCGAGCGACGCCGATTCGGCCCGAGCCAAGGGTGAACAGTCGTATGCGCAAGTGCTCGAATGGGCCGACCGCAACAGCGCGCAGCTCGACGCCTACTGGGGCAAGTACGCGGGCTCCTGCGTCTCGTCCTCGTCCCGGAACGGGGATCGGCCGTGGTTTGCGGTGTTCGAGACCAACGGCGTCCGCATCGACCCGATGTCGTCACTGAATTGCCAGGGGTGGCTCGATACCGTGCAGAGCAACGCCGCGCCGATTCGAGCGGCTATCGAAACGGCTGGCGAGGCGGCGCGGCAGAGCGGCGTGTATCCAGGCGTCCTGCGAGACCTTCGCCGTCGCTACCGGATGAACTGGTCCGGCTGGGAACACTAAGTCAACTCCCAACTTCCAATTCCCAACTCCCAACCACGCCCAACTCTCAATACCCAACCACGCCGCCCAACTCTCAATGCCCACCCACGCCGCCCAACTCTCAATGCCCACCCACGCCGCCCAACTTCCAACGCCCACCTCCTAAAGCCGAAAGCCCAAAGTCCAAAGCCAGTAAAATCTCTGGCGACATGCGAGTCGCGATCGATGCGCGCAAGCTCCACGACTTCGGCATCGGCACGTACATCCGCAATCTGCTGCGCCATCTCGCGCGGATCGACCACGACACCGAATACGTGTTGCTATGCGGTGAGGCCGATCTCGGCGTCGCGGCCCAGCTCGGGCCGAACTTCCGCTCCGTGCTCGAGCCGTCGCCGAACTACTCCATTCGTGAACAAATCCACGTGCCGTGGGTGCTGCGCCGTGAGCGCCCGGATCTCTACCACGCGCCCCACTACGTGCTGCCCGCCGCGATCAATTGCAACTCGGTCGTCACCATCCACGACTGCATCCACCTGATATTCCCGCAGTATCTGCCCAACCGCATGGCGTATGCCTATGCGCGTGCGCAGATGTGGACGGCGGCGCATCGATCGGACTGCATCCTGACGGTATCCGACGCCTCGAAGCGCGACATCCTGCACCTCTTCAACATCCCGCCCGAGAAGATCGTCGTGGTGTACAACGCGATCGATGCGCACTTCTCGGTCACGCCGCCACCGGATGCCGTGTCGCGGGTACGGGAGCGGTACCAACTCGATCACCGGTTCGTGTTGTACGTCGGCAACATCAAGCCGCATAAGAACCTGGTCAGGCTTATCGAAGCGTTCAGCGAGCTGCGCACGGGTGATCTCGAGGACGTGAAGCTGTTGATCATCGGTGACGAGATCTCGAAGCTGCCGGCCTTGCGGCACGCAGTGCATCGCCACAAGCTGCACAAGCACGTGCGCTTCCTCGGCTACGTCCCCGACGATCAACTCGCGGTGCTCTATCGTCTCGCGGCCGTCTTCGTCTTCCCGTCGCTCTACGAGGGCTTCGGGCTGCCACCACTCGAAGCGATGGCCAGCGGCACACCGGTAGTGGTCTCGAACGTGTCGTCGCTGCCTGAGGTCGTCGGCGATGCCGCGGTGCTGGTGGATCCACACGACATCGACTCGATCGTGGACGGTCTGCGCTGCGTGCTGACGAACCCAACGCGCGCCGACGACATGCGCCGCAAGGGACTCGAACGGTCGCGTGAGTTCTCGTGGGAACGTTCGGTGGCCCGCACTCTGGAGGTCTATAAACGGATCGGCGCGCCGCTCGCGGTTGCCGCCGTATGAAAGTCGCGCTCGTCCACGACTGGCTGACCGGCATGCGCGGCGGCGAGAAAGTGCTCGAAGTGGTCTGCGGCCTCTATCCCGACGCCGACATCCATACGCTGTTCCACTGGCGCGGGTCGGTATCAGAGGCGATCGAACGGCACCGAATCCACACCTCTTTTTTGCAGCACATGCCACTGGCGCGCTCCCAGTACCGACGATACCTGCCGCTCTTCCCGATGGCGGTCGAACAGTTCGACCTAGACGGCTGCGATCTCGTCATCAGCTCGAGTCACTGCGCCGCGAAGGGCGTGGTCGCGCCGGGACGCGCGCGGCACGTGTGCTATTGCCATTCGCCGATGCGATATGCGTGGGATCAGTTCGATGCGTATTTCGGGCCGGAACGGGTGGGCGCCGTGGCGAGCCGCTGGCTCTACCGTCCGGTGCTTTCGCGGCTGGCCAGGTGGGACGCCGCAACCGCGCACCGCGTGCACCGTTTCATCGCCAACTCGCGGCACGTTGCTGCGCGGATCCGTCGATACTATAATCGCGAAGCTACGATCGTGTATCCGCCTGTTGACACGGTCTTCTATCAGCCTGCCGCCGTTTCATCCGAGAGCCACTTTCTGATTGTGTCCGCATTCGTCCCGTATAAACGCATCGAAATCGCGATCGACGCGTGCCGCCGTATCGGCACGCCCCTTCGCATCGTCGGCGACGGCCCCGATCGTGAGCGGTTGCGGCGCGTATCGGGACCAGATGTCACGTTCCTCGGTGCACTGCCCGACGAGCAGTTACGCAGCGAGTATCAGCGCGCGCGTGCGCTCATCATGCCGGGCGAAGAGGACTTCGGAATCGTCCCGGTCGAAGCTCAGGCGTGCGGTCGGCCCGTCGTCGCACTCGCTCGCGGCGGCGCGCTCGAAACAGTGACGGACGGAGAAACCGGCGTGCTGTTCGCAGAGGCGACGGCGGAGTCACTCGCCGACGCCCTGCGACGGTTGGATTCTGTCTCGTTCGACCCCGTGCGGATTCGTGCCGGCGCCGAACGGTTCTCGCGCGATCGCCATGCCAGCGCGATGCGGGCGGTGATCGACGACACGCTGGCGGCGCCGGTGGGGACGCGGTGGTAAGGCGGCACAACCGTCTGCTCGTGGCGCTCTACGTCGTCAGCGACGCCATTCTGGCGATGTGGGCGTTCGTGCTCGCCTACGGCATCCGCTTCGAAAGCGGACTGATTCCTGTCTACCGCGGCTACCCGCCGCTCGAGCAGTACCTCAGTCTGCTGCCGTTTGTCGCCGTGCTGACGCCGTTCGCCTTCTGGCTGCAAGGCGTCTACCGGCTGCGCCGTGGCCGATCGCGTGTGGACGACTTCTTCGCCGTGCTGATTGGCAGCATCCTGGCGGTCGTATTCAGCGTCCTCTCGACGTTGTACGTCGGCGCCTACTACGCCTCCGACACATCACGCGCGCAGGGTGCCTTCCAGGTCTCACAGATCGTCTGGGGTCTGTTCCTCGCGCTCTCGGTGATGTTCACCTACGCCTCGCGCGAAGCGGTGCGCGAGCTACTCGAGCGCCGCTGGCGCGCCGGTATCGGCCTGAAGCGAATCCTTATCGCCGGCGCCGGGGATCTCGGCCGCATGGTCGCCGATCGCATCCTTCAGCACCGCGAGCTTGGCTATCAGGTCGTCGGCTTCATCGACGATCGCGCCGGTGGCGATCACATTGGCTACCGAGGGCTTCCGCTGCTCGGCACGCTCTCTGAGGTGGTGGAGATCGCCCAGCGCGAGCGCGTCGATCATCTCTACGTCACGCTCCCGCTCGAAGAACACGCCAAGCTGCTCGATCTCATGGAGGTCACCAGCCGAGAGTTCATCGACGTCAAGGTCGTCCCCGATATCCTGCAGTTCATCGCGCTGCGGGCGCGCCTCGAGGATCTCGACGGGCTGCCGGTCATCAACATCAACGAAATTCCCCTGCAGGGCTTCAACGCCTGGGTGAAGCGAGGGCTCGACGTGGTGCTGTCGTCGGCGGCGATGGTGCTGCTGGCGATTCCCCTCGCGATCATCGCCGCATTCGTCAAATGGACGTCGCCGGGTCCGGTCTTCTACAAGCAGGAACGCATGGGACTCGACGGCAAGGCGTTCACCGTTTTCAAGTTTCGATCGATGCACCAGGACGCCGAGGACGACACGGGACCGGTGTGGGCCGGCGACGACGACCCACGTGCGACGACGGTGGGCCGCTGGCTGCGGAAGCTGGACCTCGACGAACTGCCGCAATTCTGGAACGTGCTCAAGGGCGACATGTCGATCGTCGGTCCGCGCCCCGAGCGTCCGTTCTTCGTCGAGCAGTTCAAGCACCGCATTCCGCAGTACATGCTCCGCCACAAGGTCAAGGCCGGGATTACCGGCTGGGCTCAGGTCAATGGCTGGCGCGGCAACACATCGCTCGAAAAGCGCATCGAGTACGACCTCTACTACATTGAAAACTGGTCGGTCACTCTCGACCTGAAAATCATGTGGCTCACGCTGGTCCGCGGTCTGTTCCAGCGGGGAGTCGCCTACTAACCCGGAGTCTTCTTGCCCAGAACGGTCGTCACCGGCGCCGCCGGTTTCATCGGCTCACACCTGTCTGAAGCGCTGCTGAACCGCGGTCACGCCGTGGTCGGCGTGGACAATCTCATCACCGGCGACCTCGCCAACATCGCTCACCTGCGCGACCGGGATTTTCAGTTCATTCGACACGACGTCACGCAGTACATCGACGTCGATGGCCCGGTCGATTGCGTGCTGCACTGGGCGAGCCCGGCCAGCCCGATCGACTATCTGATGCTGCCTATCCAGACGCTCAAGGTCGGCGCGCTCGGCACTCACAACGCGCTCGGCCTGGCGACGGCGAAGAAGGCGCGCTTCGTGCTCGCCTCGACGTCGGAGGTCTACGGCGATCCGCAAGAGCACCCGCAGCGCGAGACCTACTGGGGCAACGTCAACCCGATCGGCCCGCGCGGGGTCTACGACGAGGCCAAGCGCTTCGCCGAGGCGATCACGCTCGCCTATCACCGGGCCCACGGCGTGGACACGAAGATCGTACGCATCTTCAACACCTACGGTCCGCGCATGCGGCTTCGCGACGGCCGCGCCGTGCCGGCGTTCATGTCGCAGGCGCTGCGCAACGAGGACGTGACCGTGTTCGGCGACGGCACGCAGACGCGCAGCTTCTGCTACGTCACCGATCTGGTAGACGGCGTCCTGCGCTTGATGGAATCGGATACCCACGATCCGGTGAACATCGGCAACCCGCACGAAGTGACCATCGAGCAGATCGCGCGAACGATCATCTCGCTGGTCGGTTCGACGAGCCGCATCGTGTATCGGCCACTTCCCCAGGACGATCCGAAGCAGCGCCAACCCGACATCACACGGGCCCGCACACTTCTGGGTTGGCAGCCGCAGGTTGACCTGGAGGAAGGGCTGGCGAAGACGGTCGGCTACTTCACGTCGAAGCTGTCGGCGGAGGCGCGTTGATCAGCAGCCGCAAACGCAAGAAGTAATCTGCCGCCGAGATCACCGTCAACGCAAACGAGGCCCAGACCCCGGCGTCCACCAGCAGGGACGTCTCGCCTAGATAGTTGAAGTACATCACGATCACGCTCGTCAGGATGAGCGCGGCCGTCGTCATCTTTCCCCACATCGAGGGGCGGAACGTGCGCGGCCCCATCGCCAGGTTCACAATCGCCACCACACCGATGATGACGATGTCGCGGCTGATCACGCTGACGGTCAGCCACAGCGGCAGATGGTTGGTGAGCGGGATCGCCGGGATCGTCAGGACGATGAAGGTGGTGACGAGCAGCAGCTTGTCGGCCATCGGATCGAGCCAGGCCCCGAGGCTGGTGCGCTGTCCGGCGCGGCGCGCAATCAGCCCGTCGAGCGCGTCGGTGATGCCGGCAAATCCGAAGATCAGCAGCGACGCGCCGAGATAGCCGTACACGAGCAGCAGCACGAACGCCGGGATCAGCATGATCCGTAGGATCGTCAGCTGGTTGGCGAGGGTCAGATTGCCCACGTCATGACGTCCTGCGCGTCACAGGCCTGCGTTGGCCCTCTGCGCCGAAAGGGCGCTTACTTTATCCACAGTGTCCACGGCCTCGCTCCCCGAGACCGGCCGTCCGACCAGGAAACGATCGCCTTCGAGCAACGGCATAACGCCTGATGCGACCGCGGCCGCAGCCGCCGTGTACTGCACGTGACGGCCATTCAGGTCGCCGATGGCCGGGCGCTGGGCGAGACGGGCGCGAAGGGCCGAATCGCTCGACGAGACAAGGGTCAGGACACGGCTGATCGCCACCGCAAGGTCGCCGCGTCGCACGGCCGCATTCGGCTGGAAGGTGTGATTCTCGAACGGCGGCATGATGCCTGCCTCGGCCACTCGCGTAATCCACGGGCTGGCCCAGTGGCCGCGGATATCGGTCATCACCACCTGCCGGGTGGGCGCGGCCTCGACGATCGACTCGAGGTGGACGCCGATAATCGCCGCGAGATCGCCTCGCGTGATCTGGGCCGCGCTCAACGCCGACTTGAACTCGGGCGGCAGTTGCGCCTCGCGCGCATTCTTGCTGACCGTTGCCAGCCTGGCTTCGATCTCCGGTGAGGGATCCAGTTCGACCGCCTTACGGTACGCCGCTCCCGCGCCGGCAAAGTCCTGGCGAGACTCGAGCAGCTCGGCGAGCTGCACGAAGGCGGTCGCGTCGAGTGGGTCGAGCTCGGTGGCGCGCCGCAGGCGTGACATCGCCTGCTCCATGTTTCCGGCCCGCCGCTCCAGCACGCCAAGCTCGCGATAGAGGAACGCGCTCTCGGGAGAGGTCGCAATCGCGCGGTCATAGGCCGTCCTCGCCTCGGGAAGGCGATCGGCCTTCGCCGCCGCGCGCGCGGTCTCGATGAGATCCTGCACTTCGCGGAAGCGCAGCACCTCGGCGCGTTGACGCACGTCGGCCAGCAACGGATCCAGTTTGAGTGCCGCGTCGAACATCGCGAGTGCGTCCGCTTCGCGCCTCAACGCGAGCAGCGCCTGGCCGCGACCGACGAGCGCAGGAACGTACGACGATGACGCGGCGAGAGCCGCACCGAACGCGGCGATCGCCCGATCGAAGTCGCGCCGCGCCAACGCGACGAAGCCGTGTCCCGCGTACGCGGGATACATCGTCGAATCGCTCTTCAGCGCCGAGGCGAACTCGCGATCGGCGCCGCGGAGATCGTCGATCTGGAGATACCGCCAGCCGAGGTCGACGTGCTCGGCGGCGAACGTCTTCTGCAGCGCCGCCGGAACCACCGGATAGAGGAACTCGGGATGAGCCGGACTCGCCGGCGGCAGCGGGACTTTCTTCGAGGCACACCCGGCCGTCAGCAGCAGCATCAGCGTCGCGACTACAAGATTAGTCCGCACGCGACTCCTGCTCCTGCTGGACCGGCGTGGTGAGCCGCTCGATGAAGCGCCTCGGCACATCAGCTTCGATGACCACTTTCCCGTTTGTCGCCACGTGGCTGATCACGCGGGCGACACGATACATGCGCGCGATCTGCTGGCGATCGAAATCCTTGCCGCTGTCGAACGTAATCGTGATGCGTCGCGTGTCGAGCGCGAGACGCGAGGCCACCATCTGCAGCAGCTCTTCGACGCCGGCGCCGGTTGTCGACGAGACAAGCGCACAGGCCGGATCTGCATCGCGCAGCCGGCGCTGCTCGTCCGCGGTGATCGCATCGATCTTGTTGTACACGTCGATCGTCGGCACGTCGTTGGCGCCCACGTCTTCCAGCACTCGCCGGACCGCGGTCACCTGCCGGTCGCATTCGGGGTTAGCCGCATCGATGACGTGGAGCGCAAGATCCGCTTCGGCCACCTCCTCGAGCGTGGCACGGAACGCCGCGACGAGCGCGTGCGGCAGGCGATCGATGAACCCGACCGTGTCGGAGACGAGTAATTCGCGCCGATCCGGCAGCCGCACCTGCCGCACGAGCGGATCGAGCGTCACGAACAGGGCGTTGGAGGCCACCGCTTTCTCATTCGTCAGCCGATTGAATAGCGTCGTCTTGCCCGCGTTCGTGTAGCCGACCAGCGCCACCGTCGGCACCGACTGCTTGTGCCGCCGCTCGCGCAGCTGCGATCGACGCTGACGCACCTGATCGATCTCACGCTGAATTGACTGAATGCGCACGCGAATGCGCCGGCGATCGGTTTCGAGCTTGGTTTCACCGGGGCCGCGGGTGCCGATGCCGCCGCCGAGACGCGATAACGCCGTGGACGAGCCGACCAGTCTCGGCAGCAGATACTTCAACTGCGCCAGTTCGACCTGCCACTTGCCTTCGCGCGTCCGCGCCCGGCGCGCGAAGATGTCGAGAATCAGTTGGGTGCGATCAATTACCTTCCGCTCGAGTTTGGCTTCGAGCTGCCGCAATTGCGCCGGCGAGAGTTCGTTGTCGAAAATCACGACATCGACATCGAGTTCGGCACACGTCGCGGCAAGGCCTGTCAGCTTGCCGCTGCCGATGAAGGTCGCCGCATCGGGCTTCTGGCGCTCCTGCAGTACGCGCAGCACCACCGTCGCACCGGCGGCGTCAGCCAGACCAGCGAGCTCCTCGAGTGATAGCTCGGCATCCACGCGACGCGAGGATCCGGTCACGAGGCCGACGAGTGCGGCGCGTTCTGGCGACACCGCACTATCGTACAATTTTCGCGGCAGTAGAGGCGGGTCTAAAGACCCGCCGCTACGAGCCTCAGCGTATGAGTCGATCGTCGTCGAAACGACCGAAGCGGCCATCCCGTCCCCGCGTCCCGCTGCCGCGACAAACCGGCGGCGTGCACGAGGTCAAGACGAAGCGGCCGTGGCGCCGACGAAAGCACAAGAAACTGGACGAACCCTAGGCCTCATCGACAGACGGCGCTGGTTCGACCGGCAGATCACGCTCAGCCATCAATCGTCGCACCAGAAAGACAAGCAGCATCAGCACTGCGGCGCCGGTGAGAAAGACAGCATTGATGCTTCGCGCGGCGAGCAGGCCGCTCAACACGGGGCTGATTGCGGAGCCGATGAGCGCCGCCCCGGTCAGAAAGCCGAAGCCGACACCATGCGCGTGACGCGGGACCACCGATCCCGCCGCGGTGAATGCCGTCGTCAGCGCCGTCCCCGTTGAGACGCCAAACGCCGCCATCGCCACCAGCATCAGCACAGCAGATTCCGCCAGCGTAAACAGCAGCAGCGCCATCCCCGCCGCCAGCAGCGCGACGACGATCACCGCGCGGGCGGTCGTCCGTCGCAACACCACCGCGGCGAGTTGATGGCCAACGACGGCAGACAGGGCGAGCGCCGAGAACAACACGCCGACGAGCACTTCGGCGCGCCCCGGGGCGTACCCGCGCTGTGTGACGTGCAGGAGCAGCACCGGGCCGAAGCTGCGGTCCACGACCTGCAACGCAAAGATCACCAACATGAGCAGCAGGAAATTCTCAAACGCCAGCACGCTCGAAAAGCTCACCCGCTCTTCCGTCGCAGGCGGCCGAGCGACGTCGTCGCTGCGCTCCTTGTACATCACCGTGAGCATGATGAACGCGATGACGTAGATGAGCGACGAGACCAGGAATGCGTTGCGCAAGCCGATCGCGGAAGCGAGCACTCCGCCGATGGCCGGGCCAATCGCCGGGCCGAAGCGCTGCGCGGTTTGCACCGCGCCAATGGCCGACGCCATCTGGTCGGGCGGCGCCGATCGCGCGGCCATCGTCAGCGTCAGCGAGCCGTAGCCGGCGAGCAGGCCCTGCGCCGCACGGAGCGCGAAGAGGTGCCACGGCGCGGTGGCCCTCGCCATGAGGGCCATGACGATGACGCAGCTGAGGAGGGAGCGCTGAACCAGCAGCTTGTTGCCGAAGCGATCGGCGACGCGGCCCCAGAGCGGTGCGCAGAGCGCGGCGATGCCGGGTGTGATGCCGAGCGTGATACCGGCCCAGAGCGCGACCTCTCCGGTATCCGTGACGCCGAGCTCCTGGATATATCGTGAGAGAAACGGCATCACCAGCGTGAAGCCGGTGAAGCCGACGAAGGTTGCGGCGACGACGGCGATCTGATTGCGTCGCCACTGTCGGTTCCGGGGGTTCAACGTTCCGGGGGTTCCGGGGGTTTCGTTCGCGGAACGCCAACCTTTGGAACCCATGGAACCCTCGGAACCCCTGGAACCGATCAGAATCGAATATTTCCGATATGACCGTCCCTGCCCGGCTTCACGTGAATGCTGTCGATGAAGCGGATGCGATGCGGATGTGTCTGCATGACGAGCGACGTCGTTCGGACACCGTCGCCGAAGAACCGGACGCCTTTCATGATCGCGCCATCGGTGACGCCCGTCGCGGCAAAGACGATGTTCTGACCTGACGCGAGGTCCTTCGAGCGGTAGACCCTCTTGAAGTCGGTGATGCCCATCGCGCGGCAACGCTGCTCGTGCTCCGGCGTGCTCACGACGAGGCGGGCGAAAATCTCCCCGCCGAGACAGCGCATCGCCGCTGCCGTGATGACGCCTTCAGGTGCGCCACCGGTGCCCATGACCGCATGCACGCCACTACCCAGCACCGCAGCGGTGATGCCCGCCGACAGGTCGCCGTCGCCGATGAGACGAATGCGCGCGCCAGTTTCGCGAATTTCTTCGATCAACTTCTCGTGGCGTGGCCGATCCAGCACGATGACCACGAGGTCCTGCACGCGACGCCCCAGCGCTTGAGCGATCGCGCGCAGGTTGAAGCGCACCGGCGCATCGAGATCGACAACGTCGCGGGAGCTCGGGCCGACGACGAGCTTCTCCATGTAGATGTCCGGCGCGTGGAGAAGGCCGCTCTTCTCTGACGCGGCCAGTACGGCGAGCGCGTTGGGCGCACCGGTCGCGCAGAGGTTCGTGCCCTCGAGCGGATCGACGGCGATATCCACTTCCGGATATTGGCGGCCGCCCTCGCCCCGCACCGACATGCCGACCTTCTCGCCGATGTACAGCATCGGCGCTTCGTCACGTTCGCCTTCGCCGATCACGATCGTGCCGTCGATCGGGACCGAGTCCATCTCGCTGCGCATGGCCTCGACGGCCACTTGATCGGACTTGTGTCGGTCGCCCTGGCCCATCGTGTGCGCACAGGCAATCGCCGCACGCTCGACGACGCGCAGGAAGTCGAGGGAAAGGTCGTCCGCCGATCCCGTGGCGTCCTGAGCCGGATTCGTGACTGTCTTAGTCGCCATCATGTCTCCACGCTGGCAGCTCACACCGCGTCGGCTTGTCGTTCCGGTAGCCGAGCAGGTAATCCGCCTGCATGATCTTGTGAATCTCGCGTGTGCCCTCGTAGATCACGGCGCCCTTGCAATTGCGATAGAAGCGACCCACAGGGTACTCGTCCGAGTAGCCGTTGGCGCCGTGAATCTGCACGGCGTCCCCGGCGGCGCGCTCCGACGCCACCGTGGAGAACCATTTCGCCAGGCCGGTCTCGCGCGTGTTGCGACGGCCTTCGTTCTTCAGCCATCCGGCGCGGGTCCACAGCAGCCGCGACGCCTGGTAGTCCGATTCCATCTGCGCAATCAGCTCTTTGACGAGCTGGTGCGAGCCGATCTCCACGCCGAACGTCTTTCGCGCTTTCGCGTACTTCACGCTCGCGTCGCGGCAGGCTCGAATGAGGCCCGTGGCGCCGGCCGCTACGGTGTAGCGACCCTGGTCGAGCGCGAACATCGCGATCTTGAATCCCTCGCCCTCGCGGCCGACGAGATTCTCGGCCGGGACCTCGACCTCCTCCATCTTGAAGAACCCGGTGTTGCCGGCGAGGATGCCCCACTTCTCCGTCAGCGTACCGCTCGAGAATCCCTTGAAGGCGCGTTCGACGATGAACGCGCTCATCCCGGACGGATCACGCTGCTTCTTCTTCTCCAGGTCGCTCCACGCGAACACCAGAAAGTTGTCGGCCACATCAGCGAGGGAGATCCACATCTTCTCGCCGGTGAGCAGATACCGGTCGCCTTTCTTGATCGCCACCGTCTGAATGCCGCGCGCGTCGCTGCCCGCCGATGGCTCCGTCAGCCCATACGTCGCGATCTTCGTGCCTTGTGCCTGCGGAACGAGATAGCGCTGCTTCTGATCCTCGGTGCCCCATGCGAGCAGCGTCAGCGAGTTCAAGCCGGTGTGCACCGACATGATCACGCGCAGCGACGTGTCCACGTATTCCAGTTCTTCGCTCGCCAGGCCGAGGCAGATGTAGTCCATGCCGGCGCCACCGTACTGGACGGGGACTGAAATACCGAGCAGACCCAATTCGGCCATCCGCGGCAGGATGCTGCGGTCGAACCTGTGCGCCCGATCCAGCTCTCGGATGCGAGGGGCGATTTCGCGTCCGGCCCATTCATGGACCGACTGTTCGAGAAGACGCTGCTCGTCGGTGAGTTCGAAGTTCAGCATCAGCGAGCGGCCGGCGGAGACGAGGGCGGCGCCTCGGCAGGCTTCCTGAACAGCACTTCGCGAAGGTTGCTCTTAAGCAGGAACTGTTCGGTGATACGCAGATCCTCGAACATGCGCTGGATGTCGCGGTTCGGCATCGGGCGCTGTTTGCCGCGCGCCGCCGCATAGGGTCGATGCTGAAGATGGTTCGGGTCGATGACGATGTGCCGCGTGTACTCCGGCCGCGCACCAGGCTGCGGCTCCGCGGTGACGAAGAACGCCAGCAGCACGCCCTCTGGTCTCAGGATGCGCGTGAGCTGCTCGGCCAGCTTCTTGGCGGAGTTCTTATCCAGATAGTCGAAGACGTCCCAGCACAGGATGCCGTCGATGCTGGCGGATTCGTGCGGGAATCGTTTCGATAAGGCCGCCGGCAGATCGTCAAGCTTTCCTTCACGGACATGTCGATCGATGTCCTTGGACAAGTCCTCGACGATGATCTTGCAGCCGAGCTGTTCGCCGAAGAAGCTGACGTTCGAGCCCACGACCGGACCGAGATCGAGGAGTACGGGCTGAGTCCGCGCACTCAGGCTCGCGACGAACCGCGCCAGGACTTTCGTCGGGTGTACGGGGGCATCCGATGCCGATGCACCGGTATCGGAATCGGCAGCTTCTTTGCGGCGACGGGAGAACAGATCGGAGAGCGACACCGACGTGATGATGACACAGAGATCGGGGTCGGCGTCCCCTGGTTAAGGAGACACGCCGACCCGCAATCGCTGCGGATCGCCGCGCGTTAGTGCGCGGCAGCTTGCGGCTGAGCCTGGGCCTGCGGAGCGGGCTGCGACGCCGCCTTCGGCGTCTCCTTCGCGGCTGGCTGTCCGCCCTTACGCTGCATGTCCACGCTGCCGCGGAAGTGCGCGCCTTCGGCGATGGCCACGCGCGGAGCGATGATGTCGCCGTCGACGGATCCGCCGTCGCGGATGTCAACTTTCTCGGACGCGGTCACGTTACCGTTGACCTCGCCGAGCACGATGACGGCTTTGGCAAAGACCTGTGCCTTGATCTTGCCGTTCGGGCCGATGGTGAGCACGTGGTCCTTCAGCTCGATCTTCCCCTCGACCTGACCCTCGATGGTGAGATCTTCGCTGCCGTTCAGCTCCCCCTTGATGACGACGGACTTTCCGATGTTCACCATATCCCTCTCGATCCGCCGGCTTTCCGGCTGCGGCGCCGCCGACGGGCTTGCCGACGGAGTTGAGACGACCGGCGCCGGGCTCGCCGGCTGACCACTGGTCGGTTTCACCGCTTCATCACGCTTCCACATGTCGCGTCCTTCCGCCCTCCCATGGGCGTTCTCTCGAAATTACCACCTGCGCTTTGGGACCAACGACGACCCAGTTCGTGACCGCCACTCCAGGGCCTTTCCATAAATCGTGACCCCATCGTGTCCAGTGCGCCCTGGGCTCGTACGGGGGGGAGCCCGGCGCGCGATGCTGACCCGCTAACGCGGGCCGACTGGGTGGGAGCCCACAGAGTATATCGGCCGCTCGAAATTTCTGTCTAGTCGTTTCGGGGCTAAGGGTTAGACTGGTTAGTGGGTTGGTCGTTAGTGGTTCGTGATTGTTCGAAATTGGGCCACTAACCACCAAACACTGGCCACCAACCATGAGGATCTACCTCGACCATAACGCCACGACTCCCCCTTCCGACGCGGTCGTCCAGCGTATGACGGCCACGTTACGGGACGAGTTCGGCAACCCGTCCAGTGTCCATCACTTCGGGCAGCGGGCTAAAGCGATTATCGATGAGGCCCGATCGGCGGTCGCCGGGCTGATTGGGGCGGATCCAGGCGACGTGGTCTTCACCGGCGGGGGGACTGAGGGTGACAACCTCGCCATCCGCGGCATTGCGGAGGCGCTCGAGCCGACCGGCCGAAAGCACCTCATCGCCAGCGCAATCGAGCACGAGGCAGTCCTCAACACCCTCAAAGCCCTGGCCAGGCGGGGGTGGAAGACGACCCTCCTACCCGTTAACGAGACGGGCATCGTGTCGCCGGACACCCTGCGGTTAGCGATCACCGACGACACCGCCCTTGTGTCGGTAATGCACGCCAACAACGAGATCGGCACCGTGCAGCCCATCCCTGAGCTGGCCGCGATTGCCCGGGAGCGCCGAGCGCTGTTCCATACCGATGCTGTGCAGTCGGCGGGCAAGATTCCGACCGACGTCAAGACCCTCGGCGTGGACCTGCTGTCGATCTCGGCACATAAGTTCTACGGCCCGAAGGGCGTCGGGGCCTTGTGGATCCGGCGTGGGGTTCGACTGCAGCCGCCGCTGACCGGCGGCAAACAGGAGCGCAGCCGCCGCGCCGGCACAGAGAACGTCGCAGGCATTGCCGGGATGGGCGTGGCCGCGCGCGAGGCGATAGCCAAAATGGACTCCGAATCGGGGCGGCTGGCCGCCCTGCGCGATCGTCTCGAGGACGGCATTCTCAGAAGCGTGACCGGGACCGCACTGAACGGTGTACGTTCGCCGCGCGTTCCCAACACGACGAACATCAGCTTCGATCGCACCGAAGCAGAGTCGCTCCTCATCGCCCTCGATCTCGAGGGTGTGGCGGTCTCGACTGGGTCGGCGTGTTCGTCGGGGACACTCGAGCCGTCACACGTGCTGAAGGCCATGGGCTTTCCGCCGCACCGGACGCAGAACTCGCTTCGCTTCAGCCTGGGCGCGGGGAATACCGAGACCGAGATCGATCGGGTCATTGCCGTGCTGCCGGGTATCGTGGAAAAGCTGCGCAACCTGACCCGAACTCCTGTCCGAGCGTAAATGCGCATCGTTGTCGCGATGTCCGGAGGCGTCGACTCCTCTGTCGCCGCGGCCCTGCTCACCGAGCAGGGTCATGACGTCATTGGTCTGTCCATGCAGCTCTATTCCCAGGATAAGGGCCACTTCGGCTCCTGCTGCACGCTCGACGACCTGAATGACGCACGCCGTGTTGCCTCGACGCTCGGTTTCCCACATTACATTCTGAATCTCGAGGAGCGGTTTCAGGAGACGGTCATCTCCAACTTCGTTCACGAGTACGCCTCTGGCCGCACGCCGCTGCCCTGTGCGCACTGCAACAGCGATGTGAAGTTCTCCACGCTGCTCGAGCGCGCGCGCGGGTTCGGCTCGGAGTCCGTCGCGACGGGACATTACGCCTGCATCGAGCGGACTCCGGTGGGCCGATGGCTGCTCAAGCGCAGCGTCGATCGCGGCAAGGACCAGTCGTATTTCTTGTTCTCGCTGACGCAGGAGCAACTGGCGGGCGCCGTCTTCCCGGTGGGATCGCTGTCGAAGCCGGCCGTCCGCGCCGAGGCCCATCGTCTTGGACTGGCCGTCGCCGACAAGCCGGATAGCCAGGAGATCTGCTTCGTACCCGATGGCGACTATGCGGCGTTCGTCGCCCGCCGCAGCGGCGATGTGCGCGGCGGCGCGATTGTGGACGACCAGGGCCGGACGCTCGCCGCGCATGAGGGTGTGCACCGATTCACGATCGGGCAGCGCAAGGGCCTCGGGATCGCGACGGGCATACCCCTCTACGTCGTGAAGATCGACGCCGAGTCCGGCGACGTAACGGTCGGCCCGCGGTCGGCACTCGAGCGCACGACGCTCACCGCGTCCGACGTGAATTGGGTCTCGGTCGATGCTCCGTCAGGCTGGCTCCCCGCCTCCGCCCAGATCCGCCATCGTCATCGTGCCGCGGCAGGACGCGTGCGCGCACTCGACGACCATCGGGCGGAGTTCGAGTTCGACGATCCCCAGTCTGCGGTGACGCCAGGGCAGGCGGTCGTGTTCTACGACGAGGATGTGGTCGTCGGCGGCGGCTGGATCGAGTGAGACTGGTCCAGCATCCGGGTGTGCGCCTTCGCTGATTCGTCGGCCCCGCGCGCGTTGTGTGCGGCCGACCCGCCTAACGGAATACTCAAACACCGCCAGCCGCCGCTGCGAATCTGCTTCGCCAGAAACACGATCTGGCCGATGTGATACGCGGTATGCGCCAGTGACCGCTGCAGCGCCTGGTCGATACGCAGCTGTTGGCGCCGGATCGTGACGGGCTGCAGGAGATCGGCATCGGTAAGTTCGCTGATCGCCGCCAACACGGCACGCCATCCGCGTTCCCATTTTTCGAGCAGCGCCGATTTCGTGACGGTTCGTAGCACGAACTCATCGTCGCGATCGCGCCACGGCTTCTCGCCGTCGCTCGTGCGAAAGTCAGCGAAGCGCGACTCGAGGTTACCCGCAACGTGCCAGACGATGGCGACGATGGAATTGCCACCGTCCGAGCCGATCAGCCCCAGCTCGTCATCGTCGAGCTGGGCGATGGCCGCTTCGCCCAGCGCTTTGTAGCGTGTGAATTCGTCTGCGATGGCTTCGACGTGTGGTGACATGGCGGCCTCAACGTGGCGCGAGTCGTTTGAGCAGCTGGATCTGTCCGGCGTGATAGAGATCGTGCGCCGCCACGCCGGTTACCAGCGCACGCTTGGTCGTTTTCCCCTTCGCCGGCTGTCGATTGAGATCGCGAGGATTGAGCTCGGCGACAGCGGATCGCAACGTGCGATGCATCTGCTCGAGCAGCGCGATGTCCGAACGCCACGCCGCGAGCGTC
>Ga0111539_10002572_pt1 | contig 24018 bp, 14 predicted proteins | sample RhiMethybrSRZTD1_FD_79667 | JGI IMG/M metagenome (GOLD analysis project Ga0111539, IMG submission 79667) | Populus rhizosphere microbial communities from Tennessee, USA - Rhizosphere MetaG P. TD hybrid SRZTD1 (version 2) (version 2) | ecosystem: Host-associated > Plants > Roots > Rhizosphere >...
CCGTGTTCATCCGTGGCTTGTTTTGATCCGTGTTCATCCGTGTTCATCCGTGGCTTGTTTTGATCCGTGTTCATCCGTGTTCATCCGTGGCTTGTTTTGATCCGTGTTCATCCGTGTTCATCCGTGGCTGTTTTGATCCGTGCTCATCCGTGTTCATCCGTGGCTGTTTCGATCCGTGTTCATCCGTGTTCATCCGAGGCCTGTTTGATCGGTGTTCATCCGCGGCTTAGGGAAGTCGCTAACATCTGCTGTAAGCTCGACGCTCCGAAAGAGAAAGCGATTGAGCCGCACCGCGCGCGCTGTGGCGCCTGATTTGAGGACTGGCGAGCGCGTGTTATCGAACCAGCGTGAGAGGCGTGAGCGTCACCGGACCGAGCAGACCTGATTCGAGTGGTTCCCACTTTGCGGCCGTGAACAGTCCGTCCGGCGCGCGGTTCTCAGGTAATCGCGGGGGAAAATTGACGTTGTAGAACTTCTTCCAGCTCACCCCGCGCACATCGAGATCCCTGATGCGGTTTGCCGAGAGATTGGTCACCCATACCTCGAGGGTGTTGGTGGGGCGCAACTGCGAGCGGTCGAGGACGACGCGAAATGGCGGACCGATGAGTGTCGCCAGGTCATGTCCGTTCAGGCGTACGCGTGCGCTCTCCGCCACTCGTCCCAGATCGAGTTGCCATGAAGTCGCGCCCGTCGCCGGCGGTGCGAAGGTCGTCGTATAGAGTGCAGTTCCAGAGAACACTTCTGCGTCGTGGCCGAACGCTGTCCAGGAGACGAGCTGATCGAGGCGTCTCAGTGGCGGCAAGCTTGGACCACCCTTGAGAAAGCGCACCGTCCAAGGGCCCGAAACGTCTTGTGGTTCGCCGGCAGCGCGAAACAGTTCGAACGCTTCATCGACTCGTCCTGGTGACTCGGCGACGATCAGTGATCCGGCGGCGGGTATCTGCAGGTAGACCTCGCGTAAGCCTTCACGTGTGCGCGTGGTCAGGCGCCCGCGACGCCCGGTCACCGGATCGAAAGCCATCACCGTCTCGCCGCGAATCTCGAACGGTACCCATTCATCGATCGCGCTATCACCCGGGTTACTCACGAAGTAGATGCGGCCCATCGAGTCGATCCGCCGCGCGAACTGAAGGCCGCGATCGACCAAGGACTCGCGGCGAACGTTCGCGCGGTTGAGCAACCGGTCGAGATTGCGTCCCTGCAGGATCCGGCCGCGACCGATCGTCGCTTCCCGAACGTTGTCTGCGTCGAGGATGTCGAAGTTCACGTCCGCGATTGCCGCCTTGAACCGGGCTCGCCTGTTATCGAGATCGGACAGGCCGCTCACATCGGACGGCCATGCTTCGAACGACACGATCGTGGCGCCGCTGCGCGCCAGTTCCAGGACGCCCAGAATCGTTTCAAGCGGCACGTACCTGCACGACGGGAACACGATGGTCTGGTACGACGTTCGTCCATCGTTTGTGAGACGCCCATTGCTAGCCTGCAGCCGATGCAGCTGACGATCGGAGATGAAATCGTACGTGAAGCCGGCGGCTTGGAGTGCGCTCGCGGCACGTTCGAATGCGGTGCCCTGCGCTGGCGGAGCCGCTCCGCCGTAATGCGGCAGGAGCGACTTTCCGGGCACGCTCGATGATTCGTAGAACGGGTAATACAACAGGACATCGGTGTCCGCCCGACCAGACTGGAGAAACGACTGCGCCCGCGCGACATACGTGTTGAGCGCACGGAAGTCGTCCCACCACGCGTTCTGCGGATTGAACTCGACGCTCGCGTAGAACTGCCAGCCCGGCCACGGATCGCCGAGCGGCGAATACGCCGTGCCGTGGTAGACGATGTGGTTGACGCCGGCGACGAAGAACCGATCGACGGCGGCACGCACGTCGGCCAGTCGCACGCGAAAGTGTTCGCCAAGCCACGTCGCGGCCTCGGCAGAAACGCGCGGCCGGCCGGCAACATGAGCCGCCGAGGTCGCCCACTTGAATCTCTGGATTTCAGAGCCTTCAGTCTCCGGTATGTCGCTCGCGGCATACAGGTCGAGAATATTTGCTGGCGATCCGTGTGCCTGGTTGCGCACTTGACGTCCGTGTCGTTTCGCCCAGGCCGACCATTCGGTTGTAAAAGTATCGAGAAGCAGGTCCGAGATCGTTTCGCGATAGTCGGCCAGCACTCGCAGACCGGTGTCGCTGGTATCGCGACCGAGCAGCGCCGGGAGATGACTTTTCAGATCGTAGCCGCGGCGCTTCTCGAATTCGGAGAACAAGAGCGGCGTCCAATCCGCCTCCCCCATCGCATCGTCGACCTCATAGGAGTCGTTGAAGAATGCGCGAAGGCGATCGACGATGTGTCCTGTGAATGCGCGATCGAAGGGCAGGAGGTATTTGCGGATGGCGTTGGCGGAAAAGTGATCGATCACCATCCCTTCGCCGCCCGGAGCCGCTCGCTCGACGAGCTTGCCGTGCCACCCGGCGAACAGCCCGTACACCGTCCATCGACCCTGGGGAGCGGTCCAGTCCAGGGTGCCATCAGCCTGCACGCGCGACGTCAAATCGACGCTGGCGCCCGCGTCCGAGAACGCGATCAATGCAATGACAGGCAGATCGCGCGGATACTTGACCTGCTCGAGTGCGAGAGCCTGGAGATTGCGATTGGCCGTGACGGGTTCGACGAGGTCACTGATTTGAATCGGCCGGGCGTCGGGCCGCACGGCGGGCGCCGAGGGAGTGCCGCCGCGCGGCGGATCGCCGGGCGCGCCTTCATTCACAATATGAATCTGGTTGCCGGTGGCGCGGACGAGTGGTGCCTGGCGTAGCGTGACGGGCTCGGTCAGGCGTTCTCCGCTGCCAAGCGTCCACGTCTTATACGCGAGCGATCTCGCAGCGATCTCGTCGTCGACCCACGGTCCACCGAACGGCCAGCCGGTTCCCGTGGCCATGTCCACCCGCATCGTGAGCCGTGTCGCCTCGCGCAACGCGTGATCGAGCATGGCCATCCACTGCGACGAGAGATAGGGGATAAATCGAGCTTCCGCGCCGCTGACGCCATAGATCGGTGTCACCTCGACGCCGCCGATGCCGATCGCCGACAACGCCTGGAGTTGGGCGCTGAGTGATGCCTTGTCGACCGCGCTTCCCTGCCACCACCACCGCGTCCACGGTTTCGTTTCGGCGGTGATTGGTGGCCAGTCGCGCCGGTTCGGTTGCGCCTGCGGTGCGCTTATCGACAACGATGCGCTCACGAGACAGGCGAGCGCCGCGATGCGTGGTCGTACATGCGGTTTGCCTACTTCCACGTCAGCTCCATCACCCAGAGGTCACTTTCTTCTCCAGAGATCGTAAAGTAGAACCGTTTCCCATCGGGGGTGGCGAATTCCCGCCGTAACGATTGGCGCGCGGGGTCGTCGAAACGAACTAGTAACCGCGGCGATCCAGCGGCGACCGAGACTGCCCAAATACTGGACTGCCGCCTGGCATCGTAGCCCTTGAAGTAGATTGTTCTGCTGTCGCGGGACCAGACCGGATAGGTTGCTTCCGCGATGCCTGTCCCGCTATGGGAATCGACAAGTACGCGCTCGTTCGTTCCATCGGGCGCGATCGTCCGCAGTTGACCCTGCGCCGAAAAGGCGATCAGTTTGCCGTCCGGTGACCACTTGGGATCCGTGCTTCCGTTCTTTGTGAATTGCTGCGCCAGGCCCCACGGCTGGCCGCGTTTCGCGCGAGTGGCCACGTAAGCTTGATAGTTCCCTCCAAGCGCCGGTCCAGAGTCGAAGATGATCGAGTTGCCATCCGGACTGAACCCGGCGTGCTGCTCCTCGGCCGCGGTGGCGCTCACGGTTTCCGTCGTCGTTCCATCTGCTGAGACCACGAGGACGTCACGGTGTGAGCCTTCGCGAATGCTATGAATCACGAGTTCCTGGCCATCTGGCGACCAGTCGTTCACGAATTTAGGATTTGGCCCCCTGGTGATCTGTTCAGGTGTTCCACCCGCTGCGCGAACCTTCCAGACATCGACCTGGCCGTTGCGGTCGGAATCGTACGCGAGCCACTGACCATCCCAGGACAAGGCCAGCTTCTCGATCTTCTGGTTCCCGAACGTGACCTGCTCCGCGTTCTTGACGGAGCCGACGCCGCCGGGCGGAATGTCGACCGACCAGATATTCGCGCTCGGGGTATACGACGCGTAGGCGAGGAGCTTGCCATCACGTGAGAGGCTAATCCCGTGCGCGTTCAACCCGGAGGTCAAGCGTGTGGGCTCACTCTCTCGTGCTCCGTCGGCCGTTAGACGAACACTGAAAACGTCGCGCCCGCCGTCGCGATTGGAGATGAATAATAATGTGCGGCTGTCAGGCAGCCATCCCGGACTGACGTTGAGCGACTCTCCTGCCGTGATCTGGTTGGTGCGTTGCGTGCGAACGTCGAAGACGAAAATCCGGCTCGTCTCGACGTTGCCCAGCATTTCCTCGCCATAGGCGAACATGAACCCGCCTTGCACGTACGCCAGCTTCGACCCGTCCGGGGACCACCGCGGCGAATGGAGCGTGTCGCCGGCCACGAGCAGGCGCGGCTTCTCGGTTTGTTCGGCCGACATCGCGTAGATCCCGCCGTCACCGCCGAAGACCACTTCGGTGCCGCCGGGCGACCATGAAGGGCCGACCGCGAAAAGCGCCGGCGCCGGAGCGAGCAATCGTTTGGCCGTGCCCCCGAGCGCCGGCACCTGAAACGACGCCACGCTCCTGGAAAGCGACTCTCGAATGACCGGCGGAATCGTCGATTGAAAGACGACGCGCGATCCGTCCGGCGACCATTGCGGCGAGCGCTGCGACCCGGTGGTTGTCTCTTCGGTGAGGGCGACGCCGCGTCCGGCGGCAATCTGCCGCACGTAAATGCGCAGCTGCCCGGGATAGCCGCTGGCGTAGGCGATCGCGTGGCCATCCGGCGAGATTGCCGGGTCCAGTTCCAGCCCCGGGTCCGTCGTCACGCGGTAGATCTTGCCGATTGCGAGCGATGGGAAAGCCGCCTTCTTATTGGTCGTCACGAACCAGGCGCCCGAAACAGCCGCGATCGCGACCATCGCGGCGAGCCCGTAGAGAGCCGCCCGAGGAAATGGACGACCGGTCGGTGCCGGTGACGTCGACGTCGTCGGCGACGCCAGTGCATCGAGCACGGGCAGCAAGTCGTCGGCGCGCTGCCAGCGATCGTCCGGATTCTTTGCGAGGCAGCGCATCACGAGATCCGCGAGGGACGCCGGAGTATCGGAGCGGCGTTCGGACATGGCGTCCGGCGCCTCTGTCAGCTGCGCGACGACGACGTCCTGTGGCGAACCGGTGAACGGAGGCGTCCCCGTGAGCAGTTCGTATGCCAGCGCACCGAGAGCGTAGATGTCGCTGCGCAATTCCGCCTGTCCGCTGGCGACTTGCTCCGGCGCCATGTAGGCGGGAGTTCCAACGAACGTGCCGGTCGCGGTGAGCGTCGCGCGGTCGGCCGGTGCGAGTGCGTAGGCAATTCCGAAATCGGCCAGAAATACATGCCGCCCCGAGGTCAACACGTTGTCGGGCTTCACATCGCGATGAATCACGCCGGCGGCGTGCGCGTACGCGAGTGCGTCCGCCAGTTCGCGGAGAATTTTCACGACATCAGCGATTGGCAATGTCTGGTCGCGCCTGATTCGATCGCGAAGCGACTCTCCTTCGATGAACGGCATCACATAGAACAGGAAGCCATCGGCTGAACCCGAATCGAACAACGGCAGGATGTGCGGGTGTTTGAGGTGGGCAATCGTGCGGATCTCCGACCCGAACCGTTCGGCACCAACCGCGGCCGCGAGGTTCGGATTCAGCACTTTGATGGCGACGTCCCGATCGTGTTTCAGATCGTGCGCGAGATACACGTCTGCCATGCCGCCGGCACCGATTTCCCGTTCGAGGCGGTAGCGGCCCGACAACGCCTCGACGAGCGCGGGTGGCACGTCCGGCATGCGCGCCGTATGTTACGTCAGATGGGACGGCCTCCCGGTCTGGAGGGCCGTTCACGGTCACGGTGACGACCCGCGGGTCGATCGAACAACCGACGATGCCTCACGGATCTTTTTTTGCCGAGCCCGTCAACCAATGTGCCATAGTATGCGTCACAATAGATAGTGACACTTAGTATGATGTTCAGCGCCGAACTGAAGAAAGGCAGCACCGAGATGCTCGTGCTGTCGCTGATCGAAGAGCGTCCGCGGCATGGCTACGAGATCGGCAAGCTGATCGAGCAGCGCTCGGGTGGACGGTTGCGATTCGCGTTGCCGACGCTCTATCCAACGCTGCTCCGCCTGGAGAACCGCGGCTGGATCAGGGGCCGCTGGGTGGAAAAAGCCGGCGAGCGCGAGCGGTGCTATTACCGTCTGACGCCTGAAGGCCGCCGCGTCCTCGACGACCAGCAACAAACGTGGAATGCATACGTGGCCGCCGTGAACGACGTCATGGGAACCGGGCGTGCGTAACTGGGAAGCGTTCGTTCGCGATCGGCTGCCGCTTCCCGCTCACACACCGATGCGCGAAGCGCGCATCATCCGCGAACTGGCGGCGCAACTCGAGGATTTCTATCGCGAGGCGCTCGCGCGCGGCGCGTCGGAGTCGGAAGCCGACGCGCACGCGTGCGCGCAGATTCACGACTGGCGCCAGCTGGCGCTCGACGTCGCCACCGCGGATCGGGCGAACCGGCAGCCGCGAATGGAACGAATCGCGGATACGGTGGCGGAGCTGGGGCAGACGCGCGGAGGAGGATTGAAGATGTTCGGCGACTTTCTACACGACATGCGGTATGCGGTTCGCCAACTGATCAAGACCCCGGCATTCACCCTCGTTGCCGTCCTGACGCTCGGGCTCGGCATCGGCGCCACCAGCGCGATCTTCAGCGTCGTCAACGCCGTGCTGCTGCGGCCGCTCCCGTATCCGGAGGCGGAACGGCTCGTGCGCGTGCACGAGATCGTGCCCCAGTACGGACTGTTCTCCGTCGCGCCGGCGACGTTCCTGGATTGGCGGCAGCAGAATTCCGTCTTCGAGCACACGGCCGCGTATAACGCTGGCAGCACGACAATTGCCGGAACGGAGGGGCCCGAACGTGTCCCGAGCGCCTCGGTGTCGTGGGACCTGTTCGAGCTGTTGAAGGTCACGCCCATTTTGGGACGGACGTTTACGGCGCAGGAGGGTACGCCGGCCAGGCAGACCGTGGCCATCATCAGTTACGGTGCATGGCAGCGGCGGTTTGGCGGCGATCGGTCCGTCCTCGAGCGGCCGGTCACGCTCAACGGCACCTCGAGCACCATCATCGGCGTGATGCCACCCGATTTCTTTTTCCCTTCGCGCACCACCGAGATCTGGACGCCGCTTGCGTTCGACCCGGCGAAGGCGACGCGCGGTGGCCATTTCCTCGGCGTCATCGCGCGGACCAAAGCCGGCGTTTCCGTCGAGACCGCGAATGCCGAGATGAAAACCATATCGGAACGGCTCGCCGTGCAGTACCCGCAACAGAGTGCGAACGAGTCGGCGAACGTCGTGCAGCTCCTGGAGAATATCGTCGGCGACATCCGTCCGGTGCTGCTGACGCTGCTCGCCGCAGTCGGTGTGGTGGTGCTCATCGCGTGCGCGAACGTCGCCAACCTCCTTCTCGTGCGCGCGTCGGTGCGCGAGAAGGAGATCGCAATCCGCGCGGCGCTCGGCGCCGGCGGACGCCGTCTCTGCCTGCAAATGCTCGCCGAAAGCACCGTCCTCGCGATCGCCGGCGGCGGACTCGGGCTGTTGCTTGCCTACCTCGCGATTCCAGCGATCAAGGCGCTCAGCGCGGCCAGTATTCCGCGAATCGCGGATCTCTCAATCGATCTCACGGTGCTGGCATTCGTCGTCGGCGCTTCGCTTCTCACTGGTCTGATTTTCGGGCTTGCGCCGATGTGGCACGCGTCGCGCACGACGTTGGGCCACGTACTGAAAGAAGGTGGACGCACATCGAGCGGCGGCCCCGGCCGCTGGGTGCGAAACACGCTGCTGGTTGCCGAGGTTGGATTGTCGATCGTCCTGCTCGTCGGCGCGACGCTGTTGCTTCGCAGCTTCGCGAAGCTCACCAGCGTCGATCCGGGCTTCCACCCGGAGCGAGTCCTCGCGTTCCAGGTGTCGTTACCGAACGCGGCATATCCCGAGCCTCACAACCGTGCGGCGTTCTTCTCGACGCTGCTCGAGAAGCTGGACGCGCGAGCCGACGTCGACTCGGCGGGCATGGTACAGACGCTGCCGATGCGCGGCGACTACGTTCTCTCAGTCACGTTCCAGGGCCGCCCGGCGCCGCCGCCCAACATGGAGCCTTCCGCGAACTATCGCGTGGTGAGCCCGAAATACTTCGAAACACTCGGCGTTCGAGTGCTACGCGGGCGCGTCTTCAACGATCACGACGCTGAGACATCTCCGAACGTGGCTGTCGTCGATCAGGCCTTCGCCGATCGGCACTTCCCGAACGAGAATCCGATCGGTCACCGGATCGACGTCGGCAATGGCGGCACGGGTCTGACTGAAATCGTCGGCGTTGTCGGCAGTGTGCACTACGAGGGTCTCGATACGAATCCCCATCCGACCATGTATGTGCCCTACCGGCAGGACATCTTCTCGTCGATGTGGATCATGGCGCGGACTGGCGGCGACCCCGCGCGGTTGGGCGCTTTGGTGCGCCAGGTGATGCGCGAGATCGACCCTGCCCTGCCAGCTTTCCGCCTCGGACCACTCACCGAGGCGGTGACCGAATCGGTTGCCGAGCGCCGCTTTTCGATGCTCCTGCTGACCGTCTTCGCCGGCATCGCTGTGTTCCTCGCGGCCGTCGGACTTTACGGTGTCGTCGCCTACACCGTGACTCAGCGGACGCAAGAGATCGGCCTGCGGATGGCCATTGGCGCGCGGCCCGGCGATGTGCTCCGCATGGTCGTTGGCGACGGCTTGAAGCTCGCGACGATCGGCGTCGTGTTCGGGACCGCCGTCGCGCTCGGCCTGGCCCGTGTGATTGAGACGATGCTGTTTGGCGTGACGCCGTTCGATGCCGCCAACTACAGCACGACCGCGATGGTGCTTCTGGCGGTGGCCGCGCTGGCGTGTTACATGCCGGCCCGACGCGCGATGCGCGTCGATCCGCTCGTCGCGCTGCGGCAGGAGTGAGCGGAGCCTCGTTCCTGCCTCCCTTCGAGACCTAGCTCTTGGTCAGGAGCCAGAATCTCCAGGATTTTCGCCTTCTCCCGAGGGGTGGATATGCGCAAATTCACAGGTGCTTTTCTCTTCATTGCCGCGATCACCAGCACAGCGCACGCTCAAGAGATCACAACCGCTCTTTCTATTGCATCGGCAGGCAGCGGCCCGGGTGGTCCGTATCCATCGGCCGAGTTTCGAGCCAGCTTCCCAACCTCGAATCGGTTTGCCGTTGAGCCGTTCGTGACTCTGGGATCGAAACGACAGCCAGCTCGTGGATTCGAAGGTTTCTACGGGGTGCAGGTTCGGCAGCGGATTGCGAATCTGAGCACTCCCCAGTCCTACGTGTTCGCCGCGTATGGGATGTCGGGGTGCTCGATTCACGATTGGAGTCTCATTGGCAAAGGAGTAACTATGCCGCGTTCTGCACCGCAGCCAGTATCGTGGCGCGGCGTATCCCTGGCTTCCCTCCTTGCCGCGGTCTTTCTGGCTTCGAGAAGTAAGCCTCCGGAATGTCAGACGAACGCCATGCGTCGGCAGCCTGTTTCGCCCTCGGTCAGCCGGCGCCGGCCGGCACCACGCCATCATCAAACTGGCGTTGATCGGGCTGCGACCGGTGTACACTCGTGCCTGACCGACACTCTTTCCAGCATGATAATCTCGCGGTCTCCCCAAACCGCAGGGTACAAAGATGCCGTTGGCCGCCGGCGTGCGAATGGGACCTTTCGAGATCGTCGCGACTCTCGGTGCCGGGGGTATGGGTGAGGTGTATCGCGCACGCGACACACGCCTCGACCGCATCGTCGCCCTCAAGCGCATTCGTGCCTCTGAATTCCCTGCCCGCGATCGGCTCGATCGCCTCGCATGCGAAGCGCGGGCGATTTCGCGCCTGAATCACCCTCACATCTGCGCGTTGTATGACGTCGGCGAGCACGAGAGCGAACCGTTTTTGGTGATGGAGTACGTCCAAGGCGAGACGCTCGCCACCCGGCTGGATCGGGGTCCGTTCCCGGTCGCCGAGGCGCTGCGATTCGGAGCGCAGATCGCCGACGCTCTCGCGTGCGCGCACCGTGAGGGCGTCGTCCACGGGGACCTGAAGCCCGGCAACATCATGCTGGCGCGCGACGGGGTGAAGCTCCTCGACTTCGGTCTGGCACGACTCGGCGGCGAGCGTGACGTCGCGAACTCGAATGACGTCACGGTCGATCTCGCGCGCTCAGCTGACGACGCCATCGCCGGGACGTTGCCTTACATGGCACCCGAACAGCTCGAACGGAGAGCCGTGGACGCGCGCTCCGATCTCTTTGCGCTCGGTGGCGTGCTCTACGAGATGATTGCTGGCCGCCCGCCGTTTGAACGCGAGAGCGGTGTCAGCCTGATTGTGGCGATTCTCACGCAATCGCCGCCGCCTGTGTCAACGTTCCAGCCGCTGACCCCGCGGCTCCTCGATCGCGCAATCCAGCGTTGCCTGGCGAAGGATCCGGATCGGCGATGGCAGACCGCCAGCGATCTCGGCGCAGAGTTGGACTACGTTCTCGGGACGTTACAGAATCGGCAATCCACGCCGGCTGGTGCTCGCCGCGCTCGGTCGCAACTCGCGGCACAACCCCCGACGCCGCGGACACTGCCCCAACCGCTGACGCGCTTCATCGGACGTTCCCGTGAAGTGGCCGAGATCCGCGAAGGGCTCAAGGAGTGTCGACTGGTGACACTCGCGGGGCCTGGCGGCATGGGGAAAACGCGGATCGCACTACAGATGGCGGCAGCTGCGATTTCCGATTATGCGGACGGCGTGTGGTTCGTGGATTTTGCGCCGATATCGAACCGAGAGTTCGTCCCGTACACGCTTGCCGCAACGCTCGGGGTCCGCGAGGTGCAGGGTCGGACAATCACCGAAACGTTGACAGCGCACCTCTCCTCGAAGCGGTTGTTGCTCGTGCTCGACAACTGCGAGCATCTGGTCGCCGAGTGTGCCGCCCTCGCCAGCACGCTCCTGCAAGCTTGTCCACATATTCACGTCCTGGCGACGAGTCGGGAATTTCTGTCGATCGATGGCGAACGAGTGTTTCAACTGCCGCCATTGGGCTTGCCGAAAGCTGGTCAACTGTCGCTTTCGAGCGTCGCCGACCAGGAAGCTGTGCAGCTCTTCGTCGACCGGGCACGGCTGGCGCGATCGACATTCGCGCTCACCGCCGGGAATGCCGCCGCTGTCGCGAATATCTGCTTGACGCTTGAGGGCATGCCTCTCGCGATCGAATTGGCAGCGTCGCACGTCAAGGCCCTATCCGTTGAACACATTTCCGCCAGAGTCAACGACCGATTCGGATTATTGACGCGCGGCAGCCGGACGTCGGCCTCGCGGCACCACACGCTGCTTGCAGCGACCGACTGGAGCTACAACCTTCTGAGCCCGCCGGAAAAGAAGCTCTTCAGGCGCTTGTCTGTGTTCTCGGGAGGATGGACGCTCGAAGCCGCGGAAGCAGTTTGCGCTTTTGATGGTATCGCCCTCACCGACATCGTGAGGGTGCTATCGGCACTGGTCGACAAGTCACTAGTGCTGGTCAGCGAACTGGACGGAGAGGCACGTTATCGATTCATGGTGACACTTCGGGAATACGCACAAAGGCGCTTGCAGCAATCACGTGAGCGAACAGTACTTCAGGAGCGGCACGCGAAGTTCTTCACGGACATGGCGCTCGAAGGTGCAGCGAATATGCGGGGCCGGGATCAAGGGGCCTGGCTGGAGCGGCTGAACATCGATTACGACAATATGCGCGTGGCCCTGAGTTGGGGAACGATGCACGACGTGAACCTCGCGTTACAGCTTGCGACGGCTCTGTGGCGATTCTGGATCTTGCGCGGGTATTGGTCCGAAGGACGCGGGTGGCTCACAGATTTGCTACGGCTCGAACGTGCTCACCCGGATCCTGCGATGCGGGTAAAGGCATTGAATGCCGCCGCAACCCTTGCGCAACGCCAGGGAGATCACGAAACCGCCCGATCGATGCTGCACGAAGCGCTGGAACTCGCGCGGCAAAGGGGCGATGAAAGTGAGATCGCGAGTGTACTTAATGTTGCAGCAATGCATGAAGCCGACCAAGGGGAGTTTGCGACCAGCCGAACATTGTTGGAACAAAGCCTCGAGATTCGCCGCCGACACGGCAACAAGAGCGAAGTTGCCATCACACTGAACAACCTTGGACTTGTGGCATTGCGGCAAGCCCAGTACGCGAGGGCACAGGCACTCCTCGACGAGAGCTTAGCGATCTTTCGCGAAGTTGATGACAAGCACGGCATCGCGCTGTCGCTCGTCAATCATGGCGATGTGCTGGAACGATTGGGGGAAGGCGTCAAGGCTCGATCAGCGGTCGAAGACGGTATCGCAGTCGCACGGACGCTCGGGGATAAACTTCTACTCCCCCCCGCCCTTAATACACTGGGCGATCTGCTTTGCCGGCACGGAGAGCACGATACCGCACGCGTTCTGAACGAAGAAGCCCTCGAGATCGCACGTCAAGTCGGGGAAAGACAGTTAATCGCCACGACGCTGCTGTCCCTCGGCATCGAGGCCGAGCACCGCGAGGCGTACGCGATGGCGCGCTCCACTTTTGAGGAAGCCCTCATCCTTCTGCGAGAAGTGGACTACAAGCCGAAACTGTCGGTCGCACTGAACTGTCTCGGGCGATTAGCTGCACGATCCGGCGATTACGCGACGGCCCGAAGGCACTACAAGGAAGGGTTGGAGATGTGCCGTCGAATCGGAATGCGCGACGGCATTGCCGATTCACTCCTCGGGTTGGCAGACGTCGCACGCTTAGAAGGTCAAAACGCCAGCGCGCTGCGCCTTTGTCAACGAAGCCTTCGAGTACTTCGGCATGTCGGCGATCAGACGCAGCTACCGCGGCTGCTCGAAAGCTTTGCCGTCTCGTTGCCACCCGCACGGCGAGACCGCGCGCGCGCTGTGTGGCTCTGGGGAGCGGCGGAGAGATGCAGGGAGAGGATGTCGATTTGTCGCCCGCCGAACGAGCGCGCCGCGTATGAGTCTCACGTCGACACCTTGCGCCGCGACCTGGGTCCCGAACGTTTCGCAACGGCCTGGACACACGGCCGCGAGATGACCTGGCGAGACGCGATCCAATCCGCCCTCGACGAAGACCTCTGAAAACTCCACCTCCGCGACCAGCTGGATCAGCGAACGCTTTCAGTCAACAGCGCCGGACGACGACGGAACGTCAGGTTCACCACACCGACGGTAATGACATCGCCGTCGGTGAGGACGATCGGTCCCTGCGCCGGACGGCCGCCGACCGCCGAGCCGTTCTTGCTGCCGAGATCCTCGAACGTCGCCTGATCGTGGTCAATCTGAATGCGTGCATGGCAGCGCGACACGCTCGGCGAATCGATCACAACGGCGGCGTCGAGATCGCGGCCGATGATGTGCTCACCTTCGCTCAACAACACGCTGCCGCCCTCCCATGCGACGCGGCAGAGGACAGGACTGTCGTCTGGCGTGCCGACGGTTTGCCAGTTGAACGCGTATCCGAAGCGATGGACGGTCCTGATGAAGCGCGGGGCCCGCGGTTGATCCCCGAGCGCGTGACGGATTTCGCCGATTAGGTTGGACAGATTCGCTTCGACAACAAAGGTATTCGGCCAAAGCAAGTCATGCAGCGCTGATTTGGAAAGCGCGTTCGGCCGGTTCTCGATCAGCACTTCGAGAAGTTGAAAAGCTTTGGGCGACAGAGTCAGCGGCCGCTGATGCCGAAGCAATTCACGGCTGCCCGAGTCGAAGACGAATTCACCAAAGGTGAGGCGCATCGGTACTCACACCCCAACGGCGTGACGCTCCGGCGAGCGATTCAATGACCGGCGGTGATTATACGCCCCGGATGAACCTGACCAATCCCTGACGATTCCCTGAGACTTGCAGTGAGGCTTGCCCAATGATCGTGACGGCTCGCGTCCACACGAAGGGGGACCGCATGCGAGGGCATCTGAAATATGTTGTTGCGCAGGTTGTGATCGTGATCGGCATGACGCCTCTGCCGGGTCAGAGCCAGCACCGCAGTCAATTCGAGCTTCTGCCCAAGATCGTATTCTCGAGCAACAGACAGCATCCGGCGTGCACAGTCTTCAACACCGCTCTCGGGCTGTTTCTGATGGACCCGGACGGCACGAACGTGCGTCAGTTGACCGACACCGAAGAATGTACACATTCTGACTTCTTTGCCGCATTGTCGCCGGATGGAAAGAAGATCGTCTTCGACAGTACGCGGCAGTCAGCCAACGTCAGCCCGCTCGTGTCTCGTCTTTTCCTGCTGGAGGCGGACGGCGCTGAGCTGACCTTCTTGACGGCCGGCAGCGCTGCCGCGTGGTCTGACGACAGCAAGCACGTGGCGTTCATCGCCTCCGCCTCTTACTACGCGTCGAGCGGCTTGACTATCCTGACGCCGATCAGGAACCAGCCCGGTGCCCCGACGACCGACAGCGACATCTTTGTTGCGAATGTCGACGACGTCATGGCTGGTACGGCCGTCCCCAAAAACATCACCAACAGTCCATACATGATCGACGAGGACGCGGACTGGTCATCCGACGGGGCGAAGATCGTTTTCACGAGCGATCCCGTTTCGGATTGGCGTGGTGTCCCGCTGCCGGGTAATCCCTTCAACTATCCGACCAAAGAGATCTTCCTGATCAACCCTGACGGGACGGGAGTGACGCAGCTGACGTTCAACTCGTACGAGGAGCGCGCGCCAGCCTGGTCGCCCGACGCCTCCCGCATTGCCTTTCTCGGAAGAGTTGGCACACGTGGGGGGAATACCTTTGAGATCTGCGTGATGAACGCGGACGGAACCAACCAGGTTCAGCTGACTGACAATGCGCTGTTCGAAGGGACGATGACGTGGTCACCTGATGGCCGCAGGATCATTTTTCAAAGCCCAGGAGGCGCCAATCCGACGCTTCTGTATGCGGTGGAAGCGGACACGACGTGCGATACGTCCAAGCCGTTCGGATCTTCCTGTAATTGTAGTCGAGGCGTTGGGGAGGCCTGCGTGACAAACCTCACCAGCGATGGCATCAGCTTGTTCCCCCGTCTGGGGCAGCTCAGGGTTCACGTCCGCAACTAGCGGCGTCGATTGTGTTCGGTCACCAGGAGAAATGGCAATGACCCGCAACTGGCTCAACGTCATACGCAAGTTCTCGCTCGCGATCGCACTCATGAATTGCGCCACTCTGGTTCCCGCGCAAGCGCAAACGATATCGATTCCTCCGCGTTCACCGATTGCGTACGCCGCGGACGTATGGGGATTTCCTTGTAACGTCGGCCCCGGCGGCGGCGCATGCGACGCTGGTGGCACGTGGCAGATCATTGGAAGTGTCGTCGTGACGCCGTTCGGCCAGACCTATGGGCCGTGGGATTCGAACCCGACCTGGTCGCCTGACGCAACCCGGATTGCGTATGTCAGCGACGGCCAAATCGTCCTGATGGATGCCAGATACGGTGGTGCTTTCGCCATTGGATATGGAGCGTCGCCGGCGTGGTCACCGGACGGGGGGCGACTCGCCTTCGCCGCCTATCGGGATGGCGGCCTGGGCATCTATGTCATGAACCCGGATGGATCGCAGGTCGTTCGCCTCGCGGGATACGCCGGTCAGAGTCCAACGTGGTCGCCCGACAGCAGCCGAATCGCATTCACTTGTGAGGTTGAGGCTTCCAACCTGGACGTTTGCGTCGTCAATTCCGACGGCACTGGATTTATTCGCCTGACCGACGATCCAGGTGGGGACCGTGATCCCGCATGGTCCCCCAACGGAGACAAGATCGCATTTGTGACGACGAGGTACGGCGGAGAGCACTTGGTGGCGATGAACACTGACGGCAGTGGCGTCTCACAGCTCGGTGGAGTCCAGGGCAGGGAACCCGCATGGTCATCGGACGGACGGCATCTCGCAGCCAATAGCCTATGGTCCGGCATATTTGGGATGAACGCGGACGGCTCGGGCGTCTGGTGGATCGCAGGCGACACTGATGTCTACGCGTCGCACACACCATCCTGGATGCCGGGCGCGGCGGTGCCCAGGTTCAGCACCAATTGCAACGGGCTGATATGCAGCTTCGACGCCTCGAGCTCGTTAGGAGCGATTACGAACTACACATGGAATTTTGGAGACGGTCTAGCCGCATCGGGTCGCGTCGTGAGTCACGCATTCGCCCAAGGGGGCACTCACACCATCTCGCTCGTGGTCGCAGTCGCGAACGGCGCAACAGCCACCGAACAAGTGACCGTTACCCTGAATCGCCCGCCGGTCGCCTCGTTCGTTGCCGCGTGCAGCCGCCTGACATGCACCTTTGATGGGCGCGCGTCATCGGATTCAGACGGAACGATCGTCGATTACTTCTGGAAATTCGGCGACGGCACGGCGGCCGACATTGGCGGCAGTGGTGACACCGGCAAGATGATTTCTCACACGTATTCAGGCCCCGGCGCGTTCAGTGTCCTTCTGACCGTTCGCGATAATTCCGGTGCGACAGGTACCTACTCGTTGGATGTGGGGTTACCTGGCGTGCACATAGGCGACCTCGATGCCGCCATAAGCCCGACGAGGAGCTTCTGGACCGTGTCTGTCACTGTGATGGTCCACGACGAGGCCCACAGGCCTGTGGCGAATGCGACCGTCAATGGATCGTGGAACGGCGTGACCAGCCCGACGAGCTCCTGCACGACGACAGAAAGCGGTGTCTGCGCCATTGCAGCTGGCGTTCCGAACTCCATGACTACCGCGACATTTAAGGTTGTTGGCGTGGCCGCCGGCAATGCGTCCTATGACGCGACTCGTAACCACGACATCGACAATGGGACGAACGGAACGTCGGTGACCGTGAGGAGACGATGACGGAGTGTGGGGGGTACAACGAAGTCCACACGTATGAGTGTTCGGAGCACGGTCCGATTTTTATAAGCTCACAGCGAGCAGTCGAGCACGTTACTGATCAACGACGAGACAAAGACCGGGATAATCTTGATCGCGATGCCTTGGTCCCGTCGCCGCGCAAGCGGCCACCAACTCTCAATGCCGACTCGATAGCAGTTCCTGAGCCGGACTCGGCCTGACACGACTGTCACCGAGTGACGGCTACTTCGACCTTGACCGTCTGATCGGCGACGAGCGTGACCGGCATCGCGAACAGGCGCAAGCGCTCGAGAATCGCGGGTTCCGTCGCATCCATAACGTCCGGACTTGGTACGGCCGCAATAAGGTAGCGGCCGGGGATCACCGGTCCAAGGCTGAACGTGAAGGTCCGCCCCGCCGGACGAGTGACACGTCCCGCGGCCACCGGCTGCACTGCCATTTCCTTTGATGACTGTATGGCGGTGTACGTCAGCCAACCAGCATGCCATCGGGCGGGATCTTCTGGAAAGAGAATCACGAGAACGTTCTCCGGATCGTCGGGTTCTCGCAATCCGGTCAGCGTGACGTTGACTTCGGCCTTTTCGTACGTGAACACGACCAGCAAGTCGTCGATGATCTCCGCTCCCGTGAAATGGATTGGTTTGCCGGCGAGATCGTTTCCTCCGGCGCGGCTGATCGACACCAGCAAGGCCGGACTCATGTACGCGTGGAGGACCATAGGACCGCGCAGTCCGGTTAACTCGAATTTGTCCGTGCCTTCCGTGCGAGCCACCACGTCCCGTGTATACGACGGGCCGTACTGGTGGAGCGGCGGAGTCGCCGTGACCTCGGCGTTCGGAAACGGCGTGTTCGCATCGCGCTGAGGTCCTTGAACGACGAAGCGCCCTGAGACTTTCGCACCGGTGTTCGTCTGGACTTTCAGCGCGACATCTCCATCAATTCTGAGGTTCACGTAGGTCGCCTCCTGCAGGCGGCTCGTACTGACGATCACGTAGTAATCGCCAAGAGGGACGTCGGTGAACACGAATGAGCCGTCGTCCCCGCGACTGGCCTGGCGCATCGACTCCGGCGAAGAGAACCACAGGTCGCTGAGCAGACTGAGAGTTGCGGATGCCTCCCGGCCGAGGGGCAGTCCGCCCGAATCGATGGCGGTGATCGTGACCGTCGCGAGCGTGCCGGAAGCGAGAGAAAAGTTGACGCGCGCGACGTCCTTGCCGCTGCGCACGACGATGAGGCGCGCATCTTTGAGGGCCTGAGCGCCTGGATAGTAGGTGGTGAGGAAGCCGAAGCGTCGTCTCGGCCCTTGCTCGCGTGAAAGGTACACGGGTGTCGCGACGACAACATACTCGCCAGGCGTCAGATTGAAGAGCCGGAACTCCCCGAGGTCGTTCGTCGAGGCGCGCGCACCATAACCGTACGTGTAGGTGGGCATCACCGTGACGTGCCCGTGGAAGTCATTCCGACGTAGCGCCTGAACCTCGACGCCGACCAGGCCCGCGCCATTCTTGTCGGTGATGCGTCCTGCGATCGCGCCCGTTCGTTCGAGGCGGATCGCCACCTCAAGCGCTTGTCCGCCGCCAACAATCGCCTCGCGCGCGCGTGCAAGCGCGAGGAACCCGTTCGTTGCGGGAACGCTGATCCGGTATGAGCCAGCCGGGATACGCGCGAAGTCGAACGCGCCATTGTCGTCCGTCTCCACATCTCGCTGGATGTGCGCGCGCTTCGGATCGGTGCTCTGCATGTCCGCCGGAAGCCCTTCGAGACTGACGTGCGCGCGCCTGACTGGCGAGCCGTTATCCCTCGACACCACCCGGCCGAGGATGCGAGCGGACCCCGTGGGCTGCGGATCTTGCGGCCCACTCTGCGCGAGCGCAGGCCCCGCGATCGCGACGGCACTGAGCGACAGAAAAACGAAGAATCTGCTCACACGTCGGCGCATACCTGCTCCGATTGGAAGGCGCGGCATCGAGAATTAGACGCCACGTGAGCTCCCCGACGAACCGCCCTCGACGGAACTTGATGACTCCCCGCGTTTTTCTGCTGTGGAGCGAGCCATCGATGCCTTCGGCGCTCAGGGCCCGTTGCAGCCGGTCGTAGATGGTCACGTGTGTAACTCCTCGTGATCACGCACAGGGCACAGCGTACCGCGTCGGGCCCGACGAGTTCGATCCACCGCAGTTCCTCGTGCAGCGCGAGACATCACACCTCCCGGCGCGCCACTGTGCGACGGGCGCGATGACGCGCAAACAACCAGGCGCCACAAAATACGAGCGGCGGCAGAAGCACGATCAAGGCGTCGACTTGGACCGCCATTGATTCAACTCCGCCGGTGCGTTCCACGATCGCCATCTGCCTCCGCATCTGGATGCTCATCCAGAGCAGTGGAACGAACATGGAGAGGAGAACCCACGTAATGCAGACGATCACTACGCCGAGCACGGGCCATTCCGCCAGCCGTCGCATCTCATCCTCCAGGGCGCCTGCCAGCTTTCGACGACTTCATCGGCCCGATTCTACGCCGCATCGATCCGATCGCGATGTGGCTGGTTACTTGTTGCCGAATCCTTGCCGACTTCGAGATCGACGCATAGACTCTCGACCTATGAGAACTCTGTTTCTTGGGTTGTTGCTGACCGTTCCGATCGTGACCGTGCCGCTGACACTGCGCACGGTTGCCGCGCAGGAAGTCGTCTTTCAAGGTTCGGTCGTGCCACTGTCCGACGAGGACCTGGCGGCGGAGTGCCGGTACGAGCTGATTTTGACCAATCCGACGAGAACCGTCCAGGCAGTGTGGGTCATCTTCGACCGCGGAAGGGACATGCTTCGATACTACGGAGATCCGGATGTCCACGCGTTTGCTGAACGGCACGGGTGGGCATTGTTGCTACCATTTCACTGTCGCGCGAAAGCCGGAACCGACGGCGACATGAACATGGACCCGTCGCAAGGCATCGGCCGCGCCCTTGTCGCAGCCCTTTCCAAGTTTGGTGAAATCTCGCAGCACCCGGAATTGGCCTCCGCGAAACTGATTCTGCTCGGATTCTCGGGAACCGGGGTGTTGGTTGCGCGATTCCCCGACTACGCCCCTGACCGCGTCGCCGCGATCATCGCCGCGCACGCCGGGCACAATCCGCGCGGACTCGATACGATAGATCTTTCTCCGAAGGGGACGGCGATTCCTCAATTGATTATCGCCGGCAGCACCGACAGGATCACGGGTACACAGCGACCGTACGACTATTTCCGCAAACATTTTGATCGTGGTGCGCCGTGGACATTCGTGGTGCAGAACAAGACGCCACACTGCTGCGTGATCAACGTCAGGCCGCTCATGCTGGAATGGCTGGAGGCCACGGTCGTTCAGCGGATCAAACCAGACAGAGATACGAGCCGGTATGGATTCATCGACACTGCGGTTGAGACAAAGGAGGGGTGCCCGAATCTGTTTCCGCCCGAAGTGCCGATCTGGTGTCACGGTACGAAAGATGCCTGGGGTGGCTCGAATTGGTTCGTCACTGCCGCAACTATCGAGCGGCGTGAGCATCCTTCAAATAACTTGAAGCCGGCCGGCTGGTTGCCGACTCAGGAGTTCGCAAAGCGATGGGTCGCGTTCATCAGGCAAGGAGAGCATCCCGCCGCGTCGATTCCTTGAGTGCTTGACAGCTCCGATGATCCGCGGCAACGCCTTGGTCCCCGTACGCCAAGTGCGCCGCAACACGCAGCGTGCCCGTTCGACCGTCATGCATCCCCTGCATCCGCTATAACGATCCTGCCATCACCCGCCCGCGATATGCAGGTCTGATGTCCGCGTGACGGCCAGAAGCGGCGGCGCGGGGTCTAATACGCTCAAATGCGCACGTTCTTTGCGCAGCTGCCGCTCCTGGCCGCGGCAATTGCAGCCGCCCCGATCTGCCTGACCTCGGCATACGCGCAAGACGGACTCCGCCAGCAGGCCGAGTGGAACCGGGCGCTGCAGCAAGCCCTCGATGAAGCGCGCGCTCAGCTGCGCTCGGACAAGCCAAACGAGGTCGCATGGGGAGCCTTTCGGGCCGCTGAATATCGGCTCTTCAACCTCATGCCGGATCTGACCGCGAAGCTCGCGGCACCGCCAACCGGAGACGATCGAGAGGTCTACGCCGTGCGCGCGGCATTGCTGGATTCCGCCGTGCGGCTCGATGCGGCGGTTCCTGCTTCGGTCGTGCGATCTTACTGGAATGACTTTCCGGTTCAGTCCGCGATCCTGTTTGCCAAAGCAACCGGCGCCCGCGACGGCGTGCTTCTGGATCTGCTGACGTCTGCCACCGAGTGTCGCTGGTTCGCACTGGCGAATCTACTGGTCCAATGGCGTCCGAGCGGGCTTGCCGTCAGCGCGAACGGGCTTGTGCTCAACATCCTCACGCCGATACATCTGAATCTCGTCGTAACAGTGTCGGAGCAGGGGAACGCCGGCTCGGGTGGAGGCGCCGGGGGCGGCGTCGGAGATGGCATCGGGATTAATCCAGCTGGTTTTCCGCCGCGAGCGACATACCGATTCGAGAGCGGGCCGTCGGCGGGAGTCGCCGTGCTCTCGACCGGACCTCGTGTTATCTATTACAGCCGAACGGTGAGCTACGGATGGCAGTTCGCAGTGTCAGAGGTTTACATCGGCGGTCCGACGGGCGCCGAGCGTCTTCGATACGTGCAGGCTTATGCGTTCCCCGAGCACGAACCTCTCGACCAAGTGCGGCAACTTGGCGAGCGATACGAAAGTGCACGGTGGGAAGACGATGACGCGTTGCGACGCCGTATCGACGACCTCCGCGCAGATATGCTTCAACACTATCGCGACTTTCTTGCCACGCTTGTCGCGCGCGGCCGATTGACCGCTGCTGATTCCCAATCGCTGGCGCAGCCCGCCATCGATGTCCGCATCGTCGATGCCCGGATGGACAAGTCCCGGCCGCTGCCAGCAATCAAGTGATCCGCGTTTAAGACTGCATTCTCGCCGACGTCCCTGACGGATCCCAGCAGCTGGCGACTTCGTCAAGATCGAATGAATTTCTTAGGAAATTTATCTGGATCGAGTTTAGTCCGGTCGCCCGGGGGCACCAGGCACCCCGCACCGCGTAGCTCACTCAGACCGTAGCGCTTCGAGCGGATCCACAGCCGCGGCGCGCCGTGATGGCGCCCAGCAGGCGACCAGCGTCACGCCGATGAACACCAGCGCTGCCGCGCCGATCGCGATCGGGTCGGTCGCCTCCACCTCGTACAAGAGCGACTGCAGCACGCGGGCGACACCGAACGCGCCAACGACACCCACGGCGATGCCGGCGGCGACGAGCCGGAACCCTTCACCGACGACGAGGTTGCGGATGTCGTTTCTGTGCGCGCCGATCGCGCTGCGAATCGCAATCTCGCGCCGCCGCGACGCCACCGACAGCGCCAGCACACCGTAGATGCCGCCCAATGTCAGCAACGTGCCCACGATGGAAAAGCCGACCAGAAGCCGGCTGGCGAAAATGCGCGACGCGATGGAATCGGTTCGGACCTCGTCGAGCGTCCGGACCTTTTCGATCGACACCGTCGGATTGACGCCGCGCAGCTCGGCGCGCACCGCCGCGATGACCGCGCGCGGATCGGCCGCCGTGCGGACGACGAGATCCTTCGAGAACGCGGAGGACTGCCAGAGCGACAGATACACCTCCGGCTGCGGCGCACGAGTGAGATCGGCCGTGCGCGCGTTGCCGACGATGCCGACGATCTCGTTGGCCGGCTGATCGCGCGGCCCCCGCCAGAGGTGCTTGCCAATCGCGCGCGAACCGGGGAAGTACTTGTCCGCGAACGCCTGATTGACGATGGCGACCCGCGGGTCCTTCTGGCCGTCGCTGTCGCTGAAGTCGCGGCCGTCGACGATCGGCACGCCCATCAAGTCGAAGTAGCCGGGCGTGACCGACCGCAGCGACTGCGCGACGCGGTCGCGAGGGGTCGTGACGGGGTGATCCTCGATCTCGAGGGTCGACGGCCAGTCGTTGCCGGTCAGCGGCGTGCCCCAGACAAACGCGGCTTTCTGCACGCCGGGCACGGCCGCGACGCGATCGAGCGCGCGGTGATGGAAGTCGGCCCAGTCGCCCTGCACCGACGTCACCGTCATCGTCAGGATCCGGTCCATCGCGTAGCCGCTCTTGACGTTCGCGACGTTCTGCAGCGTGCGGACGAGCAGTCCCGCGCCGATCAACAGCGCCAGCGTCAGCGCCGTTTGCACCATCGTCACCAGCTGCAACATGCGGCGCTCGCCGCGTCCGGCGCTGGCGCGAGTGCCGACTGTCCGCAGCGCGTCGATCGGATCGCGGCGCGCGGCGCGCAGCGCCGGGATGAGGCCGGCGGCGAGCGCGGCGACGACAGCGGCGGCGAAGCCGAACAGAAGCAGCGGCCAGCCGGTCGTAACAGCGTCGAGGCGCGGAATCGCGCGGCCGCCGATTGCCTTGAACAGCCGGACGATCGCGAAGGCGAATGCGATGCCCGCGGCACCGCCGGCGAGGGCGACGGCGAGGCTCTCTATCGACGCTTGACGGAACAGCGCGGCCCGTCCGCTGCCGAGCGCGCTCCTGACGGCGTACTCGTGCCGACGCTGCAGTCCGCGGACGAGCAGCAGCGCCGCTGTATTGCCGCACGCGATCAGGAGGACGAGCGTCGCCGCGCCGAAGAGCGGCCACAGGATGCGGCTGCCGTCCCGGTTCATTTCGGAAATCAGCGGCTGCACGCGCGGCGTGAATGCTTCGAGCTCCTTGTCGCCTCTCGAGACCGCCGCCGTGAGCATCGTCAGCTCGGTCTGTGCGCGCTCGATTGCGACGCCGGGCTTCAGCCGCGCGATCAGGTCCCACCGCGACTGGCGGAGCCGCTCCGGATTCGGCGAACCGGGC
>Ga0111539_10002576_pt1 | contig 24001 bp, 28 predicted proteins | sample RhiMethybrSRZTD1_FD_79667 | JGI IMG/M metagenome (GOLD analysis project Ga0111539, IMG submission 79667) | Populus rhizosphere microbial communities from Tennessee, USA - Rhizosphere MetaG P. TD hybrid SRZTD1 (version 2) (version 2) | ecosystem: Host-associated > Plants > Roots > Rhizosphere >...
AGGTACGAACCGCGTTGCTGTGGCTGCTGCCCTTCGGCTTCCTCACTCTCCTCTCGCCTCTGGCGATTCTGTTGCTGCCGCTCGCTCTCGAACGGCTGCTGTCGGCCAACCAGGGTCACTGGGGTGCGATCTACCACTACACCGCACCGATCGCGCCGATCGTGGCGATGGGCGCCGCCGACGGCTTTTCGAGACTGTCGCGCCGGTTCGCGCTCGGACGAAATGCCCAGACAGCCGTCGCCGGGACGATGCTCGTACTTGCGGCGATTCTGCCCGGTCACTTGCCGATCTGGGGACTCTTCGAGCCCGAGTCCTACCACCTGCGATCGCGAGATGGAGGGGCGCGTGTGGCGCTCGCAGCGATTCCGCCCGATGCGTCGGTCGTCGCTCAAAGCTCCGTCGCACCACACCTCAGCCATCGCCGGTCCATTTACGTTCTCGACTCGCGAGCACCGGACGCGGACTATGTGATCGCCTGCTCGACGCTCAACCCGTGGCCGGCGGGAAGGTTCGACGAGCTGCAATCCCTGCTCGACGAGCGGCGAAGACGCGGCTATACGACTCTTCTCGAGGCAGATGGGTGGACAGTGCTGAAGCGCCCGGAGGCCGTCCGCTCGCGGGAGCTCTCGGGTATGGTTACGAAATACTGAGCATCCGATCGAGTGCGACCTTCACCCAGTGCTTCTGCGAGCTCGGAACGGTGATGCGATTGTGGACTTCACCGCCGAGCAAGCCTTCGAGAACCCAGAGGAGATGGTTCGGGGCGACACGGAACATCGTCGAGCAGAGACAGCCGAAGCTGTCGAGCGACAGGACCGTGCGGTCGGGCTGCACCTCCTGTGCGAGGCGATTGACGAGATGGATTTCGGTGCCCACGGCCCATACGGATCCGGCGGGACTGTTCTTCACCGTCTTGATGATGTACTCGGTCGAGCCCGAGTCGTCCGCGGCCTGCACCACATCCCACGTCACCTCAGGATGGACGATCACGCGGACGCCCGGATGTTGCGCGCGGATGTTCTGAATCTGACGCACGGTGAACTTCTCGTGCACCGAGCAGTGGCCCTTCCACAGAATGATGCGCGCCTGCCTGACAGCTTCCGGGGTCAGCCCACCCCAGATCTCATCGGGATCCCACACGACCATCCGATCGAGGGGCACGCCCATCTTGTACGCGGTGTTGCGGCCCAGGTGCTGGTCCGGCAGGAACAGAACGCGCTCGCCACGCTCCCACGCCCACCGCAGCGTGGCTGCGGCGTTGGACGACGTGCAGACGACGCCGCCATGCTCGCCAACGAACGCCTTGATTGAGGCTGCGGAGTTGATGTACGTGACGGGGATGACGCCAGCTTTCGTCGCCGCGGCCTTCTCATCGGACGCGGCCACACCTGCCAACGCGCCCATCTGCTCCAAATCGTTCCAGCACATTTCGAGCTGATCGGGGCCCGCCATGTCCGACATCGAGCAGCCGGCCGCGAGATCCGGCAGCATCACCTGCTGATGGTCCGCGCTGAGCACGTCGGCGCTCTCAGCCATGAAGTGCACACCGCAGAAGACGATGAATTCGGCCTCCGGGTGTTTGCTGACCTGCTTCGCGAGCTTGTAGGAGTCGCCAGTGTAGTCGGCGAACTTGATCACTTCGTCGCGCTGGTAGTGATGGCCGAGAATCACGAGGCGCCGGCCGAGCTTCTCTTTCGCCGCCTGAATGCGCGCGTCCATTTCTGCGTCGGACAGGCCGACGTAGCGCTCCGGCAGCGGCTGGCGCTCGGAGAGGTGCTCTTTTTCGTAGGCGGTGAGGACGGGCAGCAACATCTCTACTGAAGCATAACACCCGCGCGAGGCCGTGAATTCCCCGACGCGACGCAACGTGAACCGCAGAACTCGCAGAGCTCCCGGAACTTGTTGTCGAATTTGCGTAGTCCGCCCTGGCCTGCCGGGCTTGCTCGACCGGCTTGCCAGCCTTGGGCTGTGCTCAGCTGGCGCGTGCGATGTGGTTGTAGAGGGTATCGCGCTCGATCGGTTCGCGCCCGGCTGCTGTAATGAGCCGCGCGATTTCCCGCGTGGTCATCGCCTCGGGCGTTTGCGCCCCGGCCATGTGGTAGATCTTCTCTTCCTGCACAGTTCCATCGAGATCGTCGACCCCGAACCATAGCGCCGTCTGCGCCACCTCCACACCGGTGGCAATCCAGAACGCCTTCACATGCGGGATGTTATCGAGCATCAGCCGCGCGACCGCGTGCACCCGCAGCGTCTCGGCGGCGCTTGGCGCCGGCAGCTTCCGCATCTGGTTGTTGTCGGGATGGAACGCGAGTGGAATGAACGCCTGGAAGCCGCTCGTCTCGTCCTGCAAGTCCCTGGCGCGCTCCATGTGGTCGACGCGCTCTTCTGCAGTTTCAATGTGCCCGTACAACATCGTCACATTGGATCGCAGCCCGAGGCGATGGGCGATGCGATGGATGTCGAGGTAGCGCTCGGTGCCGCATTTGTCATGGGCGATCTTGCGACGGACGCGTTCGGCAAAAATCTCCGCGCCGCCGCCCGGCAGCGAGTCGAGGCCCGCCGCCATGAGCTCGCGCAGCACCTGTTCGTCGCTCATCGCATACAGGTCCGCGAAGAATGCGATCTCAACGGCGGTGAAGCACTTCAGGTGAATCTCCGGCCGGATGCGCTTGAAGCCGCGGAGCAGCTCCGTGTAGTAATCGAACGGCAAATCCGGATGGAGGCCGTTGACGACGTGGACCTCAGTGATCGGCTGATGACTTCGACGGCGCAGTTTGTCCCAGGCTTCGTCGAGCGACATCGTGTAGGCGCCCGGATCGCCCGGCTTGAGCCTGGCGAAGGCGCAGAACAGGCAGCTGGCGACACAGACGTTGGTGGCTTCGAGTCGGATGTTGTAGTTGTAGTAGGTTCGACCCGCGTGGCGCCGCTCGCGCTCTCGATTCGCGAGCCAGCCCACCGCGAGGAGATCAGGGGTGTCGAACAGCCGGACGCCATCTTCGCGATCCAGACGTGTTCCCGCTTCGAGTTTGTCGGCGATGTCGGAGAGGCCAGCCTGGGCTAGACGGGACAGCATGAATCTGGCAATTGGATAATTTGGGAATTGGGTAACTGAATGTGGTTCCGATTACCAGATTACCCGATTACCCAATTACCAAATCCCGCGTCAGGAGACGCCGAATATCTGTATGCGTAACGACCGCGCGCGCGGGCCGTCGAGCTCCGCCATCAGGATGCGCTGCCATTGCCCGAGCACGACCTCCCCGCCGCTGACCTGGAGCGTCAAGTTGTGACCCAGGAGCAAGGCGCGCAAATGGGAATCGGCGTTCATCCGATCGCAGTCAGAGTGGTCGGGATCGTTGTGCATCCACTCGGCGTCGCGCGCGACCATCTGCTCGAGGAACCGCCGGATGTCGGACAACAACGCCGTCTGGAACTCGTTGATGAAAAGGGAGCAGGTCGTGTGCATCGACCAGAGGCTGACGAAGCCTTCCCGGATGTTGAACCGCCGCACGAACTCCATCACTCGGTTGGTGAGGTCGACGAGCTCGACGCGCTGATCTGTCTGAACCACGAATGTCTCGCCGTGAATCGTGAGACCGCCGACGTTCGCGGAAGCGACCTCTTCCACAGGCTTCTCGCGAACTGTCACAGTCGAACTCTTGCTCATGCGCTCCTCTTGGCTGATAGGACTGAATGGACTAACAGGTTATGTTATGCAAAAACCTGCACGTGAGCAACCCAGTTGGCTCTCGGCTATACTCTCGGACGATTGACGCTCGCCCCGGCGGCCTAGGGAAGTGGGTGAAACGCCCACACGGTCCCGCCACTGTAAGCGGCTAGCGCTCTTCTCGCGCACCTGGTTTCGGTTCCAAGGGCAGTCACTGGACGCTCGTCCGGGAAGACAGCGAAGGGCGCGCTGCACCGCGAGTCAGGAAACCTGGCCAATTCGGGGGCGTCCTTTTTCGGCGCGTGAGACGCCGGAAGGAGCATCGATGCGACCCTACCGCCTCCGGCGGCTGGCTGGAGCCTGCCGTCTCTCTGCCATCGTTCTTCCGGTCTTCTTGAGCCGCGTTCAGCGTTCCGGCCGTCGGACGCGCGATGGCGGAGTGGGAGTGGCGTAGACGTGCTGCAGGCGCATGCGGTGTCGTTCGCGTACAACCGCGGCATGCTCCGACGACACCTGGTGCTGGACCAGGTGTCGGTGAACGTCGAGCGTGGCACCGTCGTCGGTCTGCTTGGGCCCAACGGATCAGGCAAGACCACACTGTTGCGCATCCTCTCGGGCATGGTGACGCCGCAGTCGGGTCACGTCGTCCTGAACGGCCAGCCGCTGCTGTCGTTCACCCGACGCGGCCTCGCTCGCCAGATCGCCGTGGTCCCACAGGAAACCTACTCCACGTTCGACTTCACGGTGCTCGACATCGTGCTGATGGGACGGTATCCGCATCTGGGCGCCTTCGAGCTCGAAGGCGCCGACGATCTCGAGATTGCCCGGGCCGCCCTCGCCGCGACCGACACGTCAGCTCTCGAGACGCGGATGTTCGCGACCCTGAGCGGCGGTGAGAAGCAGCGCGTTGTCATCGCCAGCGCGCTCGCGCAGGCTGCGAATCTGCTGTTGCTCGACGAGCCGACATCGTCGCTCGATCTGGGCTACCAATTCGAGATCGCGTCGATCCTCCGGCGATTGAATCGGGAGCGCGCCGCGACGATGGTGGTGTCCACACACGACCTGAATTTCGCGGCGGCGCTCTGCGGGCGGGTGGTACTGCTCAAGGAGGGGCGCGTGATCGCCGACGGCGCCACGGAAGAGATTCTCACCGCCTCGAACGTCCGGGCGCTCTACGGCATGGATGCGGACGTGACGTTTCACGAGCGCGCGGGTCATTTGACGGTGGTGCCCATTGGCCGATCGCAGTAAATCGGCAGTCCGGCTGAAGCCCCACAGAGCCCGGCTAAGACTGGACACGACGTGCTGATGGCGGATACCACCTCCCCCCTGAGACGCCGATTCGCGACCACGCTGCTCGCGTTTGGCGCGCTTGCCGCAGCGGCAATTCTGCTGGCGCCGCTGGTCGGCAGCACCTCGATCAGTCTCAGCAAGGCATTCGACCGGAGCCAGCCGTTTGCGGACAACGTCGACGCACAGATCTTCTTCGTCGCACGTCTTCCTCGTGTGGTGGCAGCCGCCCTCGTGGGTGGCGGACTATCGCTCGCCGGCGTGGTCTTTCAGGCGCTGCTGCGCAACCCGCTGGCCTCGCCAGACACGCTCGGCGTGTCGGCCGGCGCCTCGCTCGGCGCCATGCTGGCCATTACGTTTCACGCAAACTTCTCCTTCTTCGGCATCTCGGCGGTGCCACTTGCCAGCTTTGCCGGCTCGATCGGCGCGCTGGCCATCGTCTACGCCCTGTCCACGGCGCGGCAACGCGGCACCTCGACGATGGTTCTGCTGCTCGCCGGCGTCACGCTGACGGCGTTGTTGTCGGCTGTCGTTCGCTTCGTGCAGTACCTGGCCGACTTCACCGAAACGTTTCAAACCATGCGGTGGATGATGGGCTCACTTGACGTAGCATCGTATGCTCCGCTCCTCGCAGCGCTGGTGCCGATGGCCGTCGCCTGCGCCGGCTTCGCCTTCCTCCCGCGCGTCCTCGACCTCATCAGCATCGGTGCAGAATCCGCCGCCGCACGCGGCGTCGACGTCGTACGAGCTGAACGCATGGCGCTCGTCAGCGCCTCGCTCGCCGTCGGTGCCGCTGTCTCGCTCGGAGGGCCGGTTGCTTTCGTCGGCATCATCGTGCCGCATCTGGTCCGGTTAATCGTCGGCGCCGATCATCGTCTCGTGCTGCCCGCATCGGCGCTCTTCGGTGGAGCGTTTCTCATTGGATGCGATCTCGTGGCCCGGACGGTATTCGCTCCACTCGAACTACCGGTCGGTATCGTCACCGCCATCATCGGAGGGCCGATATTCCTATGGCTACTGTTCCGTCGCGCCTGACCTCTCGGGTTGGCACAACGCTGCTTGCCGCGCTCATCTGTTCCGCGGCGGTGACGTCCTACAGGGCCGCCGGCGCAAGGGCTCCAAGCCTGGACGCTCCGACGGCAAGCCGACACTCGGGGACCGACGCCACCTCAAGCCTACAGGCCGCGACACGCGCGACACCGCTACCCCGCCGCATCGTGTCCCTCATCCCCGCGACGACGGAGATGCTGTTCGCGATGGGAGCGGGCAATCGGCTGGTCGGCGTGAGCAACTACGATCGCTTTCCGCCTGCGGTCGATCGGGTGCCGCGCGTCGGCGGACTGCTCGACCCAAATGTCGAACGCCTTCTGTCGCTCAAGCCTGATCTGGTGCTCGTCTACGAGACACAGTCGGACCTCAAGCAGCAGCTCACGCGCGCGGGCATTCCGATGTTTCTCTATGTTCATCGTGGACTGGCCGACATCACCCAGACCATGCGGACGCTCGGAGAACGAGTGGGCGCGAAGGCGGAGTCTGAGGCCGCTGCGCGACGGATCGAGGATCAGCTCGCTGCGGTGAAAGCTCGCGTGGCCGGACGCCCGCGACCGCGCACCCTGCTCGTGTTCGGGCGTGAATCTGGCGCTCTCAGTCAGGTGAACGCCAGCGGCGGGTACGGGTTCCTTCACGATCTGCTCGAACTGGCGGGCGGACTCGATGTTTTGAGTGACATGAACCGTCAGTCGGTGCAGCTGAGCACCGAGATGATCCTGACGCGCGCGCCTGACGTGATCATCGAGCTTCGCTATGGCGACTCACTGAAGCGGGACGATCTGGCGGCCGAACGGCGGGCGTGGAATGCGGTGGCGTCGGTGCCGGCCGTGAAGAACAACCGCGTCTACCTGCTCGGCGGCGATGAATTCGTCGTTCCCGGTCCACGCATCGTGCTCGCGGCTGAGCAATTTGCGCGGACTCTCCATCCCGAAGTGTACCGTTGACCTAATGACCCAATTCAAGACTCTGGTCTCGTGGAGTTCCGGCAAGGACAGCGCGTGGATGGTGCACACGCTGCGAGCCAGGCCAGACATCGAGCTCGGGGCGCTTCTGACGACGATCAATGAGAGCGCGCAGCGGGTGGCCATGCATGCGGTGCGCACCGAGCTGTTGCACGCGCAGGCCGATGCCCTCGGCCTGCCGCTGTGGCAGGTGCCGATCCCTCACCCGTGCCCGAACGAGGTCTACGAGCAGGCGATGGCACACGCCGTCGCACGCGCCGTGTCAGAAGGATTCACCCACGTCGCCTTCGGCGACCTGTTTCTTGAAGACGTCCGGCGGTACCGGCAGGAGCGATTAGCCGGAACTGGGCTCACGCCGCTCTTCCCACTCTTTGGAGCCAACACCGCGGAGCTGGCCAGAGAGATGGTGGCCGCCGGTCTCGGTGCTCGACTGACCTGCATCGATCCTCGGGCCCTGGATCGCGCCTTCGTCGGGCGCGAATTCGATGCGGCCCTCATCGACGAGTTGCCAGGGTCAGTGGATCCGTGCGGCGAGCGCGGCGAATTCCACAGCTTCGCTCATAAGGGCCCGATGTTCAGCCGACCGATTCCAATCACGAACGGGATCGTCGTGGAGCGTGACGGCTTCGTCTTCGCCGATCTGACGCTGGCCATGTGATCGAAACTCGACGGCCAATGACGCAATGACTCGATGACCCAATTCCCTGATTCCTATCCCTGCCGTATTGTGTGCCTGACAGAGGAAACAACAGAAACGCTGTACCTGCTTGGCCAGGGCCACCGTATCGCGGGGGTGTCAGGGTACACGGTGAGGCCGCCAGAAGCCCGCGAGAAGCCGAAGATCTCTGCGTTCACCAGCGCACGATTCGACAAGATCATGGCCTTGGAGCCGGATCTCGTGCTCGCGTTTTCCGATCTTCAGGCCGACCTGACGACCGAACTCATCAAGCGCGGATTGAACGTCGTCACCTTCAATCAGCGATCGATCGCCGAAATCCTGCAGGTGATCCGGATGATCGGCGGACTGGTGGGATGTCAGCACGAAGCCGCGGCGCTCGCTGTCAGTCTTGAGGCCGGCCTCGACGATATTCGCGCATCGGCCGCGAGGTTCCCCACCAGACTACGAACGTTCTTCGAGGAATGGGACAACCCGCTGATTTCGGGAATCCGATGGGTCGAGGAACTCGTCGAGATTGCCGGCGGCCAGCCGATTTTCCCGGAGCTCAGTGGCGCCGGGCTCGCCCGCGACCGCATCGTCGACCCGCTGGAGGTCGCGCGGCGGAATCCAGAGATCATCTTTGCGTCGTGGTGTGGCAAACGAGTCCGGAAGGAGACGATTCGAGACCGCGACGGCTGGAGCGCGACCGCCGCCGTCGCGCACGATCGCATCTTCGAGGTGAAATCGACCTATATTCTGCAGCCGGGGCCCGCCTGCCTCACCGAAGGCGTCCGGCAGCTGCACGCCATCCTCACGCGAGAAACAGCGGCTGCTTCGGCGCGGGCATGACGCCGCTCGCCGCGGCCCTGGCGAAGAGCGCCTCGACGGCGCCTCGTCCCTCCGTCCCGAGATCGACCGAGTACTGATTGACGTACAGGTCGATGTGTCGGTACATGACGGCTTCGTCCATTTCCTGTGCGTGCTCCCGGACGAACGGCAGGCTGGCCGACCGGTTGGCAAATGCGTACTCCACGCTCCGTCGCAGCACACGGTTCACGACGTCCTTCACGCCGTCCGGCAACGCCCGCTTGACCACGATGCCCCCCAGTGGGATGGGGTGCCCGGTTTCGCGCTCCCAGTACTCTCCCAGGTCGATGATCTTTTTCAGGCCCCTGGCCTCGTACGTGAATCTGTTCTCATGAATGATCACTCCGGCATCGACTTCTTCATTCAAGACCGCAGATTCGATCGCCGAGAAGACGAGTTCGACCGTGTTCCGCGCCTCTGGAAAGGCGAGACCGAGCAGGAGGTTTGCCGTCGTGAACCTCCCGGGAATCGCGATCTTCAGGTTGCCCGCCGCCACATCAGCGCGAGAAATCTCCCGCTTTGAAATCAGCAGCGGTCCGCAGTTCCGACCAAGGGCGCTCCCCGCGTCGAGCACGACGTACCGATCGGCACAGTAGGCGTACGCGTGATAGCTGAGTTTGGTGACCTCTGCCCGCCCCTCGAACGCCGACCGGTTCAGGGCCTCCACATCCGCCAGCTGCAGCGAAAACTCGAGACCTTCCAGATCGATCCGCCGGTTGACGATCGCATCGATCATGAAGCAATCGTTTGGGCAGGGCGACACACTGAGTGAGAGGTTCACACGGCCTCTAGAATCCCGCCGACAACCGCCGCCAGATTGCCGAGGGCTTCGGACATCTTCCACGCACCGCGGTTTCGCTTTTCGACGAAGTTCGACACGGCACGCACCTGCGCAAACTGAACGCCATGGATCAGGCAGGCATACATGAATGCGGCCCCCTCCATCGTTTCAACCTGCGGCTTGAAGCGTTGCATCACAGCCGCAATCGACCGCTCGTTGCCATGAACCGTGTTGACGGTAATGCCGGACACACGCGGCAGCTTCAGGAGCACGTCGTTGGCTGGCGGCGACGGGTTCCTCAGCTCGGCGCGTGTGTATGGAGTATTGTCGCAATCGGTCAAGCCCAACTCCTCGATCGTGAGAAACCGGTCGTCGTCCTCAGCACCCAGTTCGACGATGCGATCCGACAGGGTGTGTACGACTGTCCCCGGTTCGAGCGTGCGGTCGAAGCTGCCGCACACGCCAACGTTCAGAGCCATGGCATAGGAATGCTCTACAAGCGTGCGCGAGCACCATGCGGAGGTGGCGACCATGCCGACGCCGGTGGTGAGCAGATGAACCTCGTGACCAGCGAACACATACCTGGTGAGCCTGACACCTTGCCGCGCGGCTTCACTGAACCTGGTCACGACGGGTGCGACCTCGCCCTCGGTTGCGGCCACCAGCAGGATGCGCATAAGCCAGGCTACTCGACGTCGTCGTCGGTGCTCACCACGGTGTACGGCTGTGATGCGCGTCTGACGACAATCGTCATGCCGAAGGCTACGAGAACCGTCGAGGCGATCAGCCCGAGATAGATTCCCGTGCCGACCCGCGTGACTGGTGGGTCGACCCTGGACGAGCCTTCGACGATCGCGACCGCCTGGGAACGTGTGAGCGCACGCTCACCCGCCATTCTCGGCATGATTCGCCACGATAGGAACATGATGCCGAGAGACGCGAGGCCAATCACCAGGAGGGGGTGGCGCGAGTTGCGTCGCGTGATCAGGCTGAGCGTTGCAAGCACCGCCGCCAACGCACCGAAGCCGAGGATCCAGAGCGCCGCCATTTCGGTCATGCCCGAGAGAGAGACATCGCCGACGTGGATCCAGGGGAGAAACGCGCTCAGGCTCAGCGCGATTCCCGAGAGCAGGGGAATGAAATACGCCCGCATTCCAGGGCGAAACATTTCGCTCCAGCTCATCCAACCGAGTCTAGCACACGGGTTTTGGGGGGCGTAGAATGCGGCTGAGGGCGGAACCGATGAAATCGATCAAAGCGATTCTCGGAGCGCGTGAAACGTTCACCGTCGAGCGCAGCGCGTCAGTCGCCGAAGCCGCGAGATTCATGGCTGATCATCAGATCGGTGCGGTCCCCGTTGTTGAGGATGGCCGATTGGTCGGCATCTTCTCGGAGCGCGACGTGCTCAACCGCGTGGTTGCCGCTGCCCTTCCTCCCGACACGACTGCGGTTGGCGAGGTCATGTCGTCCAATCTCATCGTGGCCGAAGCGCACGAAGATTACGAAGTGTGTCTGGGCCGCATGCAGCAGTCGCACGTGCGGCACTTGATCGTCCTGGAAAATGGGGCGCTCGCCGGTATTGCGTCAATGCGAGACGTGCTGGCGGCGGACCTGGATGAAAAGACTGAGGCGATTACGCTCCTGAACGCCTACGTGCACTACATCCCGGCCGATTTCCACAAGCTCAAAACGTAACGGCCTACTCGACCTCGCGACGTGCGTCCTCCACCATGGTCTTGATACGATCGATATTGGTCTCGCGGACGGGGCACGTCGAATCGGTGGACACGCACTGCGCGAGGGTCATTCCGCAGCCGCAGTCGCATCGGGCTCGATTGGCGGTCTTGAGAGCGGATCGCTTCTGACCGGGATTCAGCGCCGAGAAATTCACGACACCGATGGCGTCTTCACCGTAAGCAACGCCCGACACCTGTGACACGGCATAGACCACGAGCGCCACGAGGCCAAGCGCCGCGATCCACTTGACTGCGTTGAGCGACGGCGACGACTTCCTCCGCCGAGCTTGTCCTCTCGAACGCTTCGACACAGCCCTTGAGCAACCTCCGCAGCAGTCTATGCCGGATTTATCCGCAGGAGCGGGGAGTTGGGGCCGGCCCGGAGTATTCTCTTGAAGGCCACGCCGGGAATGGCCGACCCACATCCACGAGGAGGAGATCAATGAAAGGAATCACTTGGGCGACCGGTGCTGCGGCGTCGTTGTGGATTGGGATCGGCGCAGGCTCGTTGGTGGCGCAGCAACCGCCACAACCGCAGCCGGCGGCCCAGCCATTTTTCGTCGGCAATGCCCTTGGCCTCCCGATCAGTCCGGCCGCCGACGGCGCGTTCAACCCAATCTCGTCGAACGTCAAGGTGTACGGCGCCATCTACTCTGCCGAGAGCTGTTCGTACGATGCGGTTCGGAATCTGATCGTCGTCCCCAACCGTGGCGTGGGACAGGCGGTGCAAACCAACAACGCCTGGGTGTCGCTGATCAACCACGACGGATCGATTCACACCGCCCGCTGGATCGGTATCCAGAACCCCGGCGATCAGCGGAGCAATCTGAAACCGCCGCTGGTCTTGAACGAGCCGGCGGGCAGCGACATCGCCAACGGCGTGCTGTATGTGGCGGACCGCGATGGCGGTACTGGGCCGAACGTCCCCACCGTGTCGGTCATCCGTCGGTTCACCATGCTGACCGGTGCACCCGCTGGCGAAGTCCGCGTGGAAAAATCGACCGGGTTCAACGATATCGAGGTCGCCGACGACGGCACCATTTACGCGACGCAAACGGGTGCGGGCGGCGAGAATCCCGATCCGACGAGCTGGCAGGTCTGGAAAATTACCCGCGACGGGACCGCATCGATCTTCGTCCAGGGTGCGCCACTGCGTCAGCCGAACGGCATCGCCTTCGATCCACAGGGCAACATCGTCGTGGTAAACATCGGGACGGAGGACGTGCTGACGTTTTCCCCGGCCGGCCAGCTGCTTCGGACCGAGAAGGCGGTCCAGTCTGGCAACGATGGCCTGGTGATTCTGAGCAACGGGACGAAGTATGTGAGCAGCGTCCAGAACGGGGGCGTGTCACGGATTCGTCCGGGCCAGCCGGCGGATCTCATTGCCCGGAACATTCCGAACGCCGCATCGATGTGCTACGACGCCGGAGCGAATCAGCTGGTGATTCCGATGAACGCCAACAACGCCCTGGCGTTCGTGCCGCTCAACTAGCGTCCTGAAACTCCTCGTGCCACGCCATCTGGATGGCTTCGAGCTTGGGCTCGTTCGACGTCTTCGGATCGTCGTCGAAGCCGTCGAGCGCAAGGACGCGATCGCGTAGATCCGTGAATCGAATCGTCAACGGATCCACGCCCGGGAACTTCTCGGCGAGCGCAATGCCGATGTCTTCAGCGTCGGTCCATTTCACGGCGTACCCTCCTGGGTCTTGCGTTCGGGACGCGTCGATTTCCCGAGCTGGATGCCGCCGCCTTCCTGCACATAGTTGCGTGTATACATCGGCAGTTCGCACACGACGTCACCGGAAATCACTGCCTGGCAGCCGAGGCGCGATTGCGCGGTCAGGCCCCACGCGGTGTCGAGGCGATCGGCTTCGTCGTCCTGCATCTCGCTGAGATGCTGTTCGCCCTGTCGGATGATGACGTGGCAGGTGGTGCAGGCGCAGCTCCCACCGCAGGCGTGTTCGAGACCCAGGTCGAAGTGCTTGGACACGTCGAGGAACGATTCGGGCTTGCCGTGGTGCGAGTACGGGAGCTTGCCGTGCTCGAACTCGACGGTTCGAGTCTCCCCGTCAATGATAAACGTCACTTTGGGCATGTGGCTTTCAACTGATCTCGTCTACGTTCTTCCCCGCCAGCGCGGTATGAACCGACCGGTTCATCATGACTTCCGCGAGGTGCTTCGTGACGTCGTTCAGCACGTGTGTGGCCTGCAGGATGACGTCGCGATCGGTGCCGTTCAGCACCTGTTTCAGCGCGGCCAGCGCCTCGATGATGCGGGCCCCTTCATCCGCGGCGAGATCGCTCTTCGCGATCTCGGCAAATTCCGGCGCACGCAGGGATTTCTCGGTGTGCATGATCACTGACTCGGCTTCATTACGGGCGTCGATCAGCAACCGGGCCGCGAAGTCGGCCTCCGCGTGCTCGAACGACTCGACCAGCATGCGCTCGACCTGCTCGTCGGTCAGCCCGTACGACGGCTTCACCTCAATCGTCTGCTCGATGCCGGTTCGCAGTTCGCTTGCGGTGACGCTCAGGATGCCGTTGGCGTCGATCTGAAAGCGCACCTGGACGCGTGGCATGCCCGCGGGCATGGGTGGAATCCCGCGCAGTTTGAAACGCGCGAGCGATCGATTGTCTGCGACGAGCTCTCGCTCGCCCTGAAGCACGTGGATGTCCACGGCCGTCTGATTGTCGACCGCCGAGGTGAACATCTCGCTGCCGGTCGCGGGAATCGTCGAGTTTCGCAGAATGATTTTCGAGACCACGCCGCCCATCGTTTCGATGCCCAGCGAGAGGGGCGTGACGTCGAGCAGCAGCATCTCGCGGTTGCCGGTGACGAGATTGTCGGCCTGCACGGCGGCGCCGAGGGCCACGACTTCGTCGGGGTTGAGCTCGCTGTGCGGCGTCCTGCCGAAGAGCTCGCCCACCATCCGATGTACCAGCGGGATCCGCGTGGACCCGCCGACCAGCACAACTTCGTCGACCTGCGACGCTGCCAGCCCGGCATCAGCCAGAGCCTGCCGACACGGCTCGAGTGTCCGCTCGATGATCGGCCGGATCTCCTGCTCAAACGTCGCGCGCGTGAGCACCGACCGGTATGCCTTCCCTGGCATTCTCTCAATGTGACCCGATTCGTCATTGACGGCGAAATCGGGGAGAACGATCTCGGCCTCCTCCCGGTCAGAGAGATCGTGCTTCGCCTGAATCACGGCCTTGCGAACCAGCTGAACCAGGGTTGGATCGTACTGGCCGTCCCGATGCACGACGAGTCCGGACTGCTCAAAGCTGTCCATGAACGCCTGGATGAACGACCGATCGATGTCGTCACCACCGAGATGCGTATCGCCGTTCGTGGACAGGACCTGAAAGACGCCGTCTTCGACGCGCAGGATGGAAATATCGAAAGTGCCGCCGCCAAAATCGTAGACGGCGATGACGCCGGTGTGACGCTTGTCGAGGCCATACGCGAGTGACGCGGCGGTCGGCTCGTTGATGATGCGCAGCACCTCGAGGCCGGCAATGCGTCCAGCGTCGCGCGTCGCCGTGCGTTGCGCGTCGTTGAAGTAGGCGGGGACGGTGATGACCGCTCGTTCGACTTCGAAATCGAATTCGCCCTGTTCCTTGAAGAACGCTTCCGCGCGGTGCTTCAGTTCGCGCAGGATGAAGGCGGAAATCTCGGGCGGTGTGAACTCCCGATCGCCGAGGCCGATGCGCACCACGCCGTCGGGTGCGCCCGCGACCTTGAACGGGAAGAATCGCGCCTCGTCCTGCAGGTCCTCGGCGCCCTTGCCCATGAAACGCTTGACGGAGTACACGGTCCGCGCCGCGTCAGTCAGCAACCGGCGCTGCGCCTCGCGGCCGACGTAGATGGTGCCTTCCGCCGACGCGGACACAACCGACGGGACGAGTCCGTCGCCGCTGGCATCGCGGATCACGACCGGCACGCCGTCCTTCACATAGGCGACGAGGCTATTGGTGGTGCCGAGATCGATTCCGACGACTTTGCTCATACTGCGAAAACGCTCTCCAACGTGGAGCATGCGTGCGCGCCCGACCTCAAGGTCGGGCCTACGATCGCGAACGTCACCGCTTGTGCGCCCGACCTCAACCTCCGGCCTACGATCGCAAACATCACAGCGCCAACTCCCGCTCGATTCCAGCGATCAGGTTATTGATGTAGTTCCGTTCGAGCATCCGTTCGTGCAGCGCCTTCAGCACGGGGCGACGATCCTCGACGCTGCCACCAGCATCGACCAGCGCGTCCCATTTGGCCGAGAGCTCCTTCAACTGTTCCTCATGCTCGTCGCGCTTCACGTCGATCGGCTGGCGAGCGCTGTGCAGCCGCGCTTTCCACTCGCTCTCCGGTGCACCGGCCTCCCGAAGTGACCGTACCTCGTCGAGCTCCTCGTTCAACGCAAACACTTCCTCGAGCAGCGCAGGCGGCACCGCTCCGGTCTGAGAATTGGCTGCCGAGCGTTCAGCGCTGCCGGCGGCCAGGCCCTCGAGCTCCAGCAGGTATTCAATGCGCGTGACCGGCTGACGCAGCGTCCGGTAGGCATCGTTCAAATATGACGAGCGCTCGAGGCTCGCCCGCCGCTCCGCCAGCGACGCGTTGTAGAAGTAGTCGGGATGAAACTGGCGGCTCAGCGCGCGGAAACTCTGTTCGAGGGCGTCGACGTCGAGATTGAGCTTGCGAGGCATACCGAGAAACGTGAAATAGTCCCCCTGGCGCCCGAGGGTGAGAATCTTCGTGCACTGAGGACAGAAGTGCACGTCGATCGGCGCGCCACCGCCGCACGTGCGGCAGACTTGAATGGTCGGGGCAGTCACGCCCCGAACGAGCTGCCGCAGCCGCAGTTCGACTTCGCGTTGGGGTTGTTGAAGACGAACCCTTTGCCCATCAGGTTCGTGTCGTAGTCGAGGACGGTGCCGTTCAGAAAGAGCAGGCTCTTCTTGTCGACGAAGATCTTGGCTCCATCAGAACCCTCGAATACGTCATCGCCAAAACGCGGCTCCCGTTCCCACGCGAAGGTATAGCTCAAACCGGAACAGCCGCCGCCCTTGACGCCCACGCGCAGTCCTCCCTCGTCCAGGCCCTGTTTGGCCATCAACGTCCGGATTTTCCGCGCCGCGGTTTCAGTGATCTCGATCATGTCAACTGAATGGCAGGATTACAGGATGGTTCGCGACAAATCCTGCAATGCTGCAATCCTGCCATCTCCAAATTCCAGTGTCCCGTCCTACGCCGTCGGCTGTGCGTGCGTGTCGGCCGTCTTCCCCGTCACGCCCTGTTTCTTCTTGTAGTCGCTGATCGCCGCCTTGATCGCATCCTCGGCGAGCACCGAACAGTGAATCTTCACCGGCGGCAGGCTGAGCTCAGCCACGATGTCGGTGTTCTTGATCGCGAGCGCTTCGTCGACCGTCTTGCCCTTGAGCCATTCGGTGGCCAGGCTGGAGCTCGCAATCGCCGACCCGCAACCGAAGGTTTTGAACTTCGCGTCGTCAATGACTCCCGTTGCCGGGTTCACCTTCACCTGCAGCTTCATCACGTCGCCGCATTCCGGCGCGCCGACGAGCCCCGTTCCGACGTTCGGATCTTCCTTCGGAAGCGATCCGACGTTGCGCGGGTTCTCGTAGTGGTCAATCACCTTGTTCGAATAAGCCATTGCTGCTCCTCAAAGTCCGGCTGAAGCCGGACACTACGTTTTGACTTCGTCGATCGAAGATTCAGTGAACTTCCCACTGCATCGTCGATAAATCCACGCCCTCTTTCGCGAGCTCGTACAGCGGCGACATCTCGCGCAACCGAGTGACGACGTTGATCAGCTTGTTGGCCACGTAATCCACTTCTTCGGCGGTCGACCAGCGGCCAAGGCCGAACCGGATGGATGAATGCGCCAGGTCGTCGCCCGCACCAAGCGCCTTCAGAACATAGGACGGCTCCAGGCTGGCCGAGGTGCACGCCGATCCCGAGGACACCGCCACATCGTTGATCCCCATCAGGAGCGACTCACCCTCGACGTACGCAAAGCTGATGTTCAGGTTGTGCGGCAGCCGGTGCTCGGTCGACCCGTTGATGTAGATCTCATCCAGACCCTCGTGCAGCTTCTTGTCCAACCGATCGCGCAACGCGCTGAGACGCTTGGTATCAGCTTCCATTTCCAGCCGGCAGAGCTCGGCCGCCTTGCCGAAGCCGACGATGCCCGGCACGTTCAGAGTGCCGGAACGCATGCCGCGCTCGTGGCCGCCGCCGTCGATGATCGGGGCGAGCAGCACACGCGGATTTCGCCGACGCACGTACAACGCGCCGACGCCCTTCGGGCCGTACATCTTGTGCGCGCTCATCGCCACCAGATCGACCTTGAGCTCGTTCACATTGAACGGCACCTTCCCAACCGCCTGCACCCCGTCGGTATGGAAGAGGATGCCCTTCTCTTTTGCGATGGCGCCAATCTCGGCGATCGGCTGGATGACGCCGATCTCGTTGTTCGCGGCCATGATCGAAATGAGAATCGTCTTGTCGGTGATGGCGTTGCGGAGGTCGTCGAGTGAAATCAGCCCGTCCTTCTGCACCGGCAGATAGGTGACGCGGTAGCCGTCTTTCTCGAGCCGCTTGCAGGTATCGATCACCGCCTTGTGCTCGGTGACGCACGTGATGATGTGATTCCCCTTCTCGCGGTACATCTCGGCGACGCCCTTGATCGCGAGGTTGTCAGACTCGGTCGCACCGCTCGTGAAGACGATCTCCTTGGCGTTCGCGCCGATGAGGTCGGCCACCTGCTTGCGTGCCGTATCGACCGCCTCTTCGGCCTCCCAGCCGAAGGGATGGTTGCGGCTCGCGGCATTGCCGAAGTGCTCCGTGAAATACGGCAGCATCGCTTCGACTACGCGCGGGTCAACCGGCGTCGTCGCGTGGTAGTCCATGTAGATGGGAAGTTTCACAGCCATGTTTTTCTCACAAATGCGTATGCAGCACCGCCGCTTGTGCGGGGACTGCCGGCACGTCGGCCGCCAGCTCGGCGATCGTGCATTCACCAAGAGCGGAGAGAATGCGTTCGCGCACTCTCCACAACGGATCACGGACGTTGCACTTGGCGAACTGATCGCACGTGCCTTCATCCGTCGAACAGGCAGTCACGGTGACAGGACCGTCAATCGCCTGAATGACATCGGCCACCGAAATCTGGAGCGGCCGGCGCGCCAGCTGGTAGCCGCCGCGCGTCCCCTGATGAGAGGCCAGGAGGCCGCGTCGCACCAGCCGCTGCAGCACCTTCGCCAGCAGCTCGATCGGAATGTCGTACTGCTCGGCGATCTCGCGCGCGCTCGAGGAGCCACGATCGCCGCGCAGGGCCAGGTGTTTCATGGCCATGAGCGCGTAGTCCGCTTTTTTCGAAAGTCTTAGCATTGCTTTGAATGGCCGCGGGCGAGCCCGCCGAAATCCGACCAGCCAAGTCCTATATTAGTATTTGGGCTGACTTGGATCAACCTTATCAATCCAGTCCAGGATCCCGCCCTTCAGGTTCAGAACCCGGCTAAACCCAACCGAACGAAGAAAATCGGCGGCTTTCGCGCTTCTTGCGCCCATCTTGCAGCTCACAACGATCTCGTCATCCTTGTTGAGCTCGGCGTAGCGCCGAGGCACTTCTCCAAGCGGGATGAGGATCGTGCCGGGGATCCGGTTGATCTGATACTCGGTGGGCTCGCGCACATCGACGAGGGTGAGCTTATCGCCCCGATCGAGCCGCTGCTTCAGCTCGACGGCAGAGATTTCGAGGTTGTTCTGAACGTTCACAGGGGCGGACTCCGGAGCGGCTGGATGAATGCCGCAGAACTGCTCATAGTCGATGAGCTTGGTGACCGTCGGATGTGTGCCGCACACCGGGCAATCGGGATCTTTCTTGAGTTTCAGCTCTCGGAAGCGCATGCGCAGCGCGTCGTAAATCAGGAAGCGTCCAACCAGCGGTTCGCCAATCCCGGTGATCAGCTTGATCGCTTCGGTCGCCTGAATCACGCCGATGACACCCGGTAGCACGCCGAGCACACCCCCCTCGGCGCAGCTCGGGACGAGCCCGGGAGGAGGCGGTTCGGGATACAGGCAGCGATAGCAGGGGCCGTCCTTGGTCGCGAAGACCGAGGCCTGGCCCTCGAACCGGAAGATGCTGCCATACGCATTCGGCTTGCCGAGCAGCACGCAGGCATCGTTGGTGAGATAGCGCGTCGGGAAATTGTCCGTACCGTCAAGAATCACATCGTAGGGTTCAAACAGTTCGAGCGCGTTCTCGGACGACAACGCCGTTTCGTACGTCTCCACCTCGATAAGTGGATTGATCGCGGTTAGTCGATCCTTCGCGGATGCGAGCTTGGAACGGCCCACGTCGGGCGTGCCGTGGATGATCTGGCGCTGGAGGTTGCTGAAGTCGACCACGTCGAAGTCGACGACGCCAATCCGGCCGACGCCTGCGGCGGCGAGATACATGGCCGCGGGCGATCCCAGACCGCCGGCGCCAATGCACAGCACACTACCCGCCTTCAGCTTCCGCTGACCATCGACGCCGACCTCCGGCATGATCAAGTGTCGGCTGTAGCGTTTGATTTCGTCGTTGGTGAGCTGAGGAAGCTCACGATCGGCGCCGGCGCCGCCGCCTGTGGAATTCTTGACCCGAGTGCCGCGATCGCGGTCCAGGATGGTCTCGACCCCGCCCGCGACTGACGGAATGATGCTGATCGTATCGGCGGAGGAGACCTTGGTTTCTTCCTTCTGCAGATAGCGGATGTCCTCGTCGTTGAGGTAGATGTTGACGAAGCTCCGCAGCTTTCCCTGCTCGTTGAACAAATGCGCTTTCAGCCCGGAATGCTTCTTCGTCAGGTCCGCCAGAAGCTCGCCGACTGTCGCGCCGTCGGCGTCGACGGCATCTTTCTTATCCGTGTACGGTCGAAGCGGTGTCGGAATCAGGATTCTTGTCGCCATTCAGCTCGCCCTCTTCAAAACGTGATCGATCTTCCTTGAGAAACCAGACGGTCATGTCGCCCGCAGCGCCCGCGGCGACGGCCACAATGATGTACGCGAAATTAGGCCACGCGTGATCGAGATCGAACTGCGAGGGCCGCGCCGGATGATCGGGATGCGAATGGTAGAACCCGAGCAGTTCGCCGCCCTTCTCGCCCGCCTGCTGCTCCGCAAGACGATAGTCGGACGGCCGCACCAGAAAGCGCCGGCGTGGTCCTTCCTCGGTCATGTTCGGCAGCGCAACGGCGGCCGTGATCTCGTCCGCCGAACCAACCAGCGCGCCACAGCACTCGTGCGGATAGGTGTCCTCACCGTGCTTTCGAATCGCTGCCTCGACCGCCGGCCCCAGTCTCATGGGCTAGTCCTCAGCCGTCCAGAACGATTCCGAGAGATACTTTTCCGCGCCGTCGGGAAATACCGTGACCACGACGCCTGGAGTGCCTGTCTCGATCCGACGCGCAACATGGAGCGCTGCCGACAGGGCCGCACCAGACGAGATGCCCACGAGAAGACCCTCCTCGCGGGCGAGGCGCCGAACCAACCGGTGGGCCTCCTCCGTGCTGACGGCCAGATCTTCATCGGCCAGCGTCGCATCGTAAATCGCCGGCACCATCGCCGACCCCATGTGCTTCAAGCCCTCGAGCCCATGGAACGGCGAGTCGGGCTGAAACGAAATCACCTTCACCGCCGGGTTGAACTGTCGGAGAGCCCGCGCGGTCCCCATGAACGTTCCGCTCGTTCCGAGGCCGGCGACGAAATGAGTGACGCGACCATCGGTCTGCTCGATGATTTCCGGGCCGGTTGCTTCAAAATGGGCGCGCCAATTAGCGTCGTTGCTGTACTGATCGGGGTAGAAGTACTTCCTCGGATCGGCTGCCACGAGCCGGCGCACTTCGCGAATCGCCCCGTCGGTGCCTTCCAGCGGATCGGTCAGCACGAGCTCGGCGCCGAACGCGCGGAGAATCAACTTGCGCTCCGGGCTTGCGTTGTGCGGCAGAAACAACTTCACCGGATAGCCGCGCGCCGCACCGATCATCGCGTAGGCGATACCGGTGTTCCCCGACGTGGCATCGACGATCGTGAGGCCTGGCCGCAATGCGCCCGAGGCCTCGCCCTCGGCAATCATTCGCGCCGCCGCGCGATCTTTCACCGATCCACCGGGATTCTGCCATTCAGCTTTCGCGTACAGTTCCACGCCCGTCGTCTCTCGTTCGAACCGACGAAGCCGAACGAGCGGCGTCCGTCCGATCAGGTCAACAACCGAGTTGGCTGGGCGACTGGCCGTTGGACTCGCAGGCTGAGATGGGAGTGGTGAAGGGGACATACGATATGCGACCGAACAAGTCCGAATTATAGCAACGGACGATAGTGCGCTGTCAAAAAGACGAGCGCTGTATGCTGAAAGCCGATGACCCTCGCCGAGTCGCCGCAAGCCCAAACACAACAGCAGGATCCGGACTGGCTGACGCGCGTGGGCGGGCGGCTCTTCACCTGGCGCACATCGGTGCCACTGCCGATTGCCCTGGCGCTGCTTGCGATTCCCGCTCCGAGCTCTCCTTGGCGGTTTCTGGTGCCAGGCGTAGCCCTGACCGGTGTCGGCGAGTTGATGAGGCTGTGGGCGGTTAGACAGATCGGCGCGATCTCGCGGACCCGCAGCGACCGCCTGGGTCCGCTCGTTTCAACCGGACCATTTGCAAGCGTCCGCAATCCGCTATATCTCGGAAATATTGCGCTTTGGGTGGGCTTCAGCCTATCGGCCGGGCTGGCGTGGATGGCTCCGCTTATCGTGCTGTTCCTCGCTTTCGTCTACCACGCTATCGTCCGCTGGGAGGAAAGCCTCCTCGAATCCAGGCTGGGAGAGAGTTATCGCGCCTACGCGGCCCGTGTTCCGCGATGGATTCCCGTGCGAATCCCGACGGGGCCGCGTTCGCTGGCGTCGTTCTCCTGGCGCGACACGCTCTTCAGCGAGCGAGGGACGCTCATCGCGATTGCGATCGGCTACCTCCTCCTTTGGGCCAAGCACAGCGTTTGAGCGGTCGAGCCCGAATCGTCTTAAATCGCAGCCAAGGGGGAATCTTTGCTATCCTCGGCCGCACCGGGGCGACAGCCGGTGATTTCGGTTCTCATATTTCGGAAGGAGTCAGCGATGGAGCGAAAGAAGGCCTCCGACTTTCCGCAAGAACTCCTGGATATCTTCCACGAGTACGTACACGGCGACATCGATCGGCGCACGTTTCTCACTCGCGCGAACAAGTTCGCGGTTGGCGGTCTGACCACGGCGGCGCTGTTCGAGATGCTCAAGCCCAACTACGCGTGGGCGCAGCAGGTCCCGAAGGATGACGCGCGAATCCGAACGGAAGTGGCCACGGTGCCGTCGCCCCAGGGCAACGGGTCGATTAAGGGCTATCTCGTCCGCCCTGCGGGCGCAGCCGGAAAATATCCGGCGGTGCTTGTGGTGCACGAAAACCGCGGACTCAATCCGTACATTGAGGACGTCGCGCGGCGCCTCGGCACCTCGGGCTACATGGCGTTCGCGCCGGACGGCCTCACCTCGGTTGGCGGTTATCCGGGTGACGATGAAAAGGGAGGGGCGCTGTTCGGCACGGTGGATCGCCCCAAGATGACCGAGGATTTCGTCGCCGCAGCCACCTGGCTGAAATCGCGACCCGACGCCACGGGCAAACTTGGCGCCGTGGGCTTCTGTTTCGGCGGCGGCATCGTGAACACGCTGGCTGTCCGAATGCCAGACCTTGCAGCGGCGGTACCCTTCTATGGTGCCGCGCCGGCGGCCGCCGACGTGCCCAAGATCAAGGCGGCGGTGCTCGTCCATCACGGCGAGCTCGATGCGGGCCTGGTCGGGAGATGGCCCGCGTATGAAGAAGCGCTGAAAGCCGCAAAGGTCACCTACGAGGGCTACGTCTACCCGAAGGCGAACCACGGCTTCCACAACGACACGACGCCGCGGTATGACGAAGCAGCGGCGAAGCAAGCCTGGCAGCGCACGCTGGATTGGTTTGCGAAGTACGTAAAGGCCTGAGCGACGATTTACCGCAGAACCCGCAGAAATCGCGGAGCCGATCTCAATTGGCTCTGCGAGCTCTGCGAGTTCGGCGGTCGCTGGTTGGTGCAGCCGGCTGGTGAAGCGTCTGCCAAAGGTACCAGCACGCGACCGACCGGTAGGGCCGCCACGACTCGCCGATCTTCAGCAACCGCTTTGAGTCGGGCCTTTTCCTGAGGCGATAGAGCTGCTGGACGGCCTTTACGATGCCGAGATCGCCTACCGGCAGCACGTCTGGCCGATGAAGCCGAAACATCAGGAACATTTCCGCGGTCCAGCGTCCGAAACCCTTCACCGCCGTCAGCCGCTCGATCACTTCGTCGTCAGGCAGGCCCTCGAGCGCATCAAGGTCCAGCCGACGGTCGATGATCCGGGCGGAGAGATCCCGCAGATAGCCAACCTTCTGACCACTCAACCCGACGCCGCGCAAGGCGGCATCGTCGAGCCGCGCGACGGCTTCAGCGCTCGTCACGGCGTTGTCGGGGAAGAGCGCGGCGAGTCGACCGAAGATCGTCGCTGCGGCCTTGGTGGACAGCTGCTGACTGACGATGGCGCGCGTCAGTGCGGTGAAATGATCATGATGCTGACGCCCGGCCATTCCGCATGGTCCGAGGCGCTTGATGGCGACGGCGAGGATTGGATCGCGGCGCATCAGCAGGCGCCGCGCGCGAGCATAGTCGGCTGGGGTCATGGGTCGTGGACTGGCCTTTGGATTGCGGCCGTTCAGCCGTAAGGGTACTTCGCCCGAGCTGAGCTCGGGCCTACCTTTCCGGCCTACTTTAGCGTGACTGTCAGGGTTACTCGGGCGCGAATCTCGATTGTGCCCGGCTCGACCGGTGTCTCGACTGCCGCGACCGCCGCCGAGGCTCGTGTGAGATCCATCGCCATCGGCCGCGGCATCGATGGCGGCTGACGATTGTCTTCG
>Ga0111539_10002577_pt1 | contig 23997 bp, 20 predicted proteins | sample RhiMethybrSRZTD1_FD_79667 | JGI IMG/M metagenome (GOLD analysis project Ga0111539, IMG submission 79667) | Populus rhizosphere microbial communities from Tennessee, USA - Rhizosphere MetaG P. TD hybrid SRZTD1 (version 2) (version 2) | ecosystem: Host-associated > Plants > Roots > Rhizosphere >...
CGCCGTGTACGTTCCTCCCTGCGTCGTCGAGGTAATTCCGAAGTCGCCGGCGGTCTGGCAGCCGGGCGCGGAAATGTCGGGCTTCATGCGCCCGTCGTCGGTGGGCCCCCAGGAGGAGAACGGCGTCATGAATCCCGCGTCGGAGTGATGCGCGCCGACCGTGATCACGTTCTTGGCGGTTCCGGGAGGAGGCAAGCTTCCATAACCGAGCGCCGAATCGATTCCGCAATCGCCGTCGTCGCGCTCGTTGCCCGCCGCGAACACGATCGGCAATTTCTTTCCGTACAAGCCGCGCACGATCGCGTCGAGCTCGGGTGCATCCGATCCGTAGTCGCCGAGCGTGGAGCAATTCACCGGCGATACGGAATACACCCAGGAGTTCGTGGAAAGATCGATGTCGTGGTTCTGGATTGCGTCATCGAGCTCCGTCAGCGCATCGGGCGCGCTGTATACGACGACCGAAGCTTCGGTGGCGACGCCTCGCCATTGCAGCGGATTCCCACCCTGCGCGACGCTGTTCGTTCCGTCGCCGATGGCGACGCCGGCCACGTGCGTCGGATGGAGCAGCGGAGTCAGTCCCCCTTCACCGGCAGTCACGCGCCCCACAAGATCGGGATGAGTGACGTCGGGAATCCCCGAGTCCCACATGCCCAACACGATGCCCGCGCCGCTGTAACCCAACGCCTGCACCGAGTTCACTTCGGCGTCGGTGCGCATGCCGTTGTTCGTGAACTCCACTTCGGAAGGCGAGCGCTCGATCCAGCGCACGACATCTTCTTCGAGAAGCGCATCCAATTGAGCTGGGCTGACGCGCACATCCGTGAAGTGCAAAGGCCGCGCTTCGCGCACGATCTCGGCGCCGGTTTGCGCGAGCGCGCGGCGGATCTCGGCGGGATCGGAATCGGCGAACCACTTGATGCGCACGGGAAGCGGCGCGGAAACGCTGCGGGCCGCGCTGAGAAACTCGGGGGCGGCGCGATCTTCGGAATGCACGCTCCACGCGCGCTTCAAACCGCGCGCGAGGCGTCCCTCGCCGACCTCCGCCGCGGGAAGCGAAGCCAGCCAAAGATCTCCATCGATCGACAAGAGGAGCGTGCATCCTTGGCGTTCGGCTTCCCATTGTGCGCCGGCCGGTACCTCGACGATCGCGTGAATGCGGGGGGAATCCAGCCCCTGAGCGCGCTGGAGCAGCTCAGGATCGAGCGGGCCGGGGAAATCGGAGAGCTCGCGCGAGCGCAGGCGGGCGAAGGCCGGCACCGCCGTCCACGAGGCTTGCGCCGCGACCAAAACCAACAGCGCTAAGAATCGCCGGGGGCTCGCGCAGCACCGACGAAGAATGCTCAAGCGATGCAAAGAGGATGACCTCGTCCGGACCCGACAATCCATGCACGAGTTTAAGGCACACGGGTCCCAGGATCAATGGACCCGCCCGGAGCTCGCTTTCTCCGGCGGCGCCAGGAAATGGCGGTCTTTCCCGTCGAATGGCGGCGTGAAGATGCTCACCGCCTCGACCGTACCCTCGAACACCTCCAAGGAATGCACCGTGCCGCGCGGAATCACGAGCGTGAGACCGGGAGAAATGTCGCGCTCGGTCTCGCCCACATACATCCGTCCCGTTCCGGAAAGAATCACCACCGTCTCATCGTGCGTTCGATGCACATGCGGGTTCACGCCGGTTGTCGTGGAGAGATGATGGACCGAAGCACCGGGGAGCGAGCCGATCGGTTGCGACAAGAGCCCAGGATGAGGATTCGGAGCGACTGCAGCGGCGGGATCGAACACCACCGGCAGCGCGGGCGGGTTTTGTCCGGAACGCAAAACGAGAGCGAGTGCCGTTCCCAAGACTGCCAGGCCCGCGGCCGGCGCGAAGGGAAAAGCGCGGAGAATTCCCCACCATCGATTCATCCCCGCCCTCCCGGTTTCGCCGGCCAGAATCGCCGGCGCAGCGCGCTTTCCAGACCCGCAAACGCCGTCCCGATTCCCGAGCCGAGCACGACTCCCGCAAAGACGTCGAGCGGATAGTGCACTCCCACGTAGACTCGCGAATACGAAACGATCGCCGGGAGGAGCAGAATCGGACGAAGGCGCGGGAAACGCAGAGCGAGAAACGTCGCCGCGGTCGCCGAGTTCGCCGCGTGCGCGGAAGGAAAGGAGCCATCGTGCGCGCCCAAGAGCTTGCGCGCCCCCGGCTCGACGCGAAACGGCCGCTCGCGATCGATCCGCGGCTTCAAGACGGAGCAAGTCACTTGATCGGAGACCGCCACCGCAAGAACGGCGAACAGCACCGCGACGCGAATGGCGCGCGAGCCGCGCACCAAGAACGCGATCGCGATCAAGATCACCGGAATGCGCCACGGATCCCAATCGGAAAACGCACGCATGACCACGTCGAGCACGGGCGAGGTCCAGCGCTGATTCACGAGCGTGAACAGCTCGCGATCCCATTGGAGGAGTGCGTTCACGGCTTCTCGATCCACCAGGGAGAATCCCAGGCTGCCTCGCCGTCGGCGAGCACGACGCGTACGTAAACCCAGGGCGAGGAAATGCTCGCAGCGTTCGCGAAGTGCCGCTCCACGCGGCGCCCGCCGCCGTACGCGCGATCGAGCACGCCGCTCTCGCCGATCAGCTCGATGGACTCCACCGGCTCGGGTGCAACGACCCGCACCACGATGTCTCCCGCCGGCCGCTCGCGAAGACGCGAGCCGGGACGCTCTCCTCCCCAATCGGATGCCAAGAGAATGCGCGGGCCCGACGTTCCGTAAACGCGCCGCTCGCGCAAGCATTGGAAGACGCTCGCACGATCGCGCGTGGCTCCGCGAAACGCGACCAAGCCGTTCGCCGGCGCACCGTCGGTTCTCTTCCCAGGATGTCCGTCATGCGTATCACCCGAAGCGATGATTCCCAAACGGTGGCCGAGCGCAAACGCATCGCGCACGCTGTGCCCCGGCATCGGGTCGTAGATCTCGCGTTCGACTCCCGGCGCTTCCGATGAGCCGTGGATCGAACAGATCTCGACGACGCTCTCCCGCGCTTCATCCGAAGGAATGGACCAATCTAGCGCGATCGGCCCGCCTGCGGGATGATGCGGAATCGTCATTCCACCGAACGGCGCGATCTTGCTCCACAACTCTTGCGGCGTGTCGCTTTCCGGCGCGCGGAACTCGAACACTTCGCCTTCGAGTCCCGGGTAGTACACGTTGCGATGTCCCCAAGTCCACGAAGTCCACTCGTATCCCAGAAGGGTGACGAACGCGCCGGGCACGTACGCGTTCTTGGTCGCGCTGCGCTCACGCTCCCAATTCTTCCCGGCGAGTGGTTCGATGCCGTGCGCGTCATGATCAGTAACGCAGGCGACATCGAGCCCGGACACTTCGCGGGCGAAGCGGTACAAATCTTCGGGAGAGCCGGTGCCGTCGGAGAGCGCCGAGTGAATGTGCAAATCTCCCCACAGGATGTCCGCGAACTCGCTGTTCGATTCGACGAGCAGGAGATCGCTCCAGCCGACGATTCGATCGGTTGGGGCGCCGGGCGAACCGCTCGTCCAGAGGGGGTTGCGCGTTTCAAACGACATTTTGTCATCCATCTCGAGAAGATAGGCCTCGGCTCGATAGAGACCCGGACCAACGAGGAGAGGTCGCAACACGGCCGCGCGCTGCGTGGTTTTTGATGAACCGTAGCCGGATAATGACCACAACGAATCTTGCGCCGTCTTCATTTTGTGGAGGTTGATCAAAACGGCATAACCAAGAGGAAGCTCGGTCCAGCTTCCACGCCCGTCTAGCGCGGTGACGCGCACGTCGAAGCGCGTGTTCGGCTCGACGACGGACGGTAGCGCCACCGCCAAGCGCTTCACTTCTCCCGGAAGAATTCGAATCGTCGGCTGGTCTTTCACCAACGCGAATACGCCGTCCCCTTCGAAGTCGGTACGCACGAGAAGTTCCTCGAACTCCTCCGCGTAAAGGTCTGCTCGGGCGAGGCTTCCCGCGCCGCCGACCGTGCTGTCGCCGTACTCGAAACGCATTCGATCTCCGGGAGCGAGCCGCCCCTCTCGCAGCGTCGCGACGACAGAATACGGAGTCTGCGGAGAAGTCCACTCGAAGCGCGCGCCGTTCGAAGCTTCGATCGTCGTGTATCCGGCCATTCCCGGCCGCTCCGTTTGCGGCGGCGACCAACCCCAAAACGGCGAGATCTGCAGCGCGACCGCTCCTGGAGGCTCGAGTCCGGACGCTCCCGCGGTCCATTCAATGGTCCACGAACCCCAGCTTCCGGCAGGCACCGGTTCAGCGGGATCGATTCGTGTGCTGCCTTCCCCATCACGCGCCGACGGCTCGGCCTTCGCCAAGAACGAAACAACTCGCCGCGAGACGCTGTCTTCAGGAGCTTTGTGGTTGGAAGAAGAATCCGATGCCGGCCGCGAGCAACCCGAGCCGAGCGCCACGATCAAGAGCCTGAAAAAGATTCGGCGGGTGCGGCGCGCGGCTCCCTCCGTTTTCTCACGCGGGGGAAGTGGCTCCACGCATTTCGCGAATTCGCTTGGTGAGCGCAGGGACGATCTGCAGCGCGTCGCCGACGAATCCGTAGCTCGCCACCTTGAAGATCGGAGCGTTGCGATCCTTGTTGATCGCCATGATGATCTCTGCGGTTTTCATTCCGGCGAGATGCTGAATGGCTCCCGAGATTCCGACCGCGATGTACAGCTTCGGCCGTACCGTCTTTCCGGTCTGGCCGACTTGATGCGGATACGGAATCCAACCCGCATCGACGACGGCGCGCGATGCGCCGACCGCACCGCCCAGCTCGGCGGCCAGCTCGCGCAGGATCGAGAAGTTCTCCGGAACTTGCAGACCTCTTCCGCCCGACACGATCACGTTCGCATCGGCGAGGCTGATCGTTTCGTCCTCTTCCTTGCGAAAGCCGACGATCTCCGCATCGAGGGAATTGGACTCGAAGGCGGCAGCTTCTTCCACGATCTCGGGTGCCGCACCCGACCCTGGTCCCGGATCGGCGAACGCGCGCGGACGCACTGAGACGACCGCAGTGTTGTCGTTCGTCCACTCCACCGTTTCGAGAAGCCTTCCGCCATAGACCGGCCGGCGTGCCACGAGCTTTCCATTCGCGATCTCGACTTCGGTTGCATCGGGCGCGATGCCGGCATCCAGCGCCGCGGCGAGCGAGCCTGCGAACTCGCGACCGTTCACGGTTCCCCCCACGAGCACGGCGAAGGGCGCATGTTTGCGAAGGACCGCGGCAGCCGCATCCACGAAGGGCCGCGTGCGATAGCGTTGCAGCTCCGGAGAAGCAACCGCCACCACGCGATCGAGCCCCAGCCCGCCTAGCTTTCCGGCGACGGCCTTCGGATTTGCACTCAAAACGAGCGCCGTCGTCTTCCCGGATGTCGCGGCGGCCAGCGTCTTCGCCAGCCCGGCCATCTCGCGCGTCACCGGACGCACGTCGTCCTTCCAGTGCTCGACGACGATCCAGATTTCTTTGGAGCTCACAGCGCGGCTCTCCGCCTCCCGATCAAATGAATTTGTGTTGGGTCAGCTTCTCGACGAGCTTCTCCACGATCTGGCTCGTCTCGCCTTCGAAGATCTCTCCCGACTTGCGCGCGGGAGGAATGCGCCGCGACGTCACGTGCGTCGCCGAGGGCGCGGGCGCACCGAGATCCCCCGCTCCCCACACCGTGACCGGCGCCTTCGCCGCCTTGCGAATTCCCAGAAGCGACGCATAGCGCGGCTGATTCGCATCCTTCGTCATGGCCAAGAGGGCGGGAAGCTTGGCGCGCACGCGTTGCAGCCCGCCTTCCAACAACCGCTCGACGGTAATCGTTCGCCCGGCGAGGTCGACCTCGTCGACGCGAAAGACTTCCGTCAGAAGGGACATGTCCAAGTGTCGCGCGACCGCCGGACCGGTCAGCGACGTATTCGTATCGATCGATTGCTTGCCGACGAACACGACGTCGACGTCGCCCTTCTTCTTCACGGCTTGCGCCAGCACCTTCGCGGCGGCAATCGCATCCAAGTCTTCGTAGGAGGGATCGGTGACGTGCACCGCTTCGTTCACGCCCATGGCCAGCGCTTCGCGCAGCACTTCCACCGCCGAGGCGGGACCGAGCGTGATCGCGGTCACCTCTCCACCCAGCTTCTCGCGCGTCTTCAGTCCTTCTTCGACGGCGAACAAATCGTAGGGATTGGTGACGTTCGGGCTGTCGGTTCCGACGCGCCCTTCACCGCCCGGCTCGCCCAAGATCGTGGGAGCTTCGGGCACCTGCTTCACCAGAACGACGCTTTTCATCGTGCGCTCGCCGACCTCTTTAGATTCGGGGAAGAACGACGCCGACTTGCGCTTGGTACTTCCCCTTCTTGTCGGCGTAGGAGATCTCGCACTCTTCGTCGGATTCCAAGAACAGAACCTGCGCGATTCCCTCGTTCGCGTACACCTTGGCGGGCAAGGGAGTGGTGTTGGAGATCTCCAACGTGGCGTATCCCTCCCACTCCGGCTCGAACGGGGTCACGTTCACGATGATCCCGCAACGCGCGTAGGTGCTCTTGCCGACGCAGATCGTGATGATGTTGCGCGGGATTCGAAAGTATTCGACGGTCCGCGCCAACGCGAAGCTGTTCGGGGGAATGATGCACACGTCGCGCACCACCTCGACCAACGACGTCGGGTCGAACGCCTTGGGATCGACGAGCGCCGAATTCACATTCGTGAAGATGCGAAACTCGTCGGCCACGCGAATGTCGTAGCCGTAGGAAGAAACGCCGAACGAGACGACGCCGTTGCGGACCTGCCGCCCTTCGAACGGCTCGATCATGCGATGCTCGCGCGCCATGCGCGTAATCCAGCGATCGTTTTTTACCGGCATCGCGCGCTCATTCGTTCGAAGGCGCGGCTTCGGTCTCACCGCCCGCGGCCTGCGCTGCCAGCTCAGCTTCCTCGCGCGCTTTGGCCAAGGCCGTGGCGCGATCGGACATCACCTTCTTCACCGCCTTGGCAACGCCGTCGACGAGCTCCATGCCGACGCGAATCTGACCCTCGCGCGTTTGCGCGCCGATGTGCGGCAAGAGCAGCACGCGACGATGACGGCGCAAGCGATCGATCGTGGCTCCGGGCGGCTCGACGTTGTACGTGTCGAGCGCAGCACCCGCCAAATGCCCGCGATCCAGAAGATCGGCCAGCGCTTCTTCGTCCACGATTCCGCCGCGGCCGAAGTTCAGGAGAAACGCGCCGCGCTTCATGCTCTCGAGACGCGCCTGATTCAAGAGATTCTTGCTCTCTTCTTCGAAGGGAATGTGCAGCGAGACGAAATCGGAGCGAGAGAGAACCTCTTCCAGCGGATGAAGCGGCACTCCCTGAACGTGACTCTCATCGAGATAGGGATCGCAGGCGATGACGCGCATGCCCACGGCCTGCGCCAAACGCCCGGTCTCTTTCCCAATGCGGCCGAATCCGATGATGCCCAAGAGCTTCCCGCGCACTTCGAATCCCTGGAACGCGGTGCGTTCCCACTCTCCCGCTTTCACCGAAGCATCCGCCGCATGGATCCAGCGAGCGAGAGAGAGAATCGCGCCCAAGGTGAGCTCGGCCACCGACACGGTCGTGGCGCCCGGCGTGTTCACCACGCGGATCTCCCGCTCCGAGGCCGCATCCAGATCGATGTTGTCGACGCCGATGCCTGCCCTGCCTATCACTTTCAAGCGCTTGGCGGCGGCGATCACTTCGGCGGTCACCTGCGTCGAGCTTCGAACGATGATGACGTCGGCGTCCTCGACCGCCGCGGGAATCTCCGCTGGAGAAAGCTTCAGCCGTTCTTCAACGGCCCATCCGGTTTCTTCCGCGAGACGCCGCGCGGCGTCTTCGGAAATCGGGTCGAGTATGACGATTCGCTTCATCAGGAAAGCCCCAGGATCTCGTCGATCCAATCGAGAAGTTCTGTGATCTCTGCTTGACGGATCTCGCCCATGTGCGCGATCCGAAACGTTTTATCTTTCAATCTTCCGTAGCCGTTGCTGATCACCGCCCCGCGTTCCGCGAGACCCCGGTTCAATGCCGGGAGATCGATCTCCCGCGTGTTCCGGATCGTGGTCAGCGTGATCGACTCGACCCCCGCCTCGGGGAACAGCTCGAACCGTTCTCGCGCCCATTCGCGCGTCACGCCGGCCATTTCCCGGTGGCGCGCCTCTCGAACGGGCATCGTCTCCGCCAGAATGCGATCCAGCTGGAGGTCGAGGGCGTACATGTGCGACAGGGACGGGGTCGTGATTCCCTGGCGCTTTTCAAACGCGTCGTAGTGTCGCACAAAATCGAAATAAAACCCACGATGTTCGACCCCTCGCGCCCGCTCGATCGCCCGGCGGCTGACCGCCATGATGGCGAAGCCCGGAGGGCAAGCCAGCGCCTTCTGCACCCCGGCCAAAAGCCCATCCAAACCGAGAGCGTCGAAGTCGAGATCCACCGCCCCCAAGGAGCTGACCGCGTCGACGAAAACGAACACGTCGGGGAAGGCGCGGCAGACCTCGGCGATTTCGGGGAGCGGGTTCATCACCCCGGTGGAGGTCTCGTTGTGAGTGAGAAGGAGTGCATCGTAGATCCCCTTCCGCAGCTCCGCCGCGACGGCCTCGGGACGCACCGCTTTTCCCCACTCCGTCGGCAGGACGTCGATTTCCTTTCCATTGGAGCGGGCGATCTCCACCCAGCGATCCCCGAACGCCCCGCATGGGGCGCCCAGGATGCGCTTCTTCGTTCCGCTGCGAACGCACGCCTCCATCAAGCCCGTGGAGGAGGATGTCGAGAGGAAGATCGGAGCCTGGGTGTGCAGGAGCTGCTGCAACTTCACGATCAGCCGCTCCCCCAATTGCGTGGCTTCGGGCGAGCGATGCCCAGATGGCGGCCGGGACATCTCCGCGCGAACGTCGGGAAGAACCTCGGTCGGACCGGGAATGAAGAGACGCTTGTGCACGCTGGGACTTCCTATACGGGGCACTCGAGACCTCCGCAAACGCCCAACGTAACAGGGGATTCGAGAATCGAACAGGTGAAATCGCCGCGCTCTTCTCGGCGCGAATGGTGTGCAAAGAAGTCTTTGTTCCGCGGGGTTGACGGAGCGGGGCGACGATCTCTAACCTGGCCGGTCGCCCCGGTGTGCGAACCCTCGGATCGATCGCAAGGAGCGCAATGATCTACGCGAACATTCTGGAGCTCATCGGCAACACGCCTCTCGTGCGCCTGAACAAGATTCCGGGTCCGGAGTGTGCCGAGCTGGTCGTGAAGGTGGAGTTCTTCAATCCGGGCGGCAGCGTCAAAGATCGCATCGGCTTTCGCATCATCGAAGATGCCGAGCGCCGCGGCGTTCTGAAGCCCGGCGGCACGGTCGTCGAGGCCACGAGCGGCAACACTGGCGCGGGACTGGCCCTCGCCTGCGCCATCAAGGGCTACAAGCCGATCTTCGTTCTGCCGGACAAGATGTCGCAGGAGAAGATCCGCTACTTGAAGGCGCTGGGCGCGCAAGTCGTGGTGTGCCCGACCGCCGTGGCCCCCGAAGATCCGCGCAGCTACTACTGCGTCTCCCGCCGGATCGCCGAAGAAACCCCGAACGCGATCCTCGCCAACCAGTACTACAACCCGGTGAATCCGGAGAGCCACTACGTCTCCACCGGTCCGGAGATCTGGGACGCGACCGAAGGCAAGCTCGACTTCTTCGTGACCACCCTCGGAACCGGCGGCACGGTCTCCGGCACGTCGCGCTATCTCAAGGAAAAGAATCCCGACATCAAGGTCGTCGGCATCGATATCCAAGGCTCGATCCTGCACCATTACTTTTGCACCGGAGAAATCATCGAGGCGCAGCAATACTTGATCGAAGGATTCGGCGAGGACTTCATTCCCGGCACGATGGACATGTCGGTGATCGATGAAGTCGTGACCGTCAACGATCGCGAGTCGTTCATGATGGCGCGGCGTCTGGCGCGTGAAGAAGGCATCTTCGCCGGCGGATCTTCGGGATCGGCGCTGGCCGGTGCGATGGTGATCGCGCGGCGCGAAGGACCCGGCAAACGCATCGTGTGCCTGCTCCCCGATCACGGCAATCGCTATCTCAGCACGTTCTGGTCCGACGAGTGGATGATGGACAAGGGATTCGTCGATCCTTCCACGCTTCGAGTCTCCGACGTGCTGCGGCAAAAGCCTTCCGGTCCGCAGGCGCTGGTCTCGGTGTCGCCGGAAGACTTGGTGCGCACCGCGCTCGAGCGCATGCGCTCCAAGGATGTGTCGCAGGTGCCGGTGTTGGAAGGAAACCGCAGCATCGGCTCGCTCGAAGACGGGGCGGTCATGACTCGCGTTCTCGAGGACACCTCGCTCCTGCAACAGAAGGTCGGCCGCGTGATGGGCCCTCCCTTCCCGGTCGTGGGAATGGCGGATCCGCTGCAAGAAGCGTTGCGCCCGCTCTCCCGCAAGCAAGCCGCGGTGTTGGTCATGGACGACGGCTCGATCACCGGCATTCTGACGCGTTTCGACTTTCTCAAATTCATTCACACGAAATGAGGCGATCCCGCATGGGATTCTCGACCGACGCGATTCACGGGGGACAAGAGCCGGATCCAACGACCGGCGCGATCATTCCCCCGATCTACCAGACCTCGACCTACGTGCAGCAGAGCATCGCCGTGCACAAGGGCTACGAGTACGCGCGCGGCGACAATCCCACGCGCGAAGCGTACGAGCGATGCGTCGCCGTCTTGGAGCGAGGTCCGCAAGCCATCGCGTTCGCCTCGGGCATGGCGGCGATCGACGCCATCGTGTCGCTCCTGGATGCCGGCGATCACTTCGTCATGACCGCCAACGTGTACGGCGGAACGGTGCGACTCATGCAGCGCATCCGCACCCGCCACGGCATCTCCTTCGATCGCGTGAGCACGTCGGATTTGAATGCGGTGCGCGCCGCCATCCGGCCCAACACCAAGATGATCTTCGTCGAGACGCCGACGAATCCGATTCTCGAGATCACCGACCTGGCTGCGATCTCGGCTCTGTGCCGTGAGCGCGGACTCCTGCTCGCGGTGGACAATACTTTCATGTCGCCGTTCTTCCAGCGCCCGCTCGAGCACGGAGCGGATTTCGTCGTGCACTCGGCGACGAAGTATTTGAATGGGCACAGCGATCTCGTCGGCGGAATCGTGGTGGCGAAGACCGAAGCGCTGGCGGAGCGCGTTCGCTTCCTGCAGTTCGCGGCCGGCGCGGTTCCAGGTCCCTTCGATTGCTGGCTCGTGCTGCGCGGGCTCAAAACGCTTGCGATCCGCATGGAGCGCCACGATCAGAACGCGCGCATCTTGGCGCAGCGCCTTCACGACCATCCGGGCGTGCCGCGCACGATTTATCCCGGGCTTCCCTCCCATCCGCAGCACGATCTCGCGCGCCGCCAAATGTCGGGCTTCGGCGGAATGATCACGTTCGAGCTCGGATCGCGAGAAGCAGCCCGCGTGGTCTTGGAATCGGTGAAGATCTTCGCGCTCGCGGAAAGCTTGGGCGGCGTGGAGAGCTTGATCAGCGTTCCCGCGGAAATGACTCACGCCTCAATCAGCGAGGAAGATCGCCGTCGCGTCGGAATTACGCCGGGAATGGTGCGGATCTCGGTCGGGATCGAGGACGTCGAGGATTTGTGGGTCGACTTGGAGACCGCGCTGGCGCGCATTCCGGCGACTGTGCGCTAACGAGCGAGCCGCGAAGCCAAACCCTAGTCTTCCTTCAATGCGGTGCGCGCGACACAGGCGTAGCGAATCGCCGCGGCCATTCCGTTGCGTTCCTCGAGGCCCTGGAAGATCCGGAAGCCTTGTCCGTAGTCGTCATTGCGCGCCAGGATCTTCGCGCACTCGCGATCACAGTCGGGAAGTCCCTCGATCACCTTCCACGACACCCACTCCGCGAATCCCTCGCGAATCCTCATTCCTTGATTCTCGGGGCAATTCTCCGACTGCCACGCATGCGCGATCTCGTGGGCCAGAATCGCGCGGGCGCGGGCCTCGGTCAAAGGCGCGACGAGATCGATCATGGTGGCTCCGCCGGATTCGCGCGTGAACACGCCGCCCAGCTCGTTGCGCGAAACGCCGTGGGCGATGCGTTCGGGATCGATCGAGGCGGCGGCCACGATCTCCAACGCGGGAACCCGCTGGAGCTTGAGACCCAAGAGCTGTTCCATCCGCAGCACGGTGTCGGCAAACATCTTGTCGAAGTCGAGCCGGCTCGTGACCAGGACCCGATCGCATTGCGTACAGATCCACTTTCCGTCGCGCAGCGTGGGCGTGCGCGTCGGGATGCCGCAGACCGCACAGATCATTCCTTCGGTCGCGCACTGCGAGCAGTAGTCGCCCGGTTCCCCGGCGATACGGCGGAAGAAGTCGAAGATGGGGCGGCCGCACGACGAGCAGCGCGGCGCTCGATCGATGCATTGCGAGCAGTGCACTCCGTCACCGGCCAGATGCCCGGAGAGCGGAAGGAAACAGATCATGCAGCGCGGTCCGTTCCAGCAGCTGGCGCAAACCAAAAGCTTCGGGCTTTCGAGTTGAACCGCACCCGGTCCTAAAACCGCGTTGCACAGATCACACGTCGGCCGTGTCTGGGCGGGAGCGGGATCGGTTAAGAGAGCTGCCGGGAGGATTGCTCCGAGGAGGATTCCGGTGGCGCAGAAGCGCGCGAATCGGCGAGCTCCTGTCGCAGAGCCTCGAGCTCGCGGCGCATTTGCTCGCGATGCGCATCGAAGGCCGCTTCGAGAAAGAGAAAACCCCCGAACGACACTCCGACGGCCGAGGTCACGAAGAGAAAGGCGGACCAGGGATCGAGGGCGCCGGTCGACACCAGTGTGCGCCGCATCACGAAGAGCGAAAGGAGAAAGACTGCGGCTCCGAGTCCCGTCTTCACTCGTGCCCTCCACCGGCCAGGGTTGAGTCCAAAAGGCCGCCATCGTCGTCGAGGAACGTCGCAAGGTCAAGGCAAGCGAGAGAGCGGCCCACAGCCGGGCGGCTCGTGAGCGCAGGGTGCAGAGCATGGCGGCGACGGGCGCCGAACCGGGCGGAGGCCGGAAAGACATGGAGACCGTCTCAGGGATGGTGGTCGATCTCGTAGAGATCGGCGAAAGCGGTCGTGGAGTTAACTCACCATGCCGCTCGAAAGGTCCCCGCGGATTCTCTCCGCGAGCGTCGAACGGCGCGGGCGAAAACGGCGCGGGCGCAAAGCCAGGGAGAGAGCCCGAGACTGCCCGACGAGAATCACACCACGACGCGCTCTCGTGACCGCAGTATAAAACAGCGGGCGGTCCAAAAGCATCGCGTGTTGTGTGACCAGGGGAATCACCACCCACTCGTATTCGCTGCCCTGCGACTTGTGCACCGTGATCGCGTACGCGAGCGCGATCTGATCCCACTCCGAGGACGGAAGCTCCACGACGGAGTCGAACTTGACCCGCAGGATTCCCTCTTCCGCGGAAATCGACTCGACCAAACCGATCTCGCCGTTGAAGACGTTCTTGCGGTAATCGTTCTTCAACTGGATGACGCGGTCGCCGACTCGAAAGGCGCGTGCTCCCGAACGGACCTCGCTGGATCCGGAATTGAGATCCTCCTGCAAGAGCGCGTTCAGCGCATCGACTCCGGTCTCACCTTTGTACATCGGTGCCAGCACTTGCACGTCGCGAATCGCGACCACGCCTTCCGACTGGGGGAGCACTTCGCGCACGATGCGGCGCACTTCCGCGGCGATGTCTTCGGGGCTCTCGCATTCCACGAAACGGAAGTCCCCGCGCTCGTCGTGCGTGCGCGGGGATTCCCCGGCTAAGATGCGATGCGCATTCTCGACGATGCCGCTGCGTTCTCCTTGGCGAAACACGCGCCCCAGCTCGGCGACCGGAACGCGCCGGCTGCGCAGCAAATCGCGCAGCACGTCGCCCGGCCCGACCGAGGGAAGCTGATTCGCATCGCCGACCAGAATGAGCCGCGCGTGCAAAGGAAGTGCGCGCAGCAAGCTCTCGAAGAGGCGCAGGTCCATCATCGACGCCTCGTCGATCAGCACGACGCCGGCGGGAATCGGATTGTCTTCGTCGCGGGTGAACACTCCCGTGCTTGGATCGAACGCCAAGAGGCGATGGATCGTGCACGCCTCGCGGCCGGTGGCTTCCGAGAGACGGCGCGCCGCACGGCCGGTGGGCGCGGCCAAGACCATCTCCAAACGATGCGACTCGAGAAGATCGACCAAAAATCGCGTGAGCGTGGTCTTTCCGGTGCCGGGTCCGCCGGTCAAAACGAAAACATGCGAGCGATGCGCGAGCTCGAGCGCACGCGTCTGATCGTCGGACAGGCGCAGCGCACGCTCGCGCTGCAGCGCTTCGAGTCCGGCGTCGTCGAACGCCAGCGGGAGCGCCTCGGCCTTGAGGAGGACGCGCAGCAACTGGGCCGCCGACGTTTCCGCGAGATGCAGCCCCACGGGATACACGCGCTCGTCTTCTTGGATCGCCTTTCCACGAAGCACGGTGCGCCGCACGCCTTCCTTGGCTACGGCCACGTCGATGCCGAGAAGATTCGCGGCACCTTGGGCCAGCTCGTCCTCGGGAAAGAACACATCCCCCATTTCCGTCGAGCGGCTCAAGATCGCTTCGACGCCGGCATCGACGCGGCGCGGATCCTCCGCGTCGATGCCGAGATTGCGGGCCAAGGCATCAGCGCGCGCGAAGCCGATTCCCCAGATGTCGCGCGCCAAACGGTAGGGATCCTCGCGGACGATTCGAATCGCGGAATCGCCGTACTCGGCAAAAATGCGCGAGGCGAAGCGCGCTCCCAAGCCGGTCTCCTCGAGCAGAAGCGTCAGATCTCGAAGACCGGAGTTTCGTTTCACAGCCTCGAAGATTGCTGCGGCCTTCCCCGGGGAGATGCCGCGCACTTTCTGCAGCGATTGCGGCGTGTGTTCGATGACCTCGAGCGTTTGCTCGCCGAACTCGTTCACCAAGCGCTCGGCCAGCTTGGGGCCGATTCCCTCGATGAGCCCCGAACCGAGATAACGCGCGATCGCTTCCTTGGTTCGCGGCAAAAGACGCTCGAACGAGTCGACTTCCAACTGGCGCCCGAAGCGGGGGTGCGTGACCCATTGACCGGTGACCCGGACGCGCTCACCGAGCGTGAGCTCGGGCAATCGTCCGACCATCGTGAACGTGCGGTCCTCGATGTCGTTTGTGGCGCGCGCGACCGTGTATCCGGAGGAATCGCTGCGATAGGTGACGCGGGAAATCGTCGCGGTCAGAACTGCGGCGTCGTTCTCATCGGCGAAAAGGCCGCCGGTATCCGAAGAAGAGCTCATGTGCGCACCCGGCGAGGAGAATCCTGCCTACGTGCGTACCACGGAAGAGCCCGGCGAACAACTGAAAGAAGACGAGCGCACTTTTCTCCGGCCATCCGCTCTGGCCGAACTGCGCGGCAGAGGAAGCACTGCTGCCGCGCAGTTTTTAAGCGGCCTTCAAGTCCGTCGGCGCAGTCGTGCCGGTCTGCGCCAACCGGCGCAGCTTCAAGAGACAACGCTTCTCGATTTGCCGCACACGCTCCCGCGTCACGCCAATCTTCTTTCCGGTTTCCTCGAGCGAGAGCGGCTCCTGGCCGTCCAGCCCGAAGCGGAAATTGAGAATGCGTTTCTCCCGGTCATCGAGCGCGCACAAGAGATCGGTGATTCTGCGCCGGTCCAACGTCGTTTCGGCGCTCTCCATCGGAGAGACCTGCGCCGCGTCGGCCAGCAAATCGTACAGCGTCATCTGGCCGTCTTCGCCGACGGGAGTGTCCAGCGACAGCGTGGACATCGTGAGACGAGCCAGGTCGTCGACCTTTTCCAGCGAGAGGCTGAGCTCCTTCGAGATCTCTTCCGTAGTGTGGCGTCCGCCGCGGCGCTGGGCCAGCGAGCGCTCGGTGCGCAGATACTTGCGCAAGTTCGCGATCACATTCGCGGGGATGCGTACCGTCCGACTGTGATTGGCGAGCGAGCGGGTGATGGATTGGCGAATCCACTTGGAGGCGTAGGTCGAAAAGCGAAAACCCAGCTCGACGTCGAAGTATTCCGCAGCCTTGATGAGCCCCAAGTTTCCTTCTCCGATGAGATCGGAAAAGGAGAGCCCCATTCCTTGATAGCGGCGGGCAATGGAAACGACGAGGCGGAGGTTCGCTGCGATGATCCGCTCGCGCGCTTCGGCGGAGCCCCGGTCCGCCTGGCGCGCCAATTCGACTTCTTCTTCCTTCTTCAGAAGACGAATACGACTGATCGCAGCGAGATAAACGCCCAGACTGTCGCGCCCTTTGGCGTCGGCTTCGACCCGGGCGCGCTTCGAACGCCCATCCGAGAGAGTGTCGGCGACACTTCCGCCGCCTTCGACTCCCTCATTCGCGGGATCGCCAATCATGTCGAGGTCACCTAGGAGAAGATCACGGATTTCACGCACTTCTTCCGCTACCCAGGGGATCATGACCGCCTCTCCTCTTCAGTTCGCCGGCTCGCGACCGGACGAGTGTGGGAGTGCCGTTGACCGCGATGTCAAACCGTCCGGCTCATCGAATTGCAGGTGCTGTGCCAATCTGGGAGAAGCTGGCAGAGGCGTGGGGTTCCCCGTTAAACCATTGGGAAACTTTGCGTTTCCTAAGGGGCCCCAAAGGGCCCTGCGCACGGAGAGTGTCAGCGAGCCACCCGTGCAGTCTCATTGGCCTGTGAAGAAGGTTCTCAGGAGAAGAATAAACAGGGGAATCCCATGTTGTACATGGAGATAGACATGAGAACTTGGTTCACAACTCGTTGGGGCGACGTTGTGAACCCCGGTGTCAGTGCGAGATCCGAGGAACGGACAAGCTTGCCCGCATCTTCCCAGACCGCGAAACCCGGCGAAATGTTCATCGCCGCGAAGGATTTTTTTCAGAATTTTCCGAAAACGATGGATGGGACGCAGGCGAGCCTACGAAGTCCGGTCTGGGCTCGGTCCGAAAAGAGAGCTCGGGAAAAAACTCAGAGATTGATTGTGTAGCGGGCAATCTTGTTGAGGAGGCCGCGGCGGCTGATCCCCAAAAGCTTCGCGGCGTGGGAACGATTGCCGCCGGTCTTCTTGAGCGCGTTCATGACGAGGTCGCGCTCGATCCCTTCGATGAACTCTTGCAGGCCTTGCTCCCCTCCCAGAAGCAGCGTGGGAGCGCTGCGCGTTTGGCGAATCTCCGGGGAAAGCTGGTCCGCGCGAATGACCGCGCCCTCGTCGGCAATGGCCACGGCACGCTCCACTTCATGTTCCAAGTCGCGCACGTTGCCGGGCCAAGAATGAGCGATCAAGGCGCTCAAAGCTTCGTGGGAAAAGCCCGCGATTCTCTTGGCCATCTTCTGCGAGAACTCTTGGAGGAAGTGGTCCACCAAAAGCGGCACGTCTTCTTTCCTCTCGCGAAGCGGCGGGATGTCGATGCTGATGACGCGCAGCCGGTAATACAGATCCTTCAAGAACCGGCCCGCTTCGACTTCCTCGCGCAGCGGACGATTCGAAGCGCACACGATGCGAACATCGATGCGCCGCACTTGATTCGAGCCGACCGGCTTGATTTCTCCCTGATCCACGGCGCGCAGGAGTTTCTCTTGGAATGGCGTGCTCGTCTTGTCGATCTCGTCGAGGAAGATCGTTCCGCCGTCGGCCTTCTCGAAGAGCCCGATCTTGTCGGCCTTCGCATCGGTGAACGCGCCGCGCACGTGGCCGAACAGCTCGCTCTCCAGAACATCCTTGGAAAGCGCCGCGCAGTTGACGGTGACGAGCGGACGATCCTTGCGCACCGAAGCGGCGTGCAGCGCGCGCGCCAAGAGCTCTTTGCCGGTGCCGGTCTCTCCCTGGAGAAGCACGGTGGTGGAGCTTTCGCGCAGCCGCTCCACGAGATCCAGGATGTCGAGCATGCGCCGATTCTGGGTGATGATTCCGTGAATGCCGCCGCGACCGGACAGCTCGCGCCGCAGACGCACGTTTTCGTTGCGGATCGATTCGAGGCGCATCTCCTGGACCGCCATCGTCGCCGCCGTCGCGAACGCGACGAAGAAATCGATTTCCGGTTGGCGGAAGTATCCGGCCTCGGAACGACGGTCGACGTACAGCCCGCCCAAAAGCTCCTCTTCGGAGAAGAGCGGAATGAAGAGAATCGAGCCCAGCTTGGCGAGCGCCGCCGGCGGCGAATCGCCGAAGCGCGGATCGCGCGCAGGGCAAGTCGACACAAACGGCTTCGGAAGAAGCGGGCGATTTCCGCGAATCGAATCGAGGAACGAGAGAACTTCGCGCGCTTCGCTTCCCTTGAGCGAGCTGCCTTCCGCGAGCTCGAACTTCGCCTTCTCGCCGGAGGCCAGGAAGAGAGCCGCGCGATCGGCCCCCATTCTTTCCTCGAGCGCCTTTTCGATTTCACGAACGCGATGCGTCTCGTCGGAAGAAGAATGAATGCGCGCGACCGCTTCGTTCAGCGCGGCCAGCTCGTTGCGCGCCGAAAGTGAAGTCTCTTCCAACAGGCGGTCGATCTCGCGATTCACCTTGCGCAGCGCGGTGCGGTCCTCTTCGCTGCCGACGCGCTCCAGCAAGTCCATCGCCGTGTCCAGATGGATGCGCGCATTCGGCGAGGGATGCTCGCTCGCCATCTCCAGCTTCGCGGTCATGAGATACGCATGACCGGCCTCATACTCCGCGCCGACTTTGTCGAACGTCTCGCGCGCGAGATCGAGCTGCCGTTGCGCATCGTCGAGATCGACGATCTCTTCGATGCAGAACGTGGCTAGCTCCAGCCGCGTGCAGGCGAGCTCGAACGGCGTTCCGAAGCGCTCCAGAAGCTTGACCGATTCGCGATAAGACTCCAGCGCGGTCGCAACCTCGCCTTCCTTCCCCTCGAGGCGCGCACGGATGCGCAGCAGGATTCCGCGCTCGGTTTCTTCCGCCAAATGATTCGAGACCGCGAAGGCGCGATCGAGATAGCGGCGCGCTTCCGGCAGAAGACCGGTTCTCGATTCCAAATCCGCGAGCCGGCGCAGCACTTCGAGCACGAGATCGCCTTCCGGGGCGAGCTTCGTTCCTTCTTCGAGGGCGGTGGTGTAGAGCTCGCGCGCTTCCGAATACGATTCGCTCGACAAGGCGAGGTCGCCGCGGAATTCTTTCACCAGAACTTTTTCGCGCGCCTCGCCCAATTCCTCGACGATCGTTTGCGCGCGGTGATACGAAGCTTCGGCCTCGTCCCACTCGCGCTTGTGGCGGTAGTAGTTGCCGAGATTCAGAAGGATCGTACCCACTTCCCAGCGGTTGCCGATTCCCTCGAGTAGGCGAATGGCGCGCTCCCACGACTTCTTCGCGTCTTCCCAGGCGCCGACCTTGAATTCCAGGAGCCCGAGATTGTTGAGACGCACGCCCACGTAGTACGTGTCGCCGACTTCCTCGGCGATGCGCAGAGCCTCGCGCAGATAGCGAAGAGCGGTTTCGTTGTTGCCGCGATTCTTCTCCATGAGCCCGAGATTGTTCAGGCACTGGGCGACACCGTCGCGGTCGCCAATCAATCGGAACCCGGCCAAACCGCCTTCGAATGCGCGGCTCGCGGCATCCCAATCACCCTTCCACATCGCCACGATTCCGGAGCTGTTCTGCGCGCGGGCGAGCTGGGCCGCAGCTTCCGGCTCGAGCACGCGCTCGGTGACGCGGCGTACGCACTCTTCCGCCTGTTGGTATTCCCCAAGACGAATGAGGGCGAACGCCTTCTCGTTCAGAATGCGGCAAACTTCCACGTCCGATGCGTCATCGGGAAGATTGGCGTAGGCGCGCTGCAGGATCTCGAGCGCGCCGGCGTAATCGCCGGTTTGACTGCGACAGCCGGCCATGCGCAGAAGCACGTGCGAAAGAATCCCGGAGGATTCCCGCGCCCGCTCGGCGATGCGAAGAATCTGTTCGTAGTATTCGAGCGCGGAGCCGTACTCGCCCGCGTTCTGGCTGAACTCGGCGAGTTGTTCCAAAAGGCTCATGTCCGCAGAATGCCGCGACGACGCGAGCTCGGGATTCAATCCCGCCGGCATCTTTCCGTCGTCAGGCATGTCATGCGGCTCTCGCATGCCCTCTCCTTCTGCTGAGAACTCCCTTTACGCTTTGTGGCACGCAAATCGCGGGGTTGATTCCGCGACGACGTGCTTCAAGCTTTGGAGTCCCCTACGTACCAGAGTCCCTAACGCGGAAACAACCGCGTTAGCTTGAGCGAGATCTGCGCGATCTGGCTCATCCAACTCCGATGGACCGTCTTGTCCAGGGTCCAACCCGGAGCCTTGGTTTCGACTCGATCCGCTGGGGAAACCGGACTCACGTCGTTCCACAGGTACGACGAGTTAGGAATTTCCGGATCGCCAGCGTGACTCGGCCCTCCGGGACCCGCATGCGCAGGCCCGACCAAGAGCACTCCGGAGATTGCGAGGACGACGAGGAACCCGAATAGTCTCGACATGAGGCGCTCTCCGCTCCTTCGCCTGTCGATCAAACCACGGACGCACCGCAAAGTGAATATTCTTTACGGCACGTCCACATTCTAGGAAGCACTCTTCCGTTCGTCAACGGCGCGGAAGCTCTTGGCTCAACTTCCACGCACGCCAGCCGGCCCATCCGAGGCCGCCGGCGATTCCCAAAACCCAGGGCACCCCCATGCGGGCGGATGCTCGAATCAGCGAGGCCTCCAACCCGGGATTCCCCCGGGTCAGAAGATCGACCCCGAGGAACCAGATGCCCTGCGCCAGGAAGGCGATCACCAAAACCGCGACGCTGTCGATGATCAGCCTTTCCCAGAAGACATTCCAAGAATCGGGCACCTTTCCCTCCTTCTTGAAGAAACTTGCCGGAGGAAGCTCGAGCTTCCCTCCGGCGATGCTCCCTAGGAGCGCTTCTCCACCCCAGGATTCCAGATGTACGAGGCCTGACCCGTCGGCCCTTTGATGCTGGAGCAAAGCCCGAGGAGAACGATCCGGTCCTCCCATCTTTGCCACATGTAGGCGTTTCCACCGTCGGTGGAGATGAAGATCTCCCCGTCGGAAACGCCCGAAACGATCTCGGCGGCTTGGGCCGCGGGAAAAAAGCCGGGTTGTTGGGCCGGAGACGAAGGGGCTGTCGCCCTTCCGATTCCCCAGGCCGCCAAAAGCAAGAAACCCATGACCAAGATGCGCTGTGCCGACATTGTCGATCCTCCGTTGTTGCGATGGGCGGTCATCCATCGTAGAGACGGCGATGGATGCATGTCAACGCGGAGGCTCGATGCGAATCGAATTCCCCGTCGTGACTCCCAATGATCGACTCGCGCTTCCGCCGTTCACGGAGATTTCGAGCGTGCCCGCACTTCCGATGGCCAAGAGAAGCTCGCCCTCCGGAACGTCTTGATACGAAGCGCGCACGGTTCGGATTTCCTGCGCCCCGGAACGGACCCCGATTTCGCGCCAAGCGGCCCCGAACGTGGAGTGCAGAAAAGATTCCGGAGCACAGGTGATCACGTTGCCATAGCGATCGACCGCAACGATCTCCGCAAGCCAGGCACTTCCCTCCTGGGCGAGGCGGAACGGCTCGAGCCCGACCGGCGCGCCGGCCGGAGGCCCGGTTTCGGCGAACGGCATTCCCCGAGCGAGCGCCGCTGCCAAGGGGGCAAAGAGGTCGCGGCCGTCGAAGGTGGTCCCGCGGCCGCCTGGCGCCCGATGGATGGGGCTGATCTCGCGCAATTCGCTCCCCGCATCCGCGGCCAAAACCGGATGCAAGAGCCCATTGTCCGGTCCGACGAAGAAATGGCCGTGGGCTCGCGCCGCCACGCCCCGCCGCTTCGAGCCCACGCCGGGATCGACAACCGCGACGTGAATCGTCGACTGCGGAAAGGCGCTCCAGGATCGCGACAGGATCCACGCGCCCTGGCGAATCGCGCCCGCGGAAATCTCATGAGTCACGTCGACCAAGACGGCGGCGGGATGTGCGCTCAAGATGCGCCCCTTCATTTCCGCGGCGTAGGAATCCTGCAAACCGAAATCAGTCAACAACGTGATGATCGCCATTTCTCCGCCATTTCGAATTCAAAAGCAAAAGCCCTGGTCGAACACCTCACGAAACCGGATTATCGAGCTTCGTGAAACCGGTTGCCATTCTCTCCGCGGTTCGAACTCCGATTGGCCGCTTCTTGGGCGCCTTCACGGACGTTCCGGCGCGCGATCTCGGGATTGCCGCCTCGCGCGAAGCGTTGCACCGCGCTCGGGTCGCCCCGGATGAAATCGCGCAAACGATCTTCGGCCATGCCCGCCAAGCCGGCAACGGACCGAATCCCGCACGTCAGGTTTCGATCGGTACGCAAATTCCCGAAAGCGTTCCCGCAATGACGATCAATCAGGCGTGCGCTTCGGGGCTCGCCGCGATCGCTCTGGGCGCCGGGGTGTTGCGTGCCGAGGAAGAGGATTTGGTGTTGGCCGGCGGGATGGAGAGCATGTCGCGCGTTCCGTATCTCCTGGAACGGGCGCGCACCGGCTATCGCTTGGGCGACAACGTCGTCGTCGATGGAATGTATCGCGACGGCTTCCATTGTCCTTTGGCCGATCAGCTCATGGGCGCGACGGCGGAAACTCTCGCCGATCAGTGGAAGATCTCGCGACGCGAACAAGACGAGCTCGCCCTCGAAAGTCAGCGGCGCGCGGGTGCCGCGTGGGAAGCAGGACGTTTCGCCTACGAGATCGCCGCCGTTTCCGTGCGCGATGCAAAGGGTGCGATGCGCGTCGTCGAGCGCGACGAGCATCCTCGTCCGGACACGACGCTCGAGCAAATCGCCAAGCTTCCTCCCGTCTTTCGCGAAGGCGGCACGGTTCACGCGGGAAATTCTTCCGGCATCACCGACGGCGCGGCCGCTCTCGTGCTCGCGAGCGAGCGCGAGGTCGAGCGCCGCGGTGCCACACCGCTCGCCTGGATCGCCGGTTGGTCGGTCGTTGGTGTGGATCCCAAAATCATGGGCATCGGGCCGGTGCCCGCGACGCGCCGGCTCCTTGAAAAGCTGGGCTGGCGCCTGGGCGACATCGAATTGATCGAGCTCAACGAAGCATTCGCCGCGCAAGTCCTCGCCGTCGCGCGCGATCTCTCGCTCGATCTCTCACGCACGAATGTGAACGGCGGCGCGATCGCGCTCGGCCATCCGATTGGTGCCACGGGTGCGCGCATCGTCACCACACTGGTTCACGAGATGCGGCGCCGAAGCGCACAGCGCGGATTGGCGACGCTTTGCGTGAGCGGCGGGATGGGATTCTCGCTGGCGCTGACTCGCGAGCGCCCCACCTAGTCGATCGGAATCGCGCTACCGAGTGGCCGCCAACACAGCCGATCGAGGCTCGAGGACTGTCGCGTCGATGCATGTGCTGCGTTGAAATGTTTCCTTCGTCGGTTCGCCTCGAACGGAGCGCCGGTGCCTGTCGGCTCAAGCGCGTTCCTCGGACGCTCGCCGCCATCCGAGCCGTCAGGCCGTCTCGGCGAATGGCGCTCCTCGACGCTCAAGAAATCTTTTCTGGAGGTATCGGCGGTTCAGTGAACCGCCGAGGAAATTGTTCGCGCCTGCGGTGCACTGATTTCGCCGAGAGGCCTGACCGGCTCTCCTGGGCGGGCATCGAATGTACGCCTCCAGTTGCGGACACCGAAGGGCGGCAATCCGAGCTTCGCCCCGATGCTCATCGGACGGAGGAGGCTCGAAGACCATGCAGGATCCGTGCGGCGTCCCCCATCGTGCTGCCGACGACGAGGTGCCGCGCGAAGCCTTCCATGTTTCCTTCGGTGGTTCGCCGCAGGAGCAAGCCGGTGCCTTTCGGCGAAATCGCGTAACCGGAGGCGCACCGGCAGTCGCGCAGAGATTCTCGGGGTCTCGAGTTGAAATGCGTACCGCAGCGCGCCGGTAATGGATGCGCGCGAGGACCTGCATTGGAAACGAGAGACCCCGAGAATCTATGCAAGGGGCGAGCTGC
>Ga0111539_10002580_pt1 | contig 23985 bp, 18 predicted proteins | sample RhiMethybrSRZTD1_FD_79667 | JGI IMG/M metagenome (GOLD analysis project Ga0111539, IMG submission 79667) | Populus rhizosphere microbial communities from Tennessee, USA - Rhizosphere MetaG P. TD hybrid SRZTD1 (version 2) (version 2) | ecosystem: Host-associated > Plants > Roots > Rhizosphere >...
AGCAACGATGGCTTCATCGACACCTACGCGCTTGGTAGCGACACGAAGGTGCGCGAGGACGGGCACGAATCCAAGCTGTCTGACATCGATACCTCAGACCGTGTTCTGGTTGTTGCGACGAAGAACGGTTCGACTCTCAGCGCTCGTCGGGTGATCGTTCGTCGCAACTGAGCGGTGTGACTGACGTTGCCCCTAGCATCCGAGCCGATGCCAACCGTGTCACTGCGGTCGTAGCAGCACCGCCGAGGCGCGACTGTCCGCGGTGAAGCTGCCGTTCCAGCCGCCGCCTTCGAAGGTCATCGTGTTCGCTGCCGGGCTGTCGGCGGTGATGGTGAATCCGGCCGCTGGCAGCGCACGCCGCAGGTATGAGGCAATTTCTGTCGGCGATGGAGACGAGAGGACAATTGCCACATTGTTTGGCTGATCCACTTTTGCCGTCAGAACGGCCGTATGCGGCAGGGAGAACTGCTGAGTCGGTCCATTGAGGAAGCCGAGCTCGGCGAGTGCGATGCCCCCCGAGGGGATAGCTGGTGTCCGAGCGGACGAAGGGGCGGGCGGCGGAGCGGCCGAATCACTCGAAAATCCAGCGCTGCATCCCATCAAGATGCAACCAAGAAGCAGCACCGCCGCCGCGAGCGTGTGAGCGCTGCCCTTTGACGCTGCTCGCGCATTGCCGACGCGCACAGCTCGCCGGCTGCCTTTTGGAGCTCGCGCAATGCCGACTCTCACAGCTCGCGGGTTGATCCGCACGCGGTCCAAGGTAATGTGCGCTCAGCGCGGTGACCGCAGATTGCCAGTGGCTCGATAATGTAGCTTCTTGATGTCCGAATTCACGGAGGTTGCTGTTCGCCGCAGCCGAGTCCCAGCCACAGTCCGCGCTATGCGACCCCGCCAGTGGGTCAAGAACCTCCTCGTAGTCGCCGCGCCGTTGGCCGCCGGCCGGCTCTTCGAGCCAGCCATCATCAAGGGTGCCGCACTGGCTTTCGTCGCGTTCTGTCTGGCCAGCGCAGCCGTCTACCTCGTGAACGATGTGCGCGATGTCGAAGAGGACCGGCAGCACCCCACGAAGCGCTTCCGCCCGATAGCTGCCGGAGAGGTCAAACCGGCCACCGCCCTCGCCCTGGCTGCTGTCCTCGGTGTGTGCGGGCTAACCCTCGCCTTCTTCGTGTCACTGCCGCTTGGGATCACCATCCTGGTCTACGTGGTCCTGCAGCTGCTCTACTCCGCCTACCTCAAGCACCTCCCCGTGGTCGATCTCGCCGTGGTGGCCAGCGCTTATCTCTTACGGGCGATCGCCGGTGGTGTCGCGACCGGCATTCCGCTGAGTCAATGGTTCTTGCTGGTCGCCGCGTTCGGTTCGTTCTTCATGGTCTCCGGCAAGCGCTACTCGGAGATGAAGTCGCTCGGCAGCGATGCGGGGACCCGGCGGTCGCTGACCCGATACTCCGAGTCCTACCTCCGATTCGCCTGGATGCTGGCCGCGGTCATGGTGCTCATCTCCTATAGCCTCTGGGCGTTCGAGAATCGCGGCGACGGCACGTTGGGCGTTCCCTGGACCGCGATCTCGATCGCACCCTTTACCCTGGCGCTACTGCAGTACGCGCTCGAGGTCGACGCTGGCACCGCCGGCGAACCTGAGGAAGTCGTGCTCAATGATCGAGTGCTACAGGGACTAGGTCTGGTGTGGCTTGCGGTGATCTCCATCGCGGTCTTCATCTAGTGGAGGAACGGGTTGAGATGAGCGGGGAAGCCGTACCAGCGATCAAGCCCTCCGTGCCGGAAGAGCAGCCGATCATTCCACAGCCACTTGTTGAGCTACACGGTTGGGGCCGGGCATCCGGGACCATGGCGCATCTTGCGGAGATCGACTCAGTCGCCGATGCCATATCCGCACTGCGGAAATCCGATAGTCGGGGTGTGGTACCGCGTGGTCTTGGGCGCAGTTATGGCGACGCCGCCCAGAACGCCGGCGGCACTGCACTGGATCTCACCAAGATGAACCGCATTTTGTCTCTGGATGCGGCTAGCGAACCAGCGACCGTGACAGTACAGGCCGGGGTCAGTCTCGATCTGTTGATGCGCGCGCTGCTGCCTTTCGGGCTCTGGGTTCCAGTACTTCCGGGTACCCGCCAAGTGACCGTCGGTGGCGCAATCGCCGCAGACGTACACGGCAAGAACCACCACACTGAGGGCAGTTTTGGCAACCATGTGCAATCGCTCGACCTGCTCATGGCTGACGGCAAGGTGCGGAAGCTGGCTCCCGCCGGCCACACCGAGAAGCTTTTCTGGGCGACCGTTGGCGGGATGGGACTCACCGGCGCTGTGCTCCGCGCCACTGTAGCTCTGCAGCGCACTGAAACCGCCTACTTCACGGTGGACACGCATCGAACGACCGATATTGACGACCTGATGCAGCGGATGTCGGAGGGCGATGAGAGCTACACCTACTCTGTGGCCTGGTTCGACGCTGTCACCAAAGGGCGCCACATGGGTCGTGCGGTACTCACCCGCGGCAACAAAGCCAAACTCGCCTCCCTGCCCATGAAGCTGAAGCGTGACCCCTTGAAGTTCGTGGCACCGTCGCTCGGAACGCTCCCGGAGATCTTCCCCAACCGGATGATCAACAAGGCAACAGCCAAAGCCTTCAGTACGGCGTGGTATTTCAAGGCTCCGAAGCATCGCACGGGCGAAATCCAGAACATCACGCAGTTTTTCCACCCGCTGGACATGCTGGCCGAGTGGAACCGGATCTACGGCCCCAACGGCTTCCTGCAATATCAATTCGTCGTGCCGTTCGAAGAGGCGGAAGCGTTTCGGCGTTGTTTGGAGATGATCGTCAACTCTGGCCATCTGTCCTGCATCAACGTGCTCAAGCGATTCGGCGCAGCAAACCCCTCACCACTGTCATTTCCCATGCCTGGTTGGACTCTGACGGTCGACCTACCGATCGAGCATGGCTTGGACAAGCTGTGCGATGCCCTGGACACGGAGGTCGTCGGAGCCGGCGGTCGGGTATACCTCGCCAAGGACTCGCGGCTCAGCGCGTCGGCGTTCCGAAAGATGTATCCCCGGCTGGAAGACTTTCTGGCGGTACGCCGCGACGTCGATCCTGATGGGATTTTCAACTCCGATCTTGCTCGTCGGCTGGAACTCAGCAGACCACGTGTCGGCGGTGCGGCATGATCAATGCCGTGGGCGCACCCCAATCCTTGCTACTGCTCGGCGGCACGTCCGACATCGCTTCGGCGATTGCACGCCGGTACGCCCGTCCGGGATTACGGGTCGTGCTTGCGGCCCGACCCAGCGAGCGGCGTACCGCAGCCGCGGCCGAGCTCAAGAGCCTAGGTTGCGAGGTCAGCGAAGTCGATCTTGATGCTCGTGATCATGAATCACATGCTGCAACCATCGAGCTTGCCTTCGCAGGCGGCGACATCGATATTGCTGTGATCGCCTTCGGCCTGCTCGGCGACCCGGAACGGGCGTGGCAAGATCCTGATCTTCTCCTCGAACTGGCCGAGGTCAACTACACCGCCCCGGTGCACCTCGGCGCACTGCTGGCCCAGCGCATGCAGGCCCAAGGACACGGCTGGATCGTGGCGCTGTCCAGCGTGGCCGGCGAACGAGTGCGACGCTCCAACTTTGTCTACGGCTCCACCAAGGCTGGCTTCGACGGTTTCTTTCTGGGTCTGGGTGAGGCGCTGCGCGACTACGGCGTACACGTGTTGGTCGTTCGGCCAGGCTTCGTCAAGTCCAAGATGACCTCCGGGCTCGATGAGGCCCCCCTTGCTGTCACACCGGACCAGGTCGCCGAGGCGGTCGCGGAGGGCATCAGCGCCAAGCGCGAGCTCGTCTGGGTGCCAGGAACGATGCGCGTCGTGATGTCCGGCCTGCGACATGTGCCGCGGCCGCTGTTCCGCAAGCTGCCCCTTTAGTTTGGGGGCTCGCGCAGTTTGGCGCGCTCGCGCCCTGTCGATTCAGGCTGACGCTCTAGACCGGTGGCACGCCGTGGCGCCGAGTGGAGAAGTGTCGGTCCTTAGTTGTCGCAGCTGCGAAGCGCGCGATCAGCTCGCGGCGTACGTCACGAGGCTCGACAATGCCGTCAACGATCAGCTCGCTGGCCAGCCGCAAGATGTCGATGTCGATCTCGTACTCCTTGCGAAGCCGCTCGACGTACGCGGCCCGCTGCGCCTCGTCGCTGATCTCCGCGATCTTGTTCGCATAGACGGCATTGACCGCGGCCTCGGGCCCCATCACGGCGATCTTGGCGGTCGGGAGCGCCAAGCAGGCGTCGGGCGCGAAGCCAGGACCACACATCGCGTACAGCCCGGCTCCGTAGGCCTTGCGGATGATCAACGAGATCGTCGGCACTGTGGCTTCCGCCACGGCAGTGATCATCTTCGCGCCGTGCCGAATGATGCCCTGCCGCTCCACCGCACTGCCGATCATGAATCCGGGAACATCGGCCAGGTAGAGCAGCGGGATGCTGAACGCGTCGCACTGCCAGATGAAGCGCGCACCCTTGTCTGCCGAGTCGACGAACAGCACACCACCCTTGACAGCAGGCTGATTTGCCACGATACCGATCACCTGGCCGTCCAGCAGGGCGAAGCCCGTCACCAGCTCGGGAGCGAACAGAGGCTTGACCTCGAAGAAGGAGCCGGTGTCCACGATCGCTTCGATCACCGCGTGGATGTCATATCCCGCCGACTCCTGTGCCGGGACAAGATCATCGGTGAAGTGCCGGACCGGCTCGACCGAGTCGTAGGTGGGCAACGGGTCCCGCCAGTTCTGAGGCAGATAGGAAAAGTATTGCTTCGCTTGCTCTATCGCTTCGGTGTCGTCGGCGGCCAACTGATCTCCACAGCCTGAGATCGTCACGTGCATCCGGGCGCCGCCCATCTCCTCGAGCGTCACCTTCTCCCCCACCACCATCTCGGCCATCCGTGGCGACCCGAGATACATCGAGGCGTTCCCCTCGACCATGATCACCACGTCGCAGAAGGAGGGGATGTACGCGCCACCGGCCGCGCTCGGGCCGAAGAGGCAGCAGATCTGAGGCACTTTGCCCGACAGCGCGACCTGGTTGCTGAAGATCCGACCCGCCCCTCTTCGGCCTGGGAACAGGTCGACCTGGTCAGTGATCCGAGCGCCCGCTGAGTCAATGAACCAGAAAATCGGCAGCTCATCACGGAGCGCTACCTCGGTCATCCGAATGATCTTCTCCACGGTGCGGGCACCCCAAGAGCCCGCCTTGACACTCGGGTCATTGGCCACCACGAGCGCCGCACGTCCCTGGACCAGGCCGCGTCCGGTCACTACTCCGTCCGCGGGCAGGTCGTCGGCCATGGCATTGGCGAGTTGGCCATCCTCCACGAATGTGCAGTCGTCGAACAACAGGTCGATCCGATCGCGTACGAAGAGCTTGTTCGCACTTGCCAGCTTGGCGCTCGCCCGTTCGGTCGGTGCAAGAGTGCGTTCCCGCGCGGCCCTGATCTGGTCCATGATCGGCTACTCCACCGGGAGCCCGAGTCGGCGGGCGATCAGCAGCCGCTGCACCTCCGAGGTTCCCTCACCGATCTCCAGGGCCTTCGCGTCGCGATAGAAGCGTGCCACCGGATACTCCTCCATGAAGCCGTAGCCGCCGAAGACCTGGGTGGCGACCCGCGTGGCGGTCACCGCAGACTCTGTGGCATAGAGCTTTGCGATCGCAGCTGCTCGGTTGAACTCCCGTGCGCTGGCACCATGATCACGCATCGCGGCGGCGGAATACACGAGTTGATGTGCGGCCGCGGCCATCACATCAAGATCAGCGATCTGGAAGGCGACGCCTTGCTTGCGGCCGATGGGTACGCCGAAGCTCGTGCGCTGGGTGGCGTACTGCGTCGACAGCTCGAGGCAGGCGCGGATGCATCCCAAGGCCAGGGCAGCAATGCCGACCCGTCCGCCGTCCAAGATCGACAGGAACTGGTGATATCCCCGGCCCCGCTCGCCCAGTAGATGATCTTCGGTCACTCGGACGTCTGTGAAGATCAGCGGATGGGTGTCCGATGCGTGCCAGCCGAGCTTGGCATAGCTCGGACCAACCTCGAAACCAGGTGTCTTGACGGGGATGACGATCGCCGAGATCTCAGGCTTGCCATCGTCCCGTGTGCCGGTACGAGCTGTGGCTATGCAAACCGAGGTGATGTCCGTGCCGGAGTTGGTGATGAACTGCTTGCTGCCGTTGATCACCCATTCATGATCACGCAACGTTGCGCGAGTCCGGGTGGCACCGGCATCCGACCCCGCCTCCGGTTCGGTGAGCCCGAATGCGGCGAGCGCGCGCCCGGCCAGCAGATCAGGCAACCAGCGGGCCTTCTGCTCCGGCGAGCCGAAGTGAGCGATCGGGTTGATGCCGAGCCCGACAGCTGCCTCCAGCGTGATCCCGAGCGACTGGTCGACCTTGCCGATCTCCTCAATGGCGATGCACAAGCTGGTGAAATCGCCCGCACCGCCGTACTCCTCCGGTCCGCCAAGGCCAAAAAGGCCCAGATCACTCATGAGCTTGATCGCTTCGAGCGGCGCCTCATGCGCGGCGTTCCAGCGCTCGACGTGGGGTGCGAGGTCGCGCGCAGCGAAGTCAGCAACTGCGGCCCGGAAGTCGTTGTGCTCCTCGCCGAGGGAGAACGTACCGGTCATCACGCTACTTTCCATCGTCATTGACCCTGCCAGCATAGCTTGACGTTTACGTAAACGTCAGGCCTAGACTCGGGGCGAAGGAGACCGTGATGAGTGATCGAACTTGGAGTATTGGCGAGCTCGCCGAAGAGTTCGACACGACTCTGCGGACCATTCGGTTCTACGAGGATCGCGGGCTGCTGGCTCCGGAGCGCCACGGCACGACGCGAATCTTTCACGATCGGGACCGGGTACGGCTCCAGCTCATCCTGCGTGGCAAGCGGCTCGGCTTCACCCTCGATGAGATCGCACACGTGATCAACATGTACGACGAGACTCCCGGCGAACGTGGCCAACTTGCATTTCTGATCGCCGATATCGGCAAGCGTCGCGATGCCCTCCTGGACAAGCGTCGCGACCTTGATGAGGCACTCGCCGAGCTCGATGATCTTGACAAGCGTTGCCGAGCTGACCTGGAGCAACTCAGCGGCACTGACTGAGCACTGACTGAGCACGGACTGACCTCCGGCGGCCGCTACTCCAAGGCGAGGGAAGCTGTGGCGTCCTGCTGACCGGTGACATCCCACAGATGGTGAATCACATCGTGCAGGAAGTACTGGAGAAACGTCACGACCGTGAACTCCGTGCCGTCGGACCGGATCCCACGTCTGGAGTATTGATCCGGCGTCAGCGACTGGATCCGGGCCACGAAAATCTGCGCGGCCGCCTCCAGCTCGTCAGCGACAACCTCGGGGTCTTGCTCGCCGTAACGCTCCTTGATGGCAGCCTCGTCCTGGTTCCAGTTGGCGAAGGTGGGCGTGTCCTCATTCAGCATCTGGACAAGACGCGCGTCGAAGAGGCGGTAGACGTCGCGGACGTGTGCGCCGTATTCCAGAGGAGACCAGACGTCAGGCCGCGGGCGTGCCGTCACCGCCGGGCTGGAGCGCAGTATCTGCACCCATTCCTCGGCTGCCACGAACGCCCGCTGGGCGAAGTCTTCTGGCCCGATGTCGCCGGCCGACAGCCCGCATTGGTCGCACCGACGGGTGAGTGTCCAGGTCCAGTCTTTCGTGTCCGGTGGCGGCTGCACGACCAAAGCCTAGTGCGGATCCCGGCGGGCTCCGCGCCTCCACCCAGGCCAGTTCCCGTGTCCACAAGGCGGGTGCTCCGACTGTGGAGAAGTTGATCACTTCGGTGCATGAGTCACGCCGAGTTTGTGGACATCGCGGTGGACAAGAAACTTGTTGGACTTCTTTTCCGGATTCGGTTGCGGGCGGCCTCACAAGGCTGTAGAAATCTCTTACGCGCTTCCGCAAGGGAGGGCGGGACTGGGACAGAACCGAGGTTTTGAACGGTGAGGCAACTCGCCGCAACTGCCGGTGACGGGCGGTTGGGATCCATCGGGTCGCCTGGCCAGCTGGAGACGTCGCTTTAACTCCGGCTACATAGTGGGCCCCTGCAACTCATACTTGGAGGGGCCCACGCTAATTTTCTCAGCCAGCAACTCGCGCAGCATTTTGATTTTGCTCGCTTCGCTCGCCTCGCTCCGATCGGTTTGAAGTCGACGTCGCCCCCACGGCACTAGAGTTGGCCAGTGGGGCGCTTGTCAATGGGGAGGATGCGTGGGAATCAGCAAGGTGCTCGTCGCCAACCGTGGCGAGATTGCCGTCCGGGTGATCCGCGCCGCTGCTGACGCAGCGCTCACCAGCGTTGCCCTCTACGCTGACCAGGATTACGACTCGCTGTTCGTCTCGCTTGCAGATGAGGCGTACGCGCTAGGCGGCACGACTCCAGGCGAGACCTATCTCGACGTCGAAAAGATTCTCAACATCGCGGCGCGCAGCGGCGCTGACGCCATCCACCCGGGCTACGGGTTTCTGGCTGAGAACGCGTCCTTTGCCAAGGCTGTGCTAGCCGCCGGACTGATCTGGATCGGGCCGCCGCCGACCGCTATCGAGGCGTTAGGCGACAAGGTTCGCGCGCGGCACATCGCCCAGAAGGTCGGCGCTCCCCTCGTGCCGGGCACTCCAGGCCCCGTAGCTGATGCGGACGCCGTCATCGCTTTCGCGCAAGAGTACGGATTGCCGATTGCGATCAAGGCTGCATTTGGGGGTGGCGGTCGCGGACTGAAGGTCGCCCGTGAGATGAACGAGATCCCGGAACTTTTCGAATCTGCGACTCGCGAGGCAGTCACCGCCTTCGGCCGAGGTGAATGCTTCGTGGAACGCTATCTGGACAAGCCGCGGCATGTGGAGACCCAATGTCTTGCCGACAGCCACGGCAAGGTCGTGGTGGTCTCTACCCGAGACTGTTCGCTCCAGCGCCGCCATCAGAAGCTAGTGGAGGAGGCTCCCGCACCCTTCCTCTCCCCCGCACAGATGGAACGCCTGTACTCCTCCTCTAAGGCGATCCTCGCCGAAGCCGGTTATGTGGGAGCAGGGACGTGCGAGTTCTTGGTCGGGCAAGACGGAACGATCTCTTTCCTCGAGGTGAATACGCGACTCCAGGTCGAGCACCCGGTCTCCGAGCAGGTCACCGGACTTGACCTGGTGCGCGAAATGTTCCGAATCGCCGAGGGCGAACCGTTGGGGTATGACGATCCAGTTGTCAAGGGGCACTCGATCGAGTTCCGCATCAACGCCGAGGACGCGGGCCGCAACTTCATGCCCGCGCCCGGAACCCTCACGACGTGGCGACCTCCGTCGGGACCGGGCGTTCGAGTCGATGAGGGCTACCTCGCCGATATGACGGTACCCGGCAGTTTCGACTCACTGATAGCCAAGATCATCATCACCGGCGGCGATCGCACGCAGGCGCTAGAGCGATCACGGCGTGCTCTGAAAGAGCTGGTGATCGAGGGCATGCCGACCGTCGTTCCGTTTCATCGAGCCGTTCTGGAGGATCCGGCCTTTACCGCCGAAGCCGGCCGCTTCGGCGTTCACACCCGCTGGATTGAGACGGAGTTCGGTGGCCACATCCCGCCGTATGCTGGTCCGCTCGCCGAAGCAGAGCCGGTCAAGCGCTCCAAGGTCATTGTCGAAGTCAATGGGAAGCGACTGGAAGTGATGGTTCCAGCCGGTCTAGGCACCGCCAACGGATCGGCTGTTGCCAGCCGGCCCAAGAAGCCGGCCAGGCGGCAAGGCGGAGCAACGACCAAGACCCTGTCAGGCGATGCCTTGACCTCACCCATGCAGGGCACGATCGTCAAGGTCGCAGTCGCCGAGGGCGATCAGGTACAGGCTGGTGACCTTGTCGTGGTTCTCGAGGCGATGAAGATGGAGCAGCCGCTAACGGCGCATCGGAGCGGCACCATCATGAACCTCAAGGCTGTGGTCGGAGCGACCGTGACCAGTGGATCCACCCTGTGCGAGATCGTCGACTAGAGTCCTGAATCGCCAATTGGCGCAACCGGTTGCTAAGACGCACCAAAGAGTTCCAGCTGTGGTCTAAAAGGTCGGTAAGAAGACACTCCCACAAGGGGAAACCACAGCAGGCGCAGGCACACTGAAAGCCATGGGAGAACTCCTCGTGCTACTGATCGTCGTGGCACTGATCGTGGGCGGCGTAGCCCTTTACCGGCGGCACGCCATCCAGCAGCGTCATGCGGCGGAGCAGGCAGCATTGGAGACCCAACTGTCCACGTCCAAGCGCGCGGCAGACGAGGATGTCACCAAGTTCGGCGAGGAGCTGCAACGGCTGGATTCCGATGTTGCCGGGCATGCTCTCGACGAGGCGATGCAGCAGGACTACCAGCGCGCCCTGGACGCGTACGACAACGCGAAGATGTCACTGGACGCCGTGACCAAACCCGAGGAGATCCGGCACGTGACCGAGATCTTGGAGGATGGGCGCTATGCGGTCGCGTGCGTCAAGGCGCGAATCGCGGGTGAACCGTTGCCTGCCAAGCGGCCGCCATGCTTCTTCAACCCAGCGCACGGTCCCTCCTCCCAAGACGTGACCTGGGCACCTCCTGGGGGCGTGCCGCGATCTGTGCCAGCATGTCCTGCCGACGCAGAACGGGTGCTCGCCGGAGCCGACCCCTACATTCGCACCGTGCAGGTCGGCCCTCAGCGCGTCCCCTACTGGGAGGGTGGACCGGCGTACGCCCCATGGGCGCAGGGCTACTACAGCCGCTGGAGTGGTAGCGACATGCTCTCCGGCATGCTGATTGGCGGCCTGCTGTTCGGCGGGATGGGCAACATGTTCTCCGGGGTTGGCGAGGGAGTCGGTGATCTCATGGGCGGGATCGGCGACGGCGCCAGCGACGTGGGGAGCGGGATCGGCGACATGTTCGGAGACATCTTCGAGTAGCGCTACTCCGACAGGGTCGCCCGAATCTCTGTCAGCGCTTCCGAGCAGCCGTGGTCGATCTTCAGGGTGGCAAGCTCGTCACCTCGAGTGGCACCTCGATTGATGATTACGACTGGTTGCAGCCGCTTCACTTGGTGGCGTACGAAACGCAGCCCTGACATCACTGTCAATGACGAGCCAAGTACCACCAGGACCTCCGCGCGTTCAACGAGCGCGTACGCCGCCTCGACCCGAGCCTTGGGCACCGACTCGCCGAAGAACACCACATCGGGTTTGAGCCGACCACCGCACTGGACGCATCCGACCAATCGGAACTCCTGCCAATCATGAGCCACCGCATCACCGTCCGGCCGCAGCTCGGCGTGTTCCAGGACCTGTGGTTCGTCGATTTGTGGGTTCATCGTCGCCAACCTGTGCTGGAGCACGCTGCGCGCCGAGCGATCACCGCACTCCAGGCACACCACAGAGGCGATGTCCCCGTGCAAGTTGATCACTCCCCGGCTGCCGGCCGCGGAATGCAAACCGTCGACGTTCTGGGTGATCACTCCAGCGAGTCCAGCCCTTTCCAAGTCTGCGAGTGCTCGGTGACCGGCATTGGGTTGCGCGCGACCGATGCGGCGCCAGCCCAAGTAGGAGCGGGCCCAATACCGCCGCTGAGCATCGGCGGAGCCGACGAACTCGTTGAACTGCATCGGCGTGGCACGTACTGAGGTCGGCCCGCGATAGTCAGGGATCCCCGAGTCGGTCGATATGCCCGCCCCGGTGAGCGCGACCCAGCGGCGCCCGAGGAGAAGCTCTGTTGCCGCCGCAACTGCGGCAGGAGATGCCACGGTCACGAAGAAACCGTACTCGATTCGCTCAGCTGATCATGCCGCTGCCCCTGAGGCGGCGCGCGGCCTCGGCAACTGAGCCTGACATCGACGGATAGACACTGAAGGAGTCCGACACTTGAGCAACCGTGAGCCGCTGCGCCACCGCAATGGCTACGGGGAAGATCAACTCGCTGGCTCGAGGAGCAACCACTACTCCGCCGATCACGATGCCGGTCACCTTTCGGCAAATGAGCTTGACAAAGCCGTCGCGGCTGCCTTGCATCTTGGCCCGAGCATTCCCTCGCAACGGCAGGCTCATGACGCGTGCCGGCACTTCACCTGAGTCGACCTGCTTCTGAGATATACCGACCGTCGCGATCTCTGGCGCCGTGAAGACATTCGATGAGACGGTCTTCAAGTCGAGGGGTGTGACGGCGTCTCCCAGCGTGTGCCACATGGCGATCCGGCCCTGCATGGCCGCCACCGAGGCGAGCAGGAGCACGCCGGTGCAATCCCCCGCCGCGTACACTCCCCGCGCCGACGTACGCGACACGCGATCGACCTCGATGAAGTCACCCTGATTCAGCTTGATCCCGGCTTCTTCGAGACCGATGTCAACAGTGTTGGGTATCGACCCGACTGCGAGCAGGCAGTGGGAGCCGGTGACGGTGCGCCCATCGGTAAGCCTCACCTTGACCTGGTCGCCGATGCGCTCGACCGATTGGGCGCGCGAGTGTGAGAGCACAGTCATGCCGCGTCGCGTGAAGACGTCTTCGAGCACCTGAGCGGCCTCTGCGTCCTCGCCCGGGAGCACCCTGTCACGTGAGGAGACGAGCACCACTTCGCAACCAAGGGCGTCGTACGCACACGCAAACTCCACACCCGTCACGCCCGAGCCGACCACGATCAGCCGTTGCGGCGGCTCAGTCAATCCGTACAGCTGAGTCCAGGTCAGGATCCGCTCGCCGTCGGGTCTGGCGTCAGGCAGTTCGCGAGGGCGTGCTCCCGTTGCGATCAAGATCATGTCTGCAGGAAAGACCCGCTCGCCCTCTGTAGTATCAGCGATCACTCGGTCAGGGCCGTCGAGCCGACCGCGCCCGACCACCAGATTGACGTTGTCGCGAAGCACCCGCTCCTTGATGTCGCAGGATTGCGTATTTGCAAGATCAAGTACTCGTTGGTTCACGGCGGCGAAGTCGACACGAACCCCGGCGCTGACGTCGCCTTGATCATGGGGGCCGAAGCGGAGCCCGAGGTCGGCCGCCTGACGCACATCGGTCATCACTTCCGCGGTGGCGATCAAGGTTTTCGACGGAACACAGTCGGTGAGAACAGCAGAGCCGCCCATGCCATGATTTTCGATGAGCGTGACCTCGCCACCCAGTCGGCTCCCGACCAGAGCTGCCTCGTAACCGCCAGGCCCACCGCCGATAATCACCACGCGGGTCATCTTCGGCATTCTTCCATCTCCCTGAGAAGGCCCGGACCAGATAGCCTCGCTGCTGTGCTGTACGCGGCGTACGGAAGCAATCTTGATCCAACCCAGATGGCCGGCCGCTGCCCGCACTCCCCGCAGCGCGGCACCGGGTGGGTCGTGGGATGGCGCATGACCTTCGGCGGCGAAGGCTGGGACGGTGCCCTGCCGACACTGGCCGAGGAAGATGAGAGCCAGGTCTTCGTTGCGCTCTACGACGTGACACCTGGGGACGAGAACGCTCTTGATCAATGGGAGAGCGCGAATACCGGCCTTTATCGCAAACTTCGGGTCCGGGTGGCAACCCTCGACGGCGAAGTGACTGCCTGGGTCTATGTGCTTAACGACTTCGAGGGCGGGATTCCAAGCGCCCGAACGATCGGCATCCTCGCCGACGCGGCCGAGGCCGCAGGTGCCCCGACCGACTATGTGACGGAGCTACGCTCCCGACCCTGTGTCAGCGGTTGGTGAATCAGTTTCGCGTGATCAACTTTGTTGACTTCGAGTCGTAGCGGCTTCCCGTCGATCAACGCCCGCGGCCCGATCACCACGTGCAGTCACTAAAGTGCGACCATGCCTACCGATGGCTTGCCGTCTGATCCGTACGCCCTCGCCAAGGTTGCTGCGTCAGCCATTGTGGAACGCTTCGACATCGCTCGCCTCGATGCAGCCTTCGTGCTGGGGTCCGGATGGTCGGCCGCCGCGGATGATCTTGGTGAGTCGATAGGCAGTTGCGAGCTGGCCGAGCTCCCCGGCTTCGCCAGGCCGACTGTTGTCGGTCACGGCGGCGCGCTCCGGATTGTGATCACCTCGGCAGGCAAGATCGCTGCCATCTTCACCGGACGCACTCACCTCTACGAGGGGTATGGGCCGGCCCGCGTTGTTCATGGAGTGCGCACCGCCATAGGTGCGGGTGCAGGGGTCATCGTGTTGACCAATGGATGTGGTTGCCTAAACCCCGAGTGGCCGCCCGGGTCGACAGTGCTCATCCGTGACCACATCAACCTGACAGGCAACACTCCGTTGGTCGGCGCGCGCTTCATCGACCTCTCCACGGCCTACTCGCGGCGGCTTCGTGATCTTGCCCGGTCGGTCGATCCCGGATTGCCAGAGGGTGTCTATGTACAGTTCGGCGGCCCGCAGTTCGAGACTCCAGCGGAGGTGCGAATGGCTGGGGCGCTCGGCGGCGATCTTGTCGGCATGTCCACGACGCTCGAAACCATCGCTGCGAGAGAGCTGGGCGCAGAGGTGCTTGGCATCTCCCTCGTCACGAACTTGGCAGCAGGCATCTCACCGGACCCGCTCAGCCATGAGGAGGTCCTGGAGGCCGGGCGGGAAGCCGCACCGCGTCTACGGCAGCTACTCGCAGGAATCGCGGCGGGACTGTGACCTCACGCGCGCCGGCGTGTCCCAGTGACCTTGGGCCCGCAATCGCCAGCTGGACCGCCCAAGACCCGGATCCGCAGACCCGGCAGCAACTGCACGATCTCTTGACCGCAGCTGAGGCTGGCGACGGGCCAGCGATAGCAGAGCTCGTCGATGCGTTCGCTGGACGGCTCCAGTTCGGCACGGCCGGACTTCGAGGTCAACTAGGTCCAGGACCCAATCGCATGAATCGCGTGATCGTCGGCCAGGCCGCAGCAGCACTGGCCACCTATCTTCTTGATCATGGTTTGGCCGGCGGCAAGGTGATCATCGGTTTCGATGCCCGACGCAACTCCGACATCTTCGCCCGAGATACCGCTGAGATCATGGCTGCTGCCGGCTTCGAGGCCATGATCACACCAGGTCCGCTACCCACACCGGTGGTTGCCTTCGGCATCCGCCATCTCGGTTGCGTAGCCGGAGTCGTTGTCACCGCCTCGCACAATCCGCCTCAAGACAACGGCTACAAGGTCTACCTCGGCGATGGCTCGCAGATCGTGCCGCCCGCCGACATGGAAATCTCCTCCCGCATCGATGAGGTCGCCAAGCACAGCCTGGCCGACATACCTCGCTCACGGTCCTACGCCGTTCTGGACGTTGCCTTGGTCGACGCTTACATCGATCGCATCGCCGCTTGGGTGCCGAGCGATGCGCCACGCCAACTGCGCTGGGTCTACACACCGCTGCATGGGGTCGGCGGATCACTTGTCGAACGGGTTGTCGAGGCGTGCGGATTTCCGGCAGGCAAGGTCGTCGCCGAGCAGGCCGAGCCGGATCCGAAGTTCCCGACGGTTGCGTTCCCCAATCCAGAGGAACCGGGCGCCATTGATTTGGCCGTCAAACTGGCCCAACGCATCAGCGCAGACCTGGTGATTGCTAACGATCCTGATGCCGACCGCCTAGCCGCCGCTGTCGTCATCAATGGACAGTGGCGAATGTTGCGCGGTGATGAGCTCGGCGCACTCTTGGGCGACGACGCGTTACGACGAGGCGTCCGCGGCACCTACGCCTGCTCGATCGTCTCGAGCTCTATGCTCGCGGCAATGGCAGCGGCGCACGATCAGCCATTCGCCTATACCCTCACCGGTTTCAAATGGATCGGTCGGGTACCCGGCCTGGCGTACGGCTATGAAGAGGCCATCGGCTACTGCGTTGACCCCGAGGCCGTACCTGACAAAGACGGGATCTCAGCGCTCGCGCGACTGCTGATGCTCGCTGCCGGCCTCAAAGCAGAGGGCCGCACCATTGCGGACCGGCTGGACGAGATCGCTCGCCGCTACGGGGTCTACGAGACGGATCAGATGTCACTACGGGTGGAACATATCGAGATCATTGCCGCAGCCATGGCTCGGCTTCGCGCGAACCCGCCGAAGCTGCTCGGCGGGCAGCAGACGTCGGTCGTCGATCTCGCACACGGCAACGACATGCTCCCAGCTACCGATGCTGTGTTGATGAACGGCGAAACCATCAAGGTCGTGGTACGGCCGTCGGGTACCGAGCCGAAGCTCAAGTGCTATCTCGAGGCACGTCGGCCTGCGCCAGGGGGTGCCGGCCTCGGCGCCGCACGGGCCGCCACGCGATCGACACTCGCTGTAATCCGATCCGAGATGTCGGCAATCCTGGGGATCGCAGCATCGGAGAGCCCTTGAGGCCCCTGAATTTGCATCACGAGTGACGCTAAACGGCTCGAAGTGCCGTTTCTCGGACGCGATCGTGATGCGTTTTCAGGGCTCAGGCAGGAAATCTCCCGTCTGGTGGCATCGCACCCTGCAGAGAGCCTGTCGGCATATTGGTGCAAATGGCTATATCTGCGGTAGAATCTAAGGCACCTGTGCGGGGGTCACATGGATTTTTTTTGCTCGGGGAAGGAGTCTCCATTGGCCGAACTGACGCATCTCGAACCGTATGAGGTGCACGATGTGCTGTCACGACATGTGCTGACCGATGGCATGAAGCTGGTTCTGGATCTGCATCGCAGCCGAGGTAGTCGGCTGGTCGATGCCCGCACCGGCGAGCGCTATCTCGACATGTACACGTTCTTTGCCTCGGCTCCGCTGGGCGTCAACCCGCCCGGCATTGCCGACGATCCGATTTTCATGGCAGAGCTGGCCGAGATCGCTGCCAACAAGCCGGCCAACCCTGACATGTACAGCACCGCTTATGCGGAGTTTGTCGAAACTTTCGTCCGTGTGCTGGGCGATCCCGCCTTGCCCCACTTGTTCTTCATCGAGGGCGGGGCGCTGGCAGTTGAGAACGCGCTCAAGGTCGCGTTCGACTGGAAGAGCCAGAAGAACGAGGCGGCCGGGCGCGACCGCAACCTGGGCACTCAGATCATGCATCTGACCCGTGCCTTCCACGGCCGCAGCGGCTACACCCTGTCGCTCACCAACACCGAACTGCACAAGACTGATCGGTTCCCGAAATTCAACTGGCCGAGAATCGACGTGCCCGCGATCACTCACCCGCTAGATGATCATCTCGGCGAGGTGATCGCTGCCGAGGAGCACGCCTTGCGCCAGGCTGAGCGCGCGTTCGCCGAGCACCCTCACGACATCGCTGCATTCATTGCGGAGCCGATTCAAGGCGAGGGCGGCGACAACCACATGCGCCCGGAGTTCCTGCAAGCGATGCTGCAGCTCGTCCATGCCAACGACGCGCTGTTCATCTTGGACGAGGTACAGACCGGGGTTGGCACCACAGGAACAGCGTGGGCGTACCAGCAGTTGGGCATCCAGCCCGACATCGTGGCGTTCTCCAAGAAGGCGCAAGTCGGCGGCATCATGGCCGGCGGCCGAGTCGACGAGGTGCCGGACAACGTCTTCGCGGTGTCCGGACGGATCAACTCAACTTGGGGTGGCGGGCTGGTCGACATGGTCCGCTCGCGTCGCTCCTTGGAGATCATCGAGGCCGCGGGCCTGATCGAACAGGCTGGGCCGAAAGGTCAGCGACTCGTTGCCGGACTCGAGACGCTGCGCGACGAGTCGGGGTTGATCAGCAACGTCCGTGGTCGCGGCTTGTTCGTGGCCTTCGACCTCAAGACCGGCGAGGAGCGCGATGACGTCGTCAACGACCTGAGGACCGTCGAGCACCTCATCGTGTTGCCCTGCGGTGAGCGTTCGATTCGCTTCCGCCCGGCTTTGTCGGTGAGTCAGGATGAGATTGACGAGGCAGTCGGAGCCACCTCTCGCTCCGTCGTACGCGTCGCCAGCAAGGAGCTGCAGTACACGTGAAAGAAACCACGTCGCGCTCGCCAGTTCGTGGCGGGCTAGTGACATCGGTGATCGATGGCGCGCCGGTGCCTGGTGGCCGTACGCTGCCGAGCACAAATCCGGCCCGGCTCGACGAGGTGGTCGGGGAGGTGTCCTTCGGGGATGCCTCCACCGTCGTCAGGGCCGCCGAGTCAGCAAAGAAGGCCCAGGAAGCGTGGGCCTCCATACCGGCGCCGATCCGGGGTCGTTCCATCGCCCACGTCGGCCGACTGATCGAGGACAACGCCGAGGCGCTGGCGCGACTGGTCACCGCAGAGATCGGCAAGCCGTACGCCGAGGCCCTCGGCGAGGTGCGCGAGATCATCGACACCTGCGACTTCTTCCTCGGTGAGGGCCGGCGGCTCTATGGGCAGACAGTGCCCAGCGAGATGCCGGACAAGCAGCTGTTCACTTTCCGGCGTCCGGTCGGAACAGTCGCGGTGATCACCGCCGGCAACTTCCCGGTCGCGGTACCGGCGTGGTACATCGTGCCCGCACTACTGGCCGGAAACACCATCGTCTGGAAGCCCGCTGAATACTCCGCCGTCAGCAGCGCAGCATTCCACGAGCTTTTCATTCGAGGCGGCGGGCTGCCCGACGGCGTCTTCAATGTCGTGCATGCCGATGGGGCTGCGACCTTCTCTGGGCTCGAGCAAGCGCTGGAAGCGGGATTGATCGACAAGGTCGGCTTCACCGGCTCATCGGCAGTCGGTCGAGAGATCGGCGGGCTCACTGGCCGCTACTTGCAGACCGCCTGCCTGGAGCTGGGCGGAAAGAATCCGCTGGTCGTCACCCCGAGTGCAGATCTTGATCTTGCCGTTGAGGGAGCTCTCTTCTCCGGTTTCGGCACTGCGGGGCAGCGCTGCACCTCGCTGGGCACGATCATCGTGCACGAGTCGATTCATGATGAGTTCCTGGCGCGGCTGAATAGGGCCGTGGCCAGCGCACGGGTTGGCGATCCGGCCCAGGACGTGCTGATGGGCCCGATGATGGACGCGAAATTCGCGGAGCGATATGAGGAGTTCCTGGGCTGGATTCAAGCACACCACGCTGTCCAGGGGGCGTACGGAAGAATCACCGCGGACAACCCGCGTGAGGGCTTCGTGGGTGACCTGGGCAGCGGCCTGTACTACCACCCCGTCGTGGTCGATGGAGTACGCCCCGGTGACAGAATCTTCATGGAGGAGACCTTCGGCCCCATCGTCGGCGTGACGACGTATCAGTCGCTTACCGAGGCGATCGAGTTGGCGAATGCACCGGGTTACGGACTTTCCTCCTCCATCTACACCACCGATCCCAAGGACGCTTTCACGTTCCGCGACAAGATCAGCGCCGGCATGGTGTCGATCAACAACTCGACCTCGGGGGCCGAGGCCCATCTGCCGTTCGGGGGTAACGGCAAGTCGGGCAACGGATCCCGGCAGTCAGGGGTCTGGGTGCTGGACCAGTTCACCCGCTGGCAAGCGGTGAACTGGGACTACTCTGGCCGGCTCCAAAAGGCGCAGATGGACATCGTCGAACTGACTCCGGATACCACTTTCCGCCTCTAACCCCCATTGATGAACCCGCTGGACCGTCACTTCCGCGACTCCCTGACCGCTGGCTTGTCAGCGTCTCAGGAGGCCAGCGCCCTTCGCGGCGCTGATACGTCGTGGTGGTGGAGGCTCTTCGAGGCGCAGGCCACGAGTCGGCATCTGGACTTTGTGGCCCGGGAGTTGCAGCAGGAAGGCCGCGGGTTTTACACGATCGGCTCGGCGGGGCACGAGAGCAACGCCATGGTGGCCACCGCCCTGCGCGCCACCGATCCGGCCCTGCTGCACTATCGCTCCGGTGGCTTCTATGTCGCCAGAGCCCAACAGGTATCTGGATCTACGCCGATCCGTGACATATTGCAGGGGCTCATGGGCCTTGCTGACGAGCCCATCGCCGGCGGCCGCCACAAGGTGTTCGGGCATCCCGACCGGGCCGTGATCCCGCAGACGTCGACGATCGCATCGCATCTGCCGAGGGCCGTCGGGCTGGCGATCGCACTGCATCGCGCGCACCGGCTCAGGGTCGACTGCGAGTGGCCTGAGGATGCAGTGGTGGCGTGTTCATTTGGAGATGCATCGGCCAATCACTCAACCGCCGCCGGCGCCATCAACACCGCCCTCGCTACCGCCTTCCGCGGTCTACCCGTTCCGATACTCCTCGTCTGCGAGGACAACGGCCTCGGCATCTCCGTGCCAACACCGCCCGGCTGGATCGAGGCGGCGTACGGATCCAGGCCAGGACTGGCCTACGCGTACGCGGATGGCTCTGATCCTGCGACGGCATGGCCGGCGATCGTTGCCGCCGTCGACCTCGTACGCGACCGGCGACAGCCTGTCTTCCTGCATCTCCGCACCGTACGCTTCGGAGGCCACGCCGGCAGCGATGCCGAGATCAGCTACCGCAAGCCGCGGGCGATCGAGGCGGATTATCCGCGCGACCCGTTGCTGGCCACCGCATCGTGTCTGCGAGCGGCCGGGGCCACCGTAGCCGACATTCTGGAGCGCTACGAAGCCATCCGGCTCGCAATCGATGCCGAGACGGAACGACTCAAGGAGAAGCCCCGTCTCAGGTCGGCGGCAGAGGTGATGGCGCCCATCGCGCCTCGCAACCCAGCCCGAGTCGCTGAAACAGTTCGAGCCCTACGCGCACGAGCTGAGATTGATGATCAACCCAAACCTCGTACCCTCGCGGAGTCGATCAATGCCACGTTGGGCGAAATGCTTGCGGCTGAGCGACGGGTGATCGTTTTCGGGGAGGACGTCGGCGTGAAAGGCGGCGTCTACGGCGTCACCGCGCGCCTGGCCCGCAAGCACGGCGCTGCTCGGGTCTTCGACACGCTGCTCGACGAGCAGTCCATTCTCGGTCTTGGGTTGGGCGCCGGGCTCGCCGGGTTGATCCCCATCCCGGAGGTGCAGTATCTGGCCTACCTGCATAACGCCGAAGATCAATTGCGCGGTGAGGGTGCTACCCTGCCGTTCTTCTCCCGCGGTCGCTTCAGGAACCCGATGGTGGTCCGGATCGCGGGGCTTGGCTACCAAAAGGGTTTCGGCGGCCACTTCCATAATGACAATGCTGTGGCGGCCCTGCGGGACATTCCCGGGCTCGTGCTCGCCTGCCCAGCACGACCTGACGATGCCGCAGCAATGCTGCGGACCTGCGTTGCCGCTGCCCTGTCCGACGCAACAATGTCGGTCTATCTGGAACCGATTGCGCTCTACCACCGGCGGGACCTTTACGAGCCGGGCGATCAAGCATGGCTGGCCGTTGACCATGATGAGCACGTCCCGCTCGGTAAAGCACGGAGCTACGGCGCCGGACCAGCAGAACTGACCATGATCAGCTTCGGCAACGGGGTGCCGATGAGCCTGCGGGTTGCGCGCCGACTCGCTGCCGTTGGAATCGCCGCCCAGGTGGTGGACTTGCGCTGGCTCGCCCCACTTCCAGTCGAGGACATGCTGGCCGCAGCTCGATCGACTGGTCGAGTGTTGGTGGTCGATGAGACCAGACACGGCGGCGGCGTCGGTGAGGGAGTCGTCACTGCACTGGTTGAGAACGGTTTCACCGGCTCGATCCAGCGGGTCGCCAGTCAAGACAGCTTCGTGCCGTTGGGCACAGCGGCACAACATGTATTACTGGGCGAAGACGAGATCGAAAAAGCAGCGCTCACGCTTGCTGAGATAGGAGAATGATGAGGCGGACCGGACCACTCGAGTTGCTTGACGTTGATCATCTGCTGACCGAGGAAGAACGCGACATCCAGGCGACAGTTCGGGAATTCGTGGCAGAGCGGGTCAAGCCCAACATCGCCGACTGGTACGAGCGCGGCGATCTCGATCTTGGCCTGATGCGCGAGGCCGGCGATCTTGGACTGCTCGGCATGCACCTGCAGGGATACGGCTGCGCCGGGGTCAATGCGGTGTCCTACGGACTAGCCTGCCTGGAGCTCGAGGCAGGCGATTCTGGCGTACGCAGCATGGTGTCAGTCCAGGGATCCCTTGCCATGTTCGCGATCTGGAAGTTCGGTAGCGAAGAGCAGAAGTCGACCTGGCTGCCCCGGATGGCAACGGGTGAGGCTATCGGCTGCTTCGGGTTGACCGAGCCGGACTTCGGATCCAACCCGGCTGCCATGCGCACCCGTGCCAAGCGGGACGGGGATGAATGGGTGATCAACGGAACCAAGATGTGGATCACCAACGGATCGGTCGCCGATGTGGCCATTGTCTGGGCTCAAACCGATGAAGGGATTAGGGGCTTCGTCGTGCCGACCGATACGCCGGGTTTCTCGGCTCCCAAGGTCACCAAGAAGTTGTCGCTGCGGGCCTCCATCACCTCGGAACTGGTGCTCGAGGACGTTCACCTACCTGACGATTCTGTTCTTCCCGAGGTGACCGGCTTGCGGGGGCCGCTCTCCTGCCTCAATGAAGCACGATTTGGCATCGTCTTCGGTGCTCTCGGCGCGGCCCGAGACTGTCTGGAGACTGCGATCGACTACGCCATCTCGCGCGAGGTGTTCGACCGCCCGCTTGCCTCTTTCCAGCTAACCCAGGCCAAGCTCGCGGACATGACATTGGAGCTACAGAAGGGCTTCCTGCTCGCGCTGCATCTTGGGCGGCTCAAGGATGATCATCGACTTAAGCCGGAGCAGGTCAGTCTTGGCAAGCTCAACAATGTGCGGGAAGCGCTGAGCATCGCCCGGGAGTGCCGGACCATCCTCGGCGCCAATGGCATCACGTTGGAGTATCCGGTGCTCCGCCATGCCAACAACCTCGAGTCGGTGCTGACCTACGAGGGCACCTCCGAAGTCCACCAGCTGGTCATCGGTCAGGCGCTGACAGGAGAGACCGCCTTCAGCTAAGCAAGCTCAGTGATGGGCCAGTTCGGCCCGAACCTGACGCCGGGACTCGGCGAAGACCAGTGACTCGACCAGCACAGCACCGGCGACGACGAAAGCCACGATTGCCAACTGCGCGAGCGCCGGCAGTCCCGCGATCAATGGAGTCGCCGCCACCAAGACGCCCGCAGCCGCCAAGCGGACGACTGACACCTGGCGCACCGTGAGCCACTTGAAGAGCACATGGCCAAGCAGATAGATCGCAACCCCGCCGACAAGTGCTGCGAGCGCCACATCGGGCAGCGGATCGGCGAGTGTGTGGTGACTGCTGTCGCTGACGTACAGCAGCACCTCCTTCAACCCCAGCGCCACTAAGACGATGCCAAGCATCAGCGGCATGTGCGCATAGGAATAGGCGTTGCGAGCGAGTCGCGCCCGCGTCTCGATAGGTTCGGTTGCCAGAGCGTGCTCGCCCAGCAATGCGCTCACGTCGAAGTAGGCCCACCACAGCGCCGATGACAACAGCAGGCCGAGTATGGATGCAGCGACAATGACCGCCGATATCGGTTCCTTGGCTACGCCCACACCAATCGCCACGATCGACTCGCCGAGCGCGACGATAATGATCAGTCCGTGTCTCTCGGAGAAATGCCCAGGGGACGGCAGCCGCCATCCCGAGAAGCCAGCCAAGGCGGTCCCCACATAATCGGCCACCAGTGCGGCCACCCACAGGCCGGTCTGCAGCCACCCCTCGAACTGCGACGCCACGAGCAGGATGGCGCTGCTCGCGATGACACTCGGCGCAAACCGCCACACTTGAGCCCGCAGCCCGTCGTCATCCCGAGAGATGATCATGAGCATCACGAGATGCATCAGCCGGAAGACCAGGTAGCAGACGGCGAGTACCACCGGTCCGTTCAAACCGCCGGGGGCATCGTTGAAAGCCTCCGGAATGCACAAAGCCAGGATGAACATCGCCGCCATCGCAACCAGGATGACCAGCTTGATGGGTCGTTCCTCGGCGCTGGATACATTCGCCAGCCAGGCGTATCCGACCCATGCCCACCAGAGCAAGATCATCACGAGTACGCCGTTGAGAATGCTGTGCCAATTCAGCTCGTCAGCCAGGAAGGCTGTTACCTGGGTGAGGGCAAAGACGAACACCAGGTCGAAGAACAGCTCCACCGGTGTCAC
>Ga0111539_10002582_pt1 | contig 23983 bp, 25 predicted proteins | sample RhiMethybrSRZTD1_FD_79667 | JGI IMG/M metagenome (GOLD analysis project Ga0111539, IMG submission 79667) | Populus rhizosphere microbial communities from Tennessee, USA - Rhizosphere MetaG P. TD hybrid SRZTD1 (version 2) (version 2) | ecosystem: Host-associated > Plants > Roots > Rhizosphere >...
ATGGAGGGCTACTGGCCCACCGCGGGTGACGCGCCCGATGCCAGCGCACACACGAAGAGTCACGCGCGTTGGTACAACGGCGTGAAGAAGATCGTCGCGTCTCGCACGCTGGCGGCGTCGACGAATCCGAACGTGCGCGTGGTCGGCGATGACATCGTCGGCGCGCTCCGCGCCGAGAAGCAGAAGGCAGGTGGCGAAATCATGATCTTCGGCAGCCCGACCCTCACGCGCGCGCTTGCAGCGGCGGATCTGGTCGACGAGTGGCGGCTCTCTTTGCAGCCGGTGATCCTCGGTGGCGGCCTGCCGCTGTTCGGGAAGCGCGAGGAGCGCGCGCGGCTCGAGCTGCGCTCGTCGAAGACGTTCGGCTCGGGTGTCATCGCGGTTCACTACGTGACGAAGCGCTGACGCCTTATTTCGGGGGAAGCCCTGGTCGCGGCCAGGAGGAGGATTTATGAATGCTGGCACGGCCCCTTCGGGCGAGACGAGGACACCATGGGACGATTCGGGATCAGCGTGGCTGCGGCATTTTCGATGCTCCTGGCGTTTGACGCCACCACGCGCGCGGAGGTGACGGAAGGCAGCAGCGACGTGCCGCCGGCGAGCGGACAGCCGATGGGACGGGCAGCCGTTCGCCGCGGCGTTCAAGCGCCGGGCGGATTGTTCACGGCGCGGCTCCTCTTGCTCGTCAACGCCAGCACGGACAACTTCGGGAAGCCGACCTCGTTTGCTCCCGATCTGTTCTACGGAGTCTCCGACAACGTTCAGATCGGTCTTCGCCACACCGGGCCCATGGGCTGGCAATCGCGTCCCGGCGTCGGGTTGTGCCTGACGGGCACCGACAACGGCTGCCCCAAGGTCTACGACAACGTCGGCTTGGATTTCATGTACGGGCTGCTCTATGGAGACTTTCACCTTTCGCTCCATTCCTCGCTCTTCTTGCTCCCGATCGCCGACCCCACCGGCGTGATGTGGACCATCGGCGTGACGGGCAAGTTCCACTTCGCGGACGCCGTCGCGCTGTTCTTCGATCCCCAGGTGGGCGTGATGCTGGCGAACCGAGACGCACACAAAGATCAACTGTTCATCCCCGTCGAACTTGCGTTCCAGGCCACGGATGCGATCTCGCTGAAGGTGTTGTCGGGGGTGACAGGTCAGCTATCCGCATTGGGCGACACGTATCAGGTCCCGCTGGGCTTGGGCGCAGTCGGCAACCTGAGCCGCCACCTCGATCTCGGCTTGCGATTCAGCTTCGACAACTTGCGTGGCAACGTGCCCGTCGGCGCCTCGCGCACCGATGCGCGTTCGATCGGCCTGCTCGTGACGGTTCGGACGTAGCACGTCCTCCTGACCGCGCGACTCCACGCCGCGATCGCCGGCGTCGAAAGCGACGTCTGGGTCTCGGGCAGCGGGGCCCTCACGATCGTCGCCAGGTAACCACACCGCAGCGTGGCGCGACTGACGTCTTGACGGACGCGGTGCGCTTGGCGGACGATCGCGCACCCATGTTGCGTTCATCGCCGACGAGTTGGTTGCTCTTGCTTTCGTTTGCGGGCCTCGCCCTCTCGGGCTGCGGGAGCGACAGCCCCGCAGGCAGCGGTCAGGGAGGGACGTCAGCGGGCCAGTCCGGCAGAGGTGGCGCGGCCGGAAGGGGCGGCGCTTCGGGCACGGGCGGTGCCGCAGCGGGCACGGGCGGTGGCGCGGCGGGGACGGGTGGCTCGATCGGCGGCGCTTCGGGAACAGGCGGCGCAGCGGGGACGGGCGGTGCCGCGGCGGGGACGGGCGGTTCGATCGGCGGCGCTTCGGGAACAGGCGGCGCAGCGGGGATGGGCGGTGGCGCGGCGGGGACGGGCGGCTCGATCGGCGGCGCTTCGGGAACAGGTGGTGTGGCGGGAACAGGCGGCGCATCGGGAGCGGGCGGCACATCGGGAGCGGGCGGCGCAGCGGGAGCAGGCGGCGCTTCGGGAACAGGCGGCGCAGCGGGAACGAGCGGCGGCGGTTCGGGTGGAAACGCCGGCGTCGGGGGCCAGGGCGCCGCGGGCGGTGCCGCAGGTGGCGGCGGCAATGCCGGCAGTGGTGCGAGCGGCAGCGGCGGTACGGGAACGAGCGCCTGCGGTCCCTGCAATGCGCCGCCCACCGCATGCCACGCCTTGACCGGCACCTGCGTCCAGGGCCGATGCGAATACGACTTCATCACGGGTGCTGACTGCGACGACGGGAACACGTGCACGATCAACGACACCTGCGGCGCGGGCGCGTGCAAGGGGACGCCGATGGTCTGCACGACGCCGCGCGCTCCGGCGTGCCTGGATGCCACCCGGCTTCAGACCTACGACAATCCCGGCGTGTGCAACGGCGGACGCTGCGTCTACATGCAGCAGACGATCACCTGCGGGTCGGGCGGTTGCGCCAACAACGCGTGCCAGACCGATCCCTGCGCCAACGTCACGTGCAACACGCCGCCTTCCGTCTGTTACGGCGCGGCCGGCACGTGCAGCCAGGGGAGCTGCAGCTACCCCCCCAACCAGGCCTCGTGCGACGACAACGACGCTTGCACCGACACGGACACGTGCAGCGGCGGCGTGTGCAGCGGCGTCCCCAAGCTGTGCAACACACCCGAGGTCGACACCTGTCGAGACGCGAACACGGCCGCCGTGCACGACCGCGTCGGGCGCTGCGCGGCCGGCGCCTGCAGCTACGCGGTCCACTACGTCAGCTGTCCCGCCGGCTGCGCCGCCGGAGCCTGCAAGCCGTCCGGCTGGACATCGATGACCAGCAACTCCAACCAGACCCTGTACAGCGTCTGGGGCACCGGCGCGAGCTCGGTGTGGGCGGGCGGTCAGCGAGGGACCGCGCTCTATTACGACGGCGTCCGCTGGCAAGCGCGGCCGACCCCAACGGAGGTGCAGTTCGACACGCTGGTGTCGCTGAGCGGCACCGCCGACAACAACATCTTTGCGGTCGGCACGCCGGGCAGCACCGGCGGCACCGGAACGGCCGTCATCCGCTTCGACGGCACGAACTGGAACTTCGTCACCCGCCTCACGCTCGCCGGCCAATATTACGCGGCGTGCGTGGGCGCCTACGCCGAGAACGACGCCTTCGTGTGGGGCCGCGTCGCGGGCACCGAATCGGGCTCGCTCTACCGCGTCACCAATGGCCTGCCGACGCTGGTCTTGACGACGTCCACGCCGTTCTTCCTGAACCAGACCCAGTGCGGGATGCGTGTCTTCTCGCCGACCGACATCGTCGTCACGGCGCACACCTCGGTCCTCCGGCTCGACAGCGCCGCGAAGACGGCGACGGCCATCGGCGCCACGAACCTCAACAGCCAGACCGGCGCTCTCTGGGCCGCCAACACGAACGACATCTTCATCACCTTCAACCCGAACGTCCAGCGGTGGACGGGGGGCCCGAGCTGGAACAACCTCACCACCGGCCTCAACGGCCAGCTGTTCGCGATCTCGGGCACGGCGGGCAATCGCGTTTTCGCCGCGGGAACGACGTTCGTGGGCGGAATGACGCTGGGAACGGTGCTCTTCTGGGACGGCCTCGGGTGGACGGTCGAAGCGATCCCCGCGACAACGCCGCGCCTTCAGGGTGTCTGGGCGTCGCCGGCGGATGGACGGGTCTTCGCGGTCGGGGTCAACGGCGCGATCATAACGGGGCCGTAGACAGAAACGCGGTAAGGTTTCGATGGCGCCGGGCACTAGACCCGGTGGCGTGTTGCGGGTGGTGCGTCATGCGTAAGCCCTCTTTGATCATGCTGGCGATGTGGACATCGCTCGCCTGCTCGAGGCGCATGCACGACAGCGCGGACGGCGGTTCCGCCGGCACCGGAGGTGGTCACGCGGGAACTGGTGTCACTTCGGCCGGTGGAAGCACCGGAAGCGCCGGCAGCACCGGCGGCGGCGCAACGCCGGCGGGAGGCGCCGGAATCGGCGGCGGCGCGGCGGCCACGGGTGGCGCCGGAGCCACGGGCGTGGGTGGCGGTGGCATCGGCGGCGGCGCGGCGGCCGCGGGTGGCGCGGGAACCGGCGGCGGCGCGGCGGCCGCGGGTGGCGCGGGAACCGGCGGGGGCGCGGCGGCCGCGGGTGGCGGCGGCATCGGCGGCAGCGGGCCCACCGGCGGAACGGGGGGAGCTGCCGGCAGCGGTTCGGACCTGCCCCGGTTCGTCGTCATAGGCCGCGTCGACCCGTCGGGCTCGCCGCGGGCCAGTCGCTGGTACTCGATCGTGCTGAACGGCGCGAGCGACGACGGGTCGGTGCTGGTCGGGTCCTCGACGTTCACAGACACAGCCACGTCCACCACCGGTGGCGTCAATTTCTACTGGACGGAGGCGTCCGGCGTCGTGAGGCTCGTTCCTCCGTCCACGCCGCCTCGCAAGCCCGACCCCTGGCCCCACGTGAGCCCGGATGGGACGGCCATCTTTGGTCTCTATGACGGCGGCGTCTATCGATGGACGAAGCAGGCCGGCTACGAGTTCTTCGCCGTGAGCTGGCCGGTCGGAGAGCTCGCCTTCAGCCGCGACGGCACGGTGGCGTGGGGATGGTCATTCCGGTGGCGGCCCGGCGACGGCCTCGTCTCCTTTTCGATGCTGCCGGCGTGGCCGGCGAATGGCTATCCCAACTTGCGATTGTGCGGGAGCTGCAGCGGCCTTGACACCGCATCCTCCGAATTCAGCGACGACGGCAAGATCGTCGCCGGCTCCTACCAACCGAGCTCTGCTCCTGGGCCCCAGTTGGTCCCGGGGTTCATCTGGTCAGAGCCGGGCACTTTCGTGGAGCTCGGGCCGATGCCGGGCACGTCCGCTTGCTGGGTCGGTGCGCTGTCAGGTGACGGCACGACGGCTTTCGGCGGTTGCGCCCAGGATCCTTCGAGTCAGCCGATGGCTTTCCGCTGGACGGCTGCGACCGGCATGGTCCCGATTGGCCCGACGGGCGACGACCTCTACTACACCGACACGACGCGGGACGGACGGGTCGCCATGGGCCGCAATGGAATCAACACGCTCGCCCGATGGACGGCGGACGCGGGCGCTGTCCGGTTGCAGCCTTCGTCGAACACGATCGATCCGGCGCGTTATTCGTTGGGGATGACGGTGGGAAGCCTCAGCGACGACGGAGGCGCGATTTACGGCAGGGCCACGAGAACGGATTTCCAGCCGGGATTCGAGGAGGAGAGGCCCGAAGACGCCTTCCGCTGGAGCGTCGCCGACGGATTCGTCCTGCTGAGTCCGCTGCCCGGGCACGACATCGCCACGATCAATGCGGCCGCTCGAGATGGTTCGGTACACGTCGGCGTCAGCCGCATGCGGAGGGGCAATCCGGGAGACGTCGCCCAGAAAACGGTCGTCTGGGATTGCCGCGGCATCCGGGACATCGAGGCGGAGCTGGCCGCGGGCGGCATCAACCTGCAAGGGGGCGGGCTCGTCGACGTGGTCCGCGTCTGGTCGGGTGCGAGCATCATGATCGTCGGCTACGGCGCGGTCAGCGGCGTCGCGTGTGCCTGGATCGCCTGGTTGCCTCGGCGATGCTGAGCGCAACCACGAGTATTGTCGCTTGCTGCTAATCGCCGACAGGTGCAACGTACACGGCATGATGAAAATGATCGATGGTCTGCGACTCTGCACGGTGGTGGGAGCGATGTCCTTGCTGGGCGCCGGCGCCGCGCACGCGGGGGCCGAGATCACCCGCTTCAACGCCAACGGTGCCTTCGCCAGCCACAACTCGTTCAACGGCACGACGGCGTTCGACCTGCGGGCGGACAGGAACGAGACGGGCTCGGGCACGACCACATTTTTCTCGTTCCGCACCGAGACCTGCGACGCCAACTTCACCATCTGCACCGGCGTTCTCGGCTTCGGCAACATCCCGAACGGCGACTTCAGCGTCGCCGGCGCGACGGCCGCGACGGCCAGCCTCAACACCAACCTCGCGACCAACCCCGGGTTCACGGTGCTCAACTACGTGAACGACTTTGCCAACAACACGTTCACCACGACGCCCGGGGTCGGCGGTATCGTCACCATCAACTGGAAGAAGATCCCGCGGCAGTCGTTCAGCTCCACCGGGACGCAGACCTTCGTCTCGGGTGGGTTCAGCAACAAGTTGACCGGCACGCAGACCTCGAACTCGGCCACCGCGACGGGCACCTTGCTCGGCATGCCGCTACCGACGATCAGCTCCAGCTTCGTCGGCGCGAACAAGTCGAGCCAGGTCATCATCAGCCGCAACTGACCGCGGCTCGCCCTCTCCCCCGGGCCGTAGCGGTATCCTCGCCGCGTGCGACACGTTGTCGGACGCGTGGTCTTGCTGGCGCTGGTTGCGCTTGCGCTCGCGTCGGGCGTCAGTGGGTGCGGGAGGGCGCGGAAGGACCGGCCGTTCACGCGCGCCGGCGTTCTGGCCGAGCTCCGCGATCGGTTTCCCGGCGTGTCGCTGCCGCCCGACGAGGCGGTGCCCGGCGTCGACGATCGCCTGGATCTGCCCTACGCGCGCCGCGACGGACGCGATCTCCTGCTGGATGTGTTCATGCCGACCGGCGCGGGCCCGTACCCCGGCGTGATCGTCGTTCACGGCGGGGCGTGGAAGTCGGGCGACCGCGCGATGGAGCGACCGCTGGCCCGACAACTCGCGGCCCGCGGCTTCGTCACCGCCACCGTCGGATACCGCCTCGGCCCCGACGGCCGCTTCCCGAACGCGCTCTTCGACCTGAAGGCGGCGGTGCGATGGCTGCGGTCGAACGCGCGTGCCTACCGCCTGTCCGCGGCACGAATCGGCGCCGTCGGTGCTTCGGCGGGGGGACAGCTGGTCGCGCTCGCGGGCGCCACCAACGGTGATCCCGCCTACGAGGACGCCCCCGCCGCGGCGGCCGCCGGCCGCGACGGCGTGACGAGCGAGCTGGCCGCCGTCGTCGACATCGACGGGCTGGCCGACTTCACCGGCGCGGACTTGCTCGCGAAGGAGAACCGAGAGGCGGGCGCACCGACGCGGTTTCTTGGCGGCGGGTTCGCCGACCGCGCGGAGACGTGGCGGGCGGCCTCGGCGCTTCTTCACGTCGGCCCCAAGAGCGCGCCGACGTTGTTCATCAACAGCACCGGTCCGTCACCGATCCTGCCCGGCCGACCCGAGATGCGCGATCGCCTGCGCATGCTCGGCATCGATTCCGAGATCGTCGTCTTCCCGGGAACGCCGCATCCGTTCTGGCTGGTCAACCCCTGGTTCACCCCGACCGTCGACGCGGCCGCGCGCTTCCTGCACCGCCATCTGTGATTCTGTCCCGCTCACGCGCGAACGCGCCGCACCACGAGGGTCGAATTGTGACCCCCGAAACCGAGCGAGTTCGACATCGCGTATTCGATGTCCGCGCGCCGCGCCTCGTTGGGGACGTAGTCGAGATCGCACGCGGGATCAGGGTGCTCTTGATTGATGGTCGGGTGAATCATGCCCTCTTGCATGCACAAGACGGTCGCGATGAGCTCCACCGCTCCCGCGGCGCCGAGCAGGTGACCCGTCATGGACTTGGTCGACGAGATCGCGAGCTTCCGGGCGTGTTCGCCGAAAACGCGCTTGATGGCGGCAGTTTCGCAGCGATCGTTGAACGGCGTCGACGTGCCATGGGCATTGATGTAGTCGACTTGCTCGGGGCGGATGCGCGCGTTCTCCAGCGCCAGCGCCATCGCGCGCGTCACTGCACTGCCGTCTGGATTCGGCTGTGTGATGTGAAACGCGTCGTCAGTGGATGCGAAGCCAACGACTTCGGCAATGGGCGGCGCTCCCCGCGCGAGCGCGTGTTCCATCGTCTCGAGGATCAGGATGCCGGCGCCCTCGCTCATGACGAATCCCGAACGGCGGGCGTCGAACGGACGGCTCGCGGCCCTGGGACTGTCGTTGAACTCCGCGGTGAGCGCGCCGGCACGACAGAATCCCGCGACGCAGAGGGGCGTGATCGGTGCTTCGGCCCCACCACAGATCATCAGGTCGGCTTCGCCGTATTGCAGGTGGCGTAGGGACGAGCCGATGGCGTGATTCGAGCTCGCGCAAGCGGAGGCCACGGCGTAGTTCGGCCCCCGGAATCCGTACTCGATCGCGATATCGCCCCCGGCGATGTTCACGATCATCATCGGGATCAAGAAGGGTGAAACGCGGTTGGGGCCTTTTTCCTGGAGCACGCGATGCTCCGCTTCGATGGTCGCCAGGCCGCCGATCCCGGACCCGACCACCACCCCGCAGCGATCGCGATCCAAGCTGCCCAGATCCAGGGCGGCATCCTCGATGGCCATTCGCGCTGCGGCCAGAGCGAACTGGGTGAAGCGGTCCGCGCGCCGGATCGCCTTGGGAGAGATGAACCTCTCCGGGTCGAAGTCCCTCACCTCCGCGGCGATCTGGCATGGGTACTCCTTGGGATCGAACGCGGAGATGCGGCCCGCCCCGGCCGTGCCGCTCACCAGGCCGTCCCAGTACGCCGCCCGACCGATACCGATCGGGCTGACGACCCCCATCCCCGTGATCACCACTCGCCTGGTCACGGCTCAGGAGTGCTGCTGCAGACGTCGCACGTAGTCGATCGCTTCTCCGACGGTGGCGATCATGTGAACCTTCGCCTCCTCCACCTTCACCTGGAACTCGTCCTCGAGCTCTGCCGCGATCTCGGCCAGGTCGAGAGAATCCGCGCGAAGGTCCGTCGTGAGACTGCTCTCGAGCCGGATCTCTTCGGGGCGGACTTTCAGGATCTTGACCAGCACCCGGAGCAGTCCCTTGGTAACCGCGTCTTCCTGCATGGTCCTATAACGGGCACCGTCGACGACATTTCGCCGACGAAAGAAACATTGCTACGTCCGTTTTGTTCGCATGAGGGTGAACAGACGGGCTGCGCTCGACGAGGCGATCCAGCGCCTCTACGAAGTCATTTCATTCAGCGAAGGTGGGACGCCGGACTGGATCGGCATGAGGGCGCTCTTCGCACCGGGAGCGAGGATCACACGCGTGACCCCCGAAGCGGTCGATGCGCTCGATCTCCCGGGATTCGAGGCGATGTTCACCGAGCTGCTGGACTGCGGCGCCGTGCTGTCGTTCGTCGAGCTCGAAACGGCGCGTCGGGTCGAGTTTTTCGGTTCCGTGGCGCACGTGCTGAGCTCCTACGAAACCAAGCGCGCGGTCGACGCATTGACCCCGTTCGGCCGCGGGATCAATTCGATCCAGCTCCTGTGGACGGGCGACAGGTGGTCGGTCGTCAGCTTGCTCTGGGACGAGGGTCTCTCCGCCGCCACGCGGAAGGTCGAACCCCTGGAGGTGTCCTATGACGATGCTGCGTAAGTTCAAGTTCTTGCGCGGGCGAAGCGTCGACACCGTCGCGCGGATCCTGGGCGAGGCGCGCAGCGAGGGAGTCATCTGGCGCACGTCTGCAAGTGCCGCGGGCCGACATGTCGCGCTCGACGAACGACGGTGCTTGAACTTCGGGTACTGCAGTTACATGGGCCTGCACGAACACCCGGCGCTGATCGAAGGGACGATCGATGCCGTGAAGCGCTTCGGAACGCAGTTCTCGCTCTCTCGAACGTACCTCTCGAGCAGCCTCTACGAGGAGCTCGAGTCTCTCCTCGCGGCCATCACCGGACGCCACGTGGTGGTCGGCGCGTCCACGACCCTGTGTCACCTCTCCGCATTGCCGGTTCTCGTGCGGGATGCGGACGCGGTCATCATCGACCAGTTCGCGCATGCGAGCCTGTACATGGCGATGGAGACCCTCGGGTCGACGCCCGTCGTTCGCGTGCGCCACAGCCGCCTCGACGAGCTGGACGCTCTGGTCGAGGACCTGTCACGCGAGCACGATCGTGTCTGGTACGTGTTCGATGGCCTGTATTCGATGCGCGGCGACTTCGCGCCCTACGCGGGCCTGCGCGATCTGCTCGAGCGTCATCCGAAGCTACACCTCTACGTCGACGACGCGCACGCAACCAGCTGCTTCGGCGCGCGGGGACGTGGCCTGGCACTCGAGGCCTTGCCGGATGACCCGCGCGTGATCGTCGCGCTGTCCCTGAACAAGGCGTTCTCTGCCGCCGGCGGCGCGATCGTCGTTTCCGACGCGAAAATGAAGGAGTCGATCCGTCTGTCCGGGCCGACGATGTCTTTCTCCGGACCGATCCAGGCGCCGATGCTCGGGGCGGCGGTCGCCTCCGCGAAGCTGCACCTTCAGCCCGATTTCGCTGCGCTTCAGGACGAGCTCGAACAGAAGGTTCTCCTCGCGCGCGCGGTGGCCTCGGAGCTCGGGATTCATCTCATCGCGGACGACGTCACGCCGATCTTCATGCTTCCCTACGAAGCGGCGCCCCAGGCGCGGGCGGCTGCGCGCGCCTTCTGGGACCAGGGCTTCTACGTCTGCCCGGTCACCTATCCGGCCGTGCCCATCAGCCACCCGGGCGTGCGGTTCACGATCAATCGAACGAACGCCGACGACGACATTCGGGCGTTCATGAGGGTCGCGCAGCGCCTGCAGGCGCCGCGCTCCGCAAGCAAGGCCGCTCCCAGGCTGTCGGCCTGAGCGCAATCCTGCACCTCGCGCGGGGTCACGGGGCCGGCGGCGCGCCGGCGCGTGCGAGGTAGACGGTCAGGGCGCCGGACGGTTGCAGGTCGACGGAGACGTCCGAGAAGCCCGCGTTGAGGCGTGACACCAGATCCTCCAGGGCGTCCGAGCTCTCTCCGCGCGTCGTCGCGTGAAGATGCGCGACGCAGGTGCGGCTGCGGCAGTCGACGCGGTCGAGCGCCAGGGCGGGGGCGCGCGCTCCCACCAGCTGACCGATCTCGTCCTCGAGGCGGCGGGACCAAGAATGATCGACCGTGTCGGCGTCGTGCGCCGCCGCGACGGCCGCGAAAAACGCGGCTTGCGCCGCGGTGTCGTCGATGCCCGACTCCTCGCCTGGCCCGGACGAGACCGCCAGAGCCGCGGGCGCCGCTTCCGGGGCGACCGCCCCGGGAAGCGGCGGTATCGACGCCCGCGCGAACGTCGTCATGAGCAGCGCCGCCCGGCACGCGCTCTGTGACTCGTCGTCGGCGTGGCGTTCGAGCGTGACGGTGGTCGGCGGCGAACGCCGCGCCGCCGACCACGCCGCGCCCGCGGCGAACGCCAGCCCGACGCCCGCCAACCACGCGAGCGGCAGCCGGCGCCAGCGATCAGAACTCATCGTAGTAGACGGAGTGGATCTTGCTGCCGTTGGGGACATTGCAGGTCACCTGGTAGTGGCCGCGGCTGACGCCGAGGTTCATCGAGGAGCCGAAGTCGATGATCCGGCTCCCCGTGCCCGGGGTGGTCACGCCGACGGACTTCAGGATGTTGCCGGCGCGATCGACGGAGACCGCCATGCAGCTCATGGTACCGGTGGCGTCGGTGACCGCCACCTCGGCGTCGCGCAGCCCGGTGGTGTTCGACGTGGTGTCGCGGACGATCGGGCAGACCACGTTTTGCGCGGCGCCCGAACTGTTGGTGACGTGGCCCGCGCCGTAGGTCAAACCGGTTGTGCCGCCGCCGAGCAGCCGGCACGCCCCCGGCGAGACCACCTTGCCCCCCGCGACCGGCGGCGGCACGGGGTCGGGGCCCTGGTAGTAAATCGAATGGATGCGGCTGCCGTTTGGCACCGTGCAGATGACCTGGAAGTGACCGTGGTCCACGCTGACGTTCAGCGCGCCCGCGAAGTCGATGATCTGGCTGCCGGTGCCGGGGGTGGCGAGCCCCACCGTCTTGATGAGGTTGCCCATGCGATCGACGGCGTGGGCCGCGCAGCTCATGGTGCCGGTGGCGTCGGTGACGGCGACCTCCAGGTCCACGAGACCCGTGAGACTGGAGATCGTATCGCGCACCAGCGGGCAGGCGATGTCCAGCGTCGCGCCGGAGGTGTTGGTCACGTGGCCGGCGCCGTACGTGAGTCCGGTCGTGGCGCTGCCGGCCGGCCGGCAAGCCGCCGGTGACATCACCTTGCTGTCAGCGCGCGCGGGCGACGCAACGAGGACCGTGGCGGCGACCCCGGCCACCTGCAGGAACACGACGAAACCAACACGCGAACGAGCGAATGAAGACATGGACATCCCCTTTCTGGAGGAGCGCCGAAAGTACCAAAGTGATCCGTCGCGTGCGCTGACGAACTGGGTTGCCTCACCGACGCGCCCGGACGCGAGCTGGCCCCGGCTGATGTTAACGTCCCGAGGTGATCCGGCGGTGGCTCGCGTCTCCTCGTATCGCGTGGGCGGCGGCGCTGCTCGCGGCGGCGCTGACGCTGCCGTCGCTGGGCAACGGCCTCGGCATCGACGATCACATGTATCGGGCGCGCGTCCTCGAAGGCTGGGACGCCTCCCGTTCGGCGCGCGATCTGTTCCTGTACGCCGACCCCGACCGCCCGGTTCAGGCGCGCGAGGCGATGGCGAGCGGCGAGCTGTCGTGGTGGGCGGCGCCGCGCCTGCGCTGGCGGTTCTTCCGGCCGCTCGCCCAGATCCTTCACCACGTAGAGTTCCGGATGTTCGGCCGCGGCGGCGAGCGGCTGATGCACCTGCACAGCGTCCTGTGGATGGCGGCGCTCGCGGCGCTGGTCGCGGTGCTCTATCGCCGTCTCCTGGCGCCGCCGTGGCTGGCCGGGCTGGCCGCGCTCTTCTACGCGGTCGATCACGGGCACGGGTTCACCGTCGGCTGGCTCGCCAACCGCTGCATGCTGATGGCGGCGGTGTTCGCGGTCCTCTGCCTGATCGCGCACGATCGCTGGCGGCGTGACGCCTGGCGGCCCGGCGCGGCGCTGGCGCCGCTCGCCCTCGCGCTGGCCCTGCTGTCGTCCGAAGAGAGCATCGCGATCGCCGGTTACCTCGTGGCTCATGCCGCCTTTCTCGACCGCGCGCCCGGCCGGCGGCGCGTCCTCGCGCTCGCGCCCGCCGCCGTGGTGATCGCCGCGTGGTACGTCGCGCGCGGCGCGGCGGGGTACGGCTCGGACGGCACGGGCTCGTACACGAACCCGTTCGATCAACCGATCGCGTTCCTCGCACAGGCGACCTGGCGCATCCCTATCTACGTGCACAGCCTGCTGGGCGCGCTGCCCGCCGATCTGTGGGAGGTCTACTTCGTCCGCCGCGGCCTCACCGGCGTGATGGTCACGGCCGGCGTCGTGTTCACCCTGCTCGCGATCGCGACGCTGGCGCGGCTGGTGCGCGGCGATCGCGTCGCCGCCTTCTGGGCGCTGGGGGCGGCGCTCGCGCTGATCCCGGTCTGCGCGGCACACCCGACCGACCGGCATATGTTCCTGGTCGGGCTGGGCGGTATCGCGCTCTGCAGCCAGTTCCTGGGCGCCTGGGTCGACCGGGCCGACCCGATCCGCCGGCGCCTGCTGCCGCGCGCGCCCGCCGCCGCCATCGCCGCCGTCGTGTTCATCGTCGCCGTGCGCGCGGTGCTGTCGCCGGTGGCGCTGCCCATTCGCGCGATGATTCCGGGCGACGTCAGTCGCGGGCTGGATCGGATCGAGGCGCTGGTCCCAAGCGATTCCATGCTGACCCGGCAGGACGTCGTTCTGGTCAACGCGCCGTTCAAGTACCTGTGCAACTTCGTCAGCGTCGTCCGCCGATCGAAAGGCGGGCCGTCGCCGCGCCGCTGGTGGTGCCTGGGGGTATCGCCGAACGGCGTCGAGGTGGGCCGCGAGGACGCGAACACCCTCGTGCTGCGGCCGGAGCGCGGCTATCTGGCCAGCTTCGAGGACACGAACGTCCGGTCCCGCCGCATCCCGTTCGCGCCGAACGACACCGTCGACCTCGACGGGCTGACGATGACGGTGCGGTCGGTGACCGCGGACGGGCGGCCCGCGGAGGTTGCCGCGCGTTTCGTTCTGCCGCTCGACAACCCTGAGCTCCGGTGGCTGGTGTTCAAGGACGGCGCTTACCGGCCTTTCGTTCCGCCCAAGGCGGGCCAGGCGATCCTTCTGGCCCCCGAACGCTTCGCCTGGGGGGACCTGTTGCGCGGCGCGAGGCCGCAGCCGTGAACGCCCGCCTCGAGCGTGCGGCAGGCGCGGCGCTGGCGGCGCTGCTGGTGGTGCACGTCGTGCTGCGGCCGGAGCACGGATGGGTGCTGCTGTGGGGCTGCGACGCGTCCGCCGCCGCGATCGCACTCGGGCTGCTCATCCGCGCGCACCGGCTGTTCGCGGCGGGCGCGGTGTTCCAGATCGCGATCGGCGTTCCCGCTTTCCTGGTCGGGCTCGTGACCACGTACGTACCGAACGTAACCGGCGTCGGCGTGCACACGCTGCCGCCGATCATCGGCGGGCTGGTGATCGCGCGCCGCGGCTTGCCCGGGCGGCCCGCGATCGCCGCAGCCGCCGGCTATCTCGGCTTGCTCTGCGCCAGCTACCTGTTCGCCCCCGTCGCCCAGAACATCAACTTCGTGCGCGCGGTCTTCCCGCCGCTGGCGCCCCTGTTTTCGAGCCTGCTCGGCTTCTGGCTCTTCCATGTCACGGCGGCATCGATCGTCCTGCTGCTGGGGCAGGGTTTGTTGCGCCGTCTCGTTCGCGCGGGAGCGGCTAGTTCCGTACTGCCGCCAGCGCCGCTGCCCCCTCCAGATAGCGCGTGATCACGGATTGGATGTGCGGTAGCTGCTCCAGTTGCTTGATGCCCGCGATCTCCTCGTCGCTGAGGTCGGGATGCCAGAACTGCATGAACACGTTGTAGCGGTTGCCGTCTCCACGGTTCCAGACCTCGTGCTCGAACGAATCGTCGAACACGAGGCAGCGGCCCTCGGCCTGCTCGCGCGTCTCTGTCGCCACGCGCAGCGCGACGCCGCGCGGGACGACGACGCCGAAGTGGCACGTGAGCTGCGTGTTGGTCGCGCCACAGTGCGCGGGGATGTGCGTGCCCGGCGTCAGACGCGACACGAACACCGTCCCCGACCGGCGCGGGATCGCGTCGACCAGGCCCATCAGCGTCGGGAACATGCGGCAGTGCTCCTCCCAGCGGTGGCCTCGATAGTCCAGGTACAGCACGTGCCAGTCGCCGGTGTCGGCGCTCTCGTGGAGGATCGGTCCGACGTAGTCGCGGAACGTGACCTGCTGCTGGGCGAGGAACGCTTCGAGCTCGGCGCGGATCGCGGCGTGGTTCCGCTCGAACGCCGCCATCCATGGGTACTGGCCCGCGTCGTGCCAGGGGCGCGCGTCGAGATCGGGCAGGTAAAAGCGCGGGCGCTGGGCCGGATCCGCTGGCGGAAACAACGGCGGCTCGCCCGCCTGATCGCGGCGCAGGACCTCGGGCAGGTGCTCCATCAGCTTCAACAAGCGGTTCATCGCCGAGCGATGGTACAACGGGAGTGCCCGGCGAAACGGCAGTTTCCCCGGGCGTGACCATGGTCATCCTGATTGTCGTCGCCGTCGCCGTCGTGATGATCGCGGTCGAGGCGCTGCGCCCCGGGCGTCGCTGGCCGCGCGTGCCGGGCTGGTGGCTGCGCGCGCTCGCGGTCAACGCCGGGCAGGCCGGCGGCGTCTACCTGGCGGGCTTCACCTGGGAGCCGTGGCTGCGGCGGCACCAGCTCCTGTCGGTGGCGTCGCTGGGGCCGGCGGCCGAGATCGCGATCGGCTACGCGGCGTTCGTGCTGCTGCTTTACTGGTTTCATCGCGCGCGCCACCAGGTCGGCTTCCTGTGGCGCTGGCTGCACCAGTTGCACCACAGCCCGCAGCGGATCGAGATCCTGACCGCGTTCTACAAGCACCCGCTGGAGATCGTGTGCGAGTCGCTGATGACGGCGGCGCTGCTCTACTTGTGCCTGGGCGTTTCGCCGCGGGGCGCGCTCGTCATCTCGATCGTCAGCGGCCTCGCCGGCCTCTTCTATCACTGGAACGTCGCGACGCCGCGCTGGCTCGGCTACGTCGTGCAGCGGCCCGAGAGCCACTGCATCCACCACGAGACCGGCGTCCACGCCTACAACTACTCGGAGCTGCCGCTGGTCGACATGCTGTTCGGCACGTTCCGCAATCCGGCGCGCTTCGACGGCCAGTGCGGTTTCGGCCCGCGCGGCGAGACGGCGATCGGCCCGCTGCTGCTGGGCCGCGACGTCGGCGCGCAGGACGCGCGCGCGCCCGGCGTCACGGGGTGAGGACGATCTTGCCCGCGGCGCGCCGAGCGGCGAGGCGTTCATGCGCGGCGCCCACGTCGTCCAGGGGCAGGACGGCATCGATCTGCGGCCGGACCGCGCCGGATTCGACCCACTGCAGCCATTCGGCCGCCGCTTCGCGCGCCAGCTCCGGCTGTCGCCACAGCGCGCGCAGGTGAAAGCCGATCACGGCGGTCGAGCCGTGGATCATCTTGATGGGGTCCAGGCGCGGCGTCGCGCCGCTGGACGAGCCGACCAGCAGCAAACGCCCGAGCGGTCTCAGGACCGCCAGGCTGCGTCGGGTGAGGTCGCCGCCGACGCCGTCGAGGACGATGTCCGCGCCGCGCGCGCCGGTCACGCGGCGGACGGCAGCGTCGAAGTCGGCGTAGCCGCAGACGACGTCGGCGCCCAGCGCGGCGGCGCGGGCGCGTTTGTCGTCGCTGGATGCCGTCGCGATGACGGTGAGGCCGAGCTGCTTCGCCACCTGTACGGCCATGCTGCCCAGCCCGCCGCCCGCGGCGTGAATGACCGCGACCTCGCCGGCGACGGCGCGTCCCGCGCGCGCGAGCGACCAGCCTGCCGTCAGCAGCGAGACCAGCAGCGCCGCCCCGTCTTCGAACGATGCCGCCGGCGGCAGCGTGAAGCACCGGGCGGCGGGCACGACCGCGCGCGAAGCGTGGAGGCCGGTGCCGCTGATCGCGGCGACGCGCGCGCCGACCGGGGGCGTCGTGACACCCGCGCCGTGCCCGATGACGACGCCGGCCGCCTCCTGACCGGCGATGAACGGCGGCTGTGGCCCACCCGGGTAGGTGCCCGCGCGCATGAGCAGGTCGGACCAGTTGAGCGCGGCGGCGCGCACGTCCAGCAGCAGCTCGCCCGGGGCGGGCGTCGGATCGGGCAGCGCCGCCAGCTCGAGGACCTCGGGGCCGCCGAAGCGGGGGACGCGCACCGCCTTCATCTGTCCCGCGCAATCCGCCGCGCGACGTAGGCGGCGTCGCGGGCGATGCCGCGGATGTAGGGTGACGCGAACGTCCGCGCGAAGCGGGCGCCCACGAACGCCAGGCGGGGCTCGCGCGGGCTGCGGCAACGAAGGGCGACGGGCCAGCCGCCCGCGTCGACGTCGGCCAGCGATCCCAGGTGCGCGGTCACGGGGCGGAATCCGGTGGCGAGGACGAGCAGGTCGGGTTCCAGGGTCTCGCCGGCCGCGATCGACACGCCTGTCGGCTGATAGCGCGCGACGGCGCCGACGCGCTGGATGACGCCCGCCCGGATCGCGCGCGGGATCTGGAGGCCGAACATCGTGTCGCGCGAGACCAGCCGCGGGCCGAGAGGCCGCGCCGGCAGGTGCTCGGGCAGCCACGTCACGTAGTGCAGATCGATCCCGAAGAGGTGGCTAGGCACCGCCTTCAGCGGCGAGCGCAGGGAGATCCACGCGCGATCGCCCGGCCGGCGCACGCGCAACCAGTTCGCCAGCACGTCGGCCGCCGAGGCGCCGCCGCCGACGACCAGCAGCCGACGCGCGGCCGCGACGTGGCTGGCGCGCACGTCGAGGCTGTGCATCACCCGCATCGGGCCGGTCGCCGAACCGATCAGCTCCGGAGGCAGATCGTCGGGCAGGCGCGGCGCGCTGACGATCCCGGTCGCGTTGATGACGTGCGTTCCGCGCACGACGCTGGTTCCCAGGGCCGTCCAGCAGGAGACGACGAAGCCGTCGGCCTCGCGTTGGATGGACGTCACCTCGGTCTGGGTGGTGACCTGCAGCGAGAACGTCTCGCGGTAGCGATCCAGCGCCGCGACGAACTGACCGAAGGTCGGGTAGGTCGCGCCCAGCCAGGCCGCGTCCATCCCCGGCAGCCGCGACAGGCGCGCCGGCGAGAACAGCCGCATGTCGGGATCCACGCGGCGCAGCCCGGCGGCGGGTGCGTCGCCGCGCTCGAGCAGCGCGTACGGGATTCCGCGCCGGGCCAGGCAGGCGGCGGCTGCGAGTCCCGCCGGCCCGGCGCCGATGATGACCACCTGGCTCATCTCGGCGCCCGCGCCTTGAGCGCCGCGATGCGCGCGCGGTAGCCGGCGATCGCGTCGTGCCACCCGGGTTCGGGCGGCCGCAGCATCATCACCAGCTCGACCCGGCAGGCGACCGCGTCGGCGCCCGGCATGAGGGCCGCCTGCACGACCGCGCTGTCGCGTTCGATACGCGGCGCGCTCGCGAAGATCCCCAGCGTCGCGGGCAGCGGCACCGGCGCACGGAAGGTCGCGTTCCGCACGATGCCGAGGAAAGCCCAGCGCTCGACGCCGTCGCGGCGCGCGACCAACTCTTCGACCAGCGGCCCGGCGACCTGCGCGCAAAGCTCGATCTGCAGCGAGCCGGGCAGGATCGGAACGCCTGGAAAATGATCGGCCAGGAAGGGATGGTCGGCGGGAATCCGTGCCTCCGCGGCCGCCTTCGCCTCCGCCGCGTGGATCGCGAGCGATTCCAGCCACTCGAACATGTCTAGGGTCCAGGCGCGCGCAGGTGATCGACGAGGCGGCCGATCGCGCCCACGGTGGCGAAGCGGGGGAGGCCGTCGGTCGCGATCCGCTCCGGGAAGATCGCGGCGGGCGTATCGGAGAGCAGCGCCATCAACCGTTCGCGGCCGAGCGGCGTCAGCGTGCCGCCGTCCGCGAACGCGGGATCGGGCAGGTCGCCGCGCGCCAGCCGGTAAAGCGTCCCGTCCCCGATGACGACGCCGAAATGGTCCTCGATGCGAAACAGCAGATCCAGCAGATCCAGCGAGCTGAACGCCAGGTCGTAGAACAAGAGCTGGTCGGGGCGGATCACCCGGTCCTCCGGCAGCGCCTGCGTCGCGCGCACCAGCGCGGCGACCTGCTCGAACGTGCCGGCGTCGGTCGGGGTGGTCATGCGTCGGTCTCCGGGGGCGGGGCGAAGATCAGCGCGGCGTTCTGGCCGCCCATCCCGAACGAGCAGGAGAGCACGGGGCCCGGCGCGACGCTGCGCGCGACGCCGAGGACGTGGTCCAGCGCGCAGTCGCCGTCGGGCTCGTCCAGGTTTGCGGTCGGCGGCACGACGCCGGTGCGGCTCGATTCGATGGCGACCACGGCCTCGAGCGCGCCGGCCGCCGACATCGAGTGCCCGAGCGCGCCCTTCGCGCTGGACACCGGCGTGCGGTTCCAGCGCGCGCCGAGGACACGGCGAAGCGCCGCGGCCTCGGCTGGATCGCCCGCGCGCGTTCCGGTCCCGTGCGCGTTGATCGCGATGATCGCGTCCGGCGCCAGGCCCGCGTCGTCGAGCGCCCGGCGGATGCACAGCTCGGCGGCCTCTCCGCCGGGCGGCGGACGGTTGAGATCGTACGCGTCCTGGCTGGTGCCGAAGCCGATGACCTCGGCGAGGATCGGCGCGCCGCGCGCGCGGGCGGCGGCGAACGGCTCCAGCACCAGCGCGGCGCCGCCCTCGGCCAGGGCGAAGCCACGGCGTCCCCGATCGAACGGGCGGCAGGCGCGGGCCGGCTCGTCGCCGCCGTCCTCCCGGTCGAGCGCCAGTACCTGCAGCCACGAGAAGCCGATCAGGTAGAACGGCGTCACCATCGTGGTTGCGCCGCCAGCGACGCAGGCGGCGACGCGCCCGCGTCGGACCAGATGGAACGCCTCGCCGATCGCCTGTGTCGCCGCGGCGCAGGCGGTCGCGATCATCCGGCGCGGGCCGCCGAAGTCCTGCGCCAGCGCGGCGAAGCGCGCGCCCGCGGAGGTCGCGCCGGGCGCTTGCAGCTCGTCGCGGAAGGTGTCGAGGCCGGTCGTCCAGACGAACCCCGCGCGCGCGGGCTCGAGGCCGGCCTGTGCGAGCGCCTCCGCGATCGGCCGCCGGCTCATCTCGAGATCGCGCTCGGGTGTCTCGAGCGGCAAGCTGTCGACCTCGCCCGCCGTCGTGACCGGCAAGCCGGCTTGTACGAAGCGGGGCAGCCGCCGGATGCCGGAACGCCCGGCGGCGACGCCGGCCCAGAGGGCGGCGGCGGTTGTCCCGAGCGGCGACACCGCGCCCCGGCCGGTGACCACCACGCGCTGGTTCGACGTCGTGGTCATCGGACCTCCGCTGGGACCTCGGCGACGACCGTGATCCGATCGCGGCCGTCGCTGTCTGCGGGCGGCACGGTGTAGGCGAATGGGCCGCGCGCGCGGGCCGCGAACGACCACAGCGCATCGAGCCAACGCCGCAGCCCGGCCGCCCCGTCGGGCAGCGGCGGCGTGGCGGCGCCGTCGCGCCCGAGCGGCGCGCGCTCGACCGCGACCAGCCGGACGGCCGTCCCGTCGTCGGGTGACATGCGAAACAGCGCGGCGACGCCGAGCGCCGAGGTTCCCGTCGGCGATTGATCGCCTGCGAACAGCAAGGTCTCGCCGTCCGCCGCGTGTTCGAGGATCCATTCCAGCGCGCACCAGGCCTGTCCGGCCGCGCCGCCGAGACCGAGGCACGGCGCGTGGTTGTGGAGATCGATCGCCAGCGCGGACAGCGCGAGGTTGTCGATCGCGTGCAGCGTGTAGGTCGGGTTCACGCGCACGCGTGCAGCCTTGCCGGTGTGCGCGAGATTCGTTTCGAACGCGTGCGTCGCGCGCCAAAGCTCGGGCGAGCCCGCGTGGCAGGGCGCAAGCGAGACCAGGCGCGCCTTGGCGGCGTCGCGCGCCTGGGCCGCGACGTCGTGAGCGGCCGTCAGCGCCAGCTTCACGGGCAGGTTGAAACGCCGCGCCTGCCGCCACAGCTCCGGGTGCGTCGCCTCGGCCGCGGACGGATCGTCGGCGACCGCCGTGCAGGCGATGAAGGTCATGCCTGCTCCTCGGCCCAGGCGAGGGCGTAGTCCGCCCGGGACGCCACCTGGCAGACCGCTCCGGGCCCCAGGCCCGATACGCGTACGCGATCGGCGCCGGTCGCGGCGATCTGTAGCGGCGCGCCGAGCAACGCGGTCACGCCCAGGCCGCGGAGCTTGAGCGCGCATTCGAGCGCGGCCCAGATCGCGCATGCGTCGGGATGAGCGCCCGCGACGCGCAGCCGGGCCAGGATCGCGGGCAGGCGGCGCGCGTGCGCGCGGGAGCAGACGTCCACGGCGACACGCCCGCGTCCCGGCGCGAGCGCGACGGCGACCCGGTCCCCGTCGTGCGACAGCGAGATCGCAAACGGCGCGGTGCTGCCGGTCACCCGCGGCGCGCCCGCGGGATCCGCCACCACGTTGACGTCAGCCGCCTCGGCACCCAGCCGCCGCGTGAGCAATCGGCGTGCAGCCAGGCGTCCCGCGATCCATTCGTCGCGCCGCCGCCCGCGGTACCTCAGGCGGTCGAGCTGGTCGCGTTCCCGTCCGCTGAGCAGCTCTGGACGCGGGGCCGGCGCCATGACGATCGACAGCCACATCAGCCCACCGCCGGGGTATGAGCGCGCGCGCCATCGATCATCGCGGCGAGCCGGTTCAGCGTCGCGCCGCCTTCGAGCGCGCGTTCAAGCAGCTGGCGTGTGACGCGGACGCCGTAGCGATCCTCGACCGCGACCACCACGCCCAGCACGATCACCGACGAGAACGGGATGACGCCGTCGAGCAGATCGTCCGGACCGCAGCGTTCGACCGGACGCGCCCGCGCCGGATCCGGCGCCGCCGCGACGATCAGCGCGCGCAGATCGTCGATGTTCACGCGCTGGTTGATCATCGTGGACTCCTCTCTCTAACCCTCTCCCCGCTTCGCGGGGTGAGGGGGACGGAAAAGCTTGCCGGTGGCACGAGCTAGCTCACCAGCGGAAGCCGGACCTTGCCCGGCTTCTCCGGGACGTCGGTGCGGCCTTCACCTTCCGCGAAGCGGACCGGCGCGGGCGACACCGGCTCGGCAAGCGGGAAGAAGCGCGGATCCTTGTGGCGGTAGATGTTGTTGTACGAGCAGCCGGGCATCAGCCGGCCGTCGGGCATCACGTAGTGTGTGCAGCATTTCTTCAGGCGCGCGACGTCCAGGTCCCACGCGTCCATGAATGCGTGGATGAAGATCGCCTTCGACCGCGCCTCGGTCCGGTTCTCGATCTCCGCGGCCGATAGCGGGTTGCGCGAGCTGAACGTGTCCTTCAAGAAGCCCTTCAGCGACGCGAGGATCACCTCCGAATCCTCGCCCACCTTCGTCGCCGACCACAGGTTCGTGATCGCGTCCAGGATCATGCGCTCCAGGCCCTCGTCGGTGCGGATGATCGGACGGTTCGCCATGGCGTCCAGGTACTGGCGGACGTCGACGAAGTCGGGCAGCGGCAGGTAGCGGCCGTCGTTCATCCGGAACAGGTACGTCGCCGTGTAGCAGCTGGGGTGCGAGCAGGGCACCGGATGGAAGTGCTCCTTCTTCAGCCAGCCGGTCCCCTTCTCGATCAGCTCGTGCACCTCCGGCATCGTCAGCCGGTGTCCGGCGGGATTGGCGTGGAAGCCGTCGCCGCCGTCGCCGGTGTGGGCCATCGGCTGGATGACGATGCTCGAGCACTGTGGCAGCTCGACGCCGAAGTTGATCAGCGCGCCCAGCTCGTCGGCGTTGTCGCCCTTCGACACCGTCGGCACCAGCACAGTCGGGATGTCGAGCTCGCGAATCACGTCGATCGCCCGCATCTTCATGTCGATGAGCTCGACGCCGCGCAGCTTCGGGTAGACGCCGGGGCGAAGCGAGTCGAACTGCAGCGACGCGTATGCGCCGCTCGCCTTGAAGCGCTCCGCGAACGCGCGGTCGTTCGCGATCCGGCGGCCATGCGTCGACACCAGCACGCGCTTGACGCGTCCGGCGTGCGGGCCGCGCAGGATGTAGTCGACGAAGTCGAAGAACTGCGGGTGCAGCGTCGGCTCGCCGCCGGACAGGAAGATCGTCGCCAGCTCCCCCTCCTTCGCGATCAGACGGTCGACGCCCTGCCGGAAGTCCTGCTCGGAGATCGAATAGCCCTGCTGGTTACGGACGATGCAGATCGGACAGGTGAGATCGCACTTGTCGTTGATCTCGAAGATCGGCGAGCAGGTGTGCTGCAGATGATCCTCGCAGAGCCCGCAATCCAGCGGGCAGCCGTGCTCGACCTTGGTGGCGAACGCGTAGGGCAGGGTGCCGGGCTTCGTGTAGTTCAGCGACTTGACGTAGTAGTCGATGTCGGACGACACGACGACCTCGAACACGCCGTGCGCCGCACACTTCTTCTGCATCCAGACCTGCGCGTCGCGGAACACGATGTGCGCGTCGATCACCTTGCGGCAGGTCGGGCAGAGGGAGCGCGTGAATCCGAAGAAAGCGCCGTCTCGATTCCGTTTCACTGGCAGCGGATCCATGGGGCACCTCAGGCAGGTTGTTCACCGCGTTCAACGGCGCGCGCCGCCCAGCGGCGGTTGACGGCGGGCGCCAGCGCGACCGCGACCGCGCCCACCGCCGCGCCCGCCACCAGATCGATGGCGTAATGCATGCGGAGGTAGAGCGTGGACACGATCAGGCCGAAAATGATCGGGAGCAGCGCCGCGAACAGCCAGCGCCTGAAGCGAAACGCGATCGTCGCGACGACGGTCGCGTGCGCGACGTGCAGCGACGGGAAACAGTCGCGCGCCACACCGCGCAGGTCGTCGATCCAGCGGACGAACGACGGGCAGTAGGCGTTGCCGGGCAGGCGGTGCGGATAGAGCTCGGCCTGGAACGCGTAGGGGCCGACGGCGGGGACGAGGAGGTAGCCGGCGAACGCGAGCGCTGCCGCGAACACGCCGGCCAGCATCAGATCGCGGAACAGCGCGTGCTCGCCCAGCGCGTACAGGGCGACCGCCAGGCCGGCGGGCAGCACGAAGTACGAGCCGTAGCAGGCGGCCAGCGTCCACGACAGCCAGGGCGACGCGAACCGTTCCAGCCACAACGCCGCGTCCACGCCCAGCCA